>Ga0247807_10000563_pt1 | contig 23041 bp, 23 predicted proteins | sample UWRJL074202C1_FD_179931 | JGI IMG/M metagenome (GOLD analysis project Ga0247807, IMG submission 179931) | Plant litter microbial communities from Arlington Agricultural Research Station in Wisconsin, United States - UWRJ-L074-202C-1 | ecosystem: Environmental > Terrestrial > Plant litter >...
CACGTTATCAAAGACCTCAGTAGGTGCTATGAGAGCCGGCTGGCGTAAAGGATTTTTGGTAAGGTTTATTCCCAACAAAATGCGTGGCGGCTTTGAACGGCAACACATTCTTTTCTGCATTTGTGCTCTGGGTAGCTTCAAACTTGCTGCACTCCGTAGTTCAAAGGCTACAGACTTCCCGGAGAATCTCATTCTATAATTGCTTGGCACCATTTCCACCTGGCTAGTAAAATTAACGGGGTTCATTTGAAATCTTCGTCTCAAGCTGATAATTCTTTGTGATAGATGATTACTGTTTAAATGTATTTTGAGTAGAGATGAGTAAATTTTGAAGATTGTTATTAGTGGGTGGTTGAAGACCCTGACCCCCTGTTTTTGGATGGCCCTCAAATGGGAACCCTGTAAGATAATCCAGATCAACCAAATTCTTGCTTCGGAAACGCAGCGGTTCCTCCCCTGCTTTACAACGTAACTATGGTAGCTTTAGGTCCAGAAATGATGGTAATATTTGAAAGAGAAATAGAAGAGGATAAGGCGCGGAACTTCAAAGGGACAGCTCAGGTCCGCTTTACTAATTTGGTCTTTTCTGACCCTGTCAGACCACCTAATGCAAAAGACGTGAACAGATTGAAAGGCGAGTTCGAGAGGCTTGGTTGTCTTAGATACTCTCTAGAGCATAGTATTCCTGTCATTATCGAAGAGAATACTCTAGGACTCGAGCTTCAGAGGTTACGCATAAATGCCGAAGAGTTTAGAGATACGACACGTCATCAACCACCAAGACTCCAGCTTCCAAACGGAACGACTCTAGCTGGCCTAGATGGACAGCATAGAATTCTTGCTGGAGCATTAGTTGTTCCTGCATCCGAGCAGTGGTGGACAGTTGAACTTTATGGACAAGGTCTGGCGCGTTGTTCATTCTAGCATCAACCTTTTTAATTGTCCTACAGGTCTTGCATATAAAACCCGACAGAGAATACGAGAGGGATATTGCGGAAGTACTTTTACAGATGGGGAAATATTTCGACAGATACGACTCTCCCATTTCCAAAAAGATCATGTAAAGGCAAGCCGATGGATGGCGCGACTAAGTCCATCCAAAGCACGAGATTTAAGAGCATTGGTAAAGAGGGACGTTCTGATGAAGGCTTTGGACTCAATTTTAGCTTTCAGAGGGCTCTGGGTGGCGTTTAAACTGGGATCGATGGACGTGTTCGCAACGTTAAGATGTGATGAGGTTTGGGATACCCTAGACGTGTGCTCTCGTTTGCTGATTTGCAGTCATACAGGAAATAGCTTGCTATATTACTCATATCAGGTTGACTTGGAGTTTCATCATCGGTGAAAACCTGCTAGTCGAGTCTATAGACGAGGACACTATAAGGAAGATACAATTGCGAGCGCCAGCAGTTTCTAAAGATGACCGGGAGTTTATCGCAAGTCATATGCAGTGGGACTCAAAATTACCTGGGATACTTTTTGCAGGGGTTGATGATCCATTGAAGCGAGCTGGTATCCTGCAGCGCCTTCTCGCAGTTGATTATATAATCCCAAGCCTATACACTTTGTTCCGAGATATTCGATATCTTGAACCAGCTGCAGAACTAATGAAGGCTTTGGTTCCGGGCCAATCTGGCACCATCCGCGAACGTCTTTATTTTTATTTCCTGTGTCCGGATCCAAGCAGAAGCAGTATTCCGATACAGCAAAATCAGCGTTCATACATTACAATAACCGGAGATCGACAGGATCTGTTTGAAATTGCTTTGCGCGAGCTATGGCTCTGTAGTCTCCGATCTATTGCGAACCCGGTAGGAAATGCTCCAAAGCGAGACATGGATCCAGAAATAAGGACAGCGAAATCCCCGAATTACCTTTTATGGTTTAAGATGGTGAAACTTGCCAATCGCTTGGGGTTTACAACGCCAACGATTACACGGGTGCTCAAGACTGACCCCATGGAGAAAATGGTAACCGAGAAACTGAAAAAAATGATTCCTGAGCAATTAGGTAAATTCAGCGATGTTCAAATGCAGGTTTTAACCAAAGATATCAAACAATATCTATGTCAGCCAGAAGAAAGCACTCAGATTGATACAACCCCTTGGATTACCGTGTATGGTTCGGGAGTGCCTCTCTGTGAACGATGTGGAATTTCGTCTTATAAAAATCTTTATACATCAGATCATAAATACCTCTATTTAAGCAAAGTACATGCTCCTGTATCCGACTACCGAAACGGCGGTGGTGGACTTAGCACTTTCTTTGTCAAGCGTTGCAGATATCTCGCTTTCCTAGGGCCTGTGAGCCTTGCTGAAGTAGTTAAATCTGGCATTGAGATAATTTCGGAGGCAACTGAAAGTGATAATATCTGGTAGATAAAACAAGAAATACACATATTTTCCCCTCGCATGTGCTTTTGTTTTCGTCGATTATCATATTTTAATTGCAGAACCTCAAAGTTGCCTTGGCATATTTCGCTGTGAATTGTTCCCCTAGCCCTGATTCCATGCGCAACTTGAGATGTTCGGTAGATTGGGCAGCCGATATTAGATGGCCCGTCAAACTTGTAGGCTCTGCTACCCACCACTTATTTGAAACGCTTATCCAATTATACGTCATGAAATTGAACAACAGACTACGTTCTATCCTGCGGTGACTAGGTCGGTGACAGATTATTGTAAATAAATATACACGATTCATTTGAACCACCTTGGGCCTAATATCAAGTCCATACCATACGCAATGTCCAACTGGACGACATTTAATTTAGCAAGTGGTATTCCGCTCTTCGACCGCAGTCTTCGCAGACACAAACAGTCGAGGCCGGGGCCGATCAATCTTTATGACGAGACTTCTAAGCAAGCAGTGGCTGGAAAAGCAGTATATCAGGGTAACCTGAATGGTGAGACAACGCCGGGTCTACTGAGAATATGGCTGAAAAGCCCATGGGAAGACTATATTGCTGTGGGAAAACACTCCTCGTGTGGAGGTTCCGCACTTTGTTACTTCAAATCGGGCTATTTCAAGAAGGCACATATCAAAGCCTCCTTAAATCCAAGGACCCTATCAACCCTCCAAAAGTTATCGGACTTCCGACATCCCAATGTAGCAAAGATTCATGATGTATATAGTTTTGGAGACCAACTGTTTATCGCTATGGAGCACTTGGAGATCTCCCTCCAAGATCTCCACTTAGGGGGTATCTTACTCGAAGAATGGGAGATTGCTACAGTCATTACCGAGGTAAGACTTCTTATATTTGATGACTTGAGAGCTAACAGAAGAAAGATCCTTAAAGCTTCTACTTATCTACTCTCCAAAGGGATACCCTGCAATACCTTGTCAACATCTAGTGTACGCCTATCTAAAGATGGTAATGTAAAAATTGGTACTCGCGATATTTAGAAGTTGAATTCCACTGACTAACGCCTTTCATATAGTTCTTGAACTTGCGCAATACGATACCGAAATTAAGAATAATAAATCCACCTTATCACATGCTATCTTGGACCTGCCGTACCTAGCAGAGATACTTGAAGAGATGATTCTCCCTCGTTATCACATTAAAAGTGACGAGGGAGCATGGTCTGGCGAAATCTTGGATTTTCTTTCGTGCTCCCTCTCAGGGTCGGTAGAAAGCTTGGTGAATGTACATACCTTGATGCAATGGTTTGAATTCAAAAACAGCTAATTCTGATAGCATTCATTTCTTGCACAAGCAATGCATACAGCGAAACTGACTCCTAGGCTAGTCTTTGCTACGGAAGTGGCAAGAAAAAGAGCCACAGATATCAATGAGACGTAGGGATCGCAAAATTTCTATAAACAGCAGAACCTCAAGTTTCGGCCAACTGAAGAAAAGTCCTTCGGACACCGAAGAAGTACAATGGAATGGGCCCTGGATACGCTGGTTTGTATGAAGCGTAAATATCAAGAATAAATAAGCTTATTTTCATCATCGTGTTGAATGTTTTCATTGGTCGCATGGCGAATTCTCATGTGATGTTGACCCTGGCTCTTCGCTTCAGAAAAAGCCAATTGAAGGCATAATAGTAATGCGTGAGCTCTCTACCAGCGATACGAAAAAGAGGAATTTTGGAAAGGAAATGACTGAGGCTCCTAAAACAAGCTTCCGGCAAGTCCTCTGCCAGGAGTCTATAACTTGATGAAGAAAGCGAACGGATGCTATGCGATCCAAGATAATCATTTCTAAGACGAGCTATAATAAGGAAATGAAGGTCGGGTGTACTAAATTTTGATTTCCAAGCTTGCCTGCATGTAACTAGCTCATACAACGGCGCTTACATGTACCGATTTGCAATTCATAATTCAATAAAATATCTTCCATATTATCAGGACGAACCTTCTCCTTCATCATCCATTGTAGCACATGTTGGAAATGGTCATAACCCCCAGATAGAAGCTTTGAGGAAATAAACTCAAGTATGACTCCATCATTTAGGCCAATTTTCCTTTGCGTTCCTTTCACTAGGCTACCCCATGGCAGGTTTCTTCGGGGAAGTCGCCCTTCAATCTGTCGCTTCGATTTGCAGATTGGAGGAGTATAAATTTTCAGCTGTTGCAGGCTAATCATCGCTTCAAGGCCCCTGAGGAATGGAACTCTATCAGACATATCAATGGTAAGGTGTTTGATATTCTTGTAAACATCTGGTTCAATATCCTCGTGGCCTTTTCGTTCAGCGATCATTTTCATAGTGACCTTGTCAAAACGTAGTGAATCAAATACTCTGAAAAGGTTTAGACAATCCGTTTGGAGATGAAAAGTATCGTGTGTGAGATTAACATAGAATGTTGGCCTTTTCTTTCGTGCTGAGAGACCTTTAGGTAGCTCTAGAACAACTCTGTCATCGATCTCAACTACCAGATAGTCTTTTAGGGCCAGTTGTCTTGATTCTCTGCATGTATGCAGAATTGATGGGACTTTGATATTCTTGATATCGTGCCTCCAAATCTCTTCATCCAAGAGATCCAAACCATAATGACTTTTCTGGCCAATGGAAATTGTTTGTGGAGAATAAGCGAAACCCCATATTGAGATGCGGAGTTCCAGTGGCAAGTCAGAGAATTGATAGAATCGCCGAGGCTGAGTAGTCCGCTGCTGAACAAATAATTTGGCGGCAGAAGAATTGAGTGAGCGTTGCAACGCGCGTTGGGGTCTGTTAGATGCCATCCTTATCGACTTGTAAGATGGTAACTCGTGTATGCTCTGGTTTCTATTGCGAGTCAGCTATGATTCCAATTGCATTTAATGCAAAATTTATACCTTGCGAAAGTTAAAACTGACTTTGGAGTGTAACAAGGAGGTATAGGTGGTCCGGGAACAAACACAAAGTGACGGCGATGTAATATAAAGGTGATTCGATTAGAACTGATTATGTCATATTCTAGATTGGTTGCTTGATTTTCTAGATCTAAGGGGACCTGTCTTGCTTTATATACAAAACACAAGATGGCTAGGTGATCCACACAGTTTCGCACTAAATAACAGACTGCATAAATTGATAGCCAAGAGACAGTATCCTAAATGACAGCCTATCAAGTAAAAACCTCCCCACTATTCCACTTTACTCCTCTCGGTGATCATCCTAGTACGTCAAAGACACACGAACTGCAGATGTGCATTATATATGCAGCTTCTTAAGTCAGTTCACTGCTAGGCAGAAATGTTAGTCTTTCCTTTGGAGATCTAGGATGCTCCGCTTGTTCATATTCTTTTAAACTTATTAAGGATGAGAGCTACTCTAATTATTCTAACCATTCAAAAGCCATCTATATTGTCTTAGGGTCCTACCTCTAAACAGCATGACTTGTCTTAGTAGTTTCATATAATACCAACCCCTTAAAGTTCTCGGCCATAACTTTAGGACCAATGTTTCAAAATAGCAATCCTGAGAACAGGTGTAACATTCCTTGTCTAGAGCCGGAAATTATCAATGCAGCCGTCATCACCAACTAGAGGTGAGAAAGCAGCGCTACTGTCAGATGATTCCCTTCATGGACATGCAGTTCCCCTGTAGCCTTCCCACGACCCTCCAATTATCAGCTAGCCACAAATTACAGTTGCCACTATCCATCATGCAGACTTCGTGTTTTCTCAGCTGGTTAAGCATGATCGCTCCTTCACCTTCCTTGTTACGCACCATACTCCCAATAAGGAGTTGCCGAAGTTCTTTGCAGATTATTATAGCTCTCAGCCACGTAAAACTCGTGTCTTTCAGCTAGCTAAGCATGATCGATCTGTCAATTTCCTAGATAGGTATAGAGATGACGACTGCCTTATCTATGGTGAACCAGGCATTGAATTCCTTGAAGGCATGGCCGCCTTCAGTAATGGGGCAACAAACCATTAGAGCCTTGGAAACTCTAACTTTAAAGGCGGTACAGGCAAATTTACTTGAGTCTTCATAGGGTTAGCACTAGGTGGTATTGCATCGCTTTTCAATCAAATGTGAAGTAGCCAACAATATATCTACATCTTCTGACCGACTCGAGCAATAAAGCACGCATATGTGCCAGTCAGATGCTAATTATGTCCTACAAGATTTAATTTATGAAGTAGTACGCAGGCAGTATAAAGCTTGGAAAGGCTAGGCTGTTTGTGTTGCAGCAAAAGTATTGAGTACAAAGCTACGGCTTTCTTCGAGAACAGCCTTTTTAGATCATCCGGAAGGATCTTCTTTTCTCCATGTCGTCTTTTCAGATGTTGAATATCATGATTCTACATTTTACACTTGGTAGGGGCCGCCTATGGGTTTGAAGTAATGCTCGGGCATACAGCCGCCCGGTCTTCTTTACATACTACATCACACGGGTGTGATCTGCACGATTTGACCAGATTTATCTATACCTCCTCAAAATGCGGGTGGGCTGGGAATTGAGCTGGGAATAAAGCATGAGGTAGCACGGTGCTGTGTGAACAACGAGTTGCGGTTTAGGGGGTCGACCAAGTGATATTTTGACTCAGCGCAAGAGGTAGGATACATAAATCTACTTCGACAGGCAGTTTTCGCCTAAATCATGTGAAGTTTTTGCTTGGGCTCTCTGTATCTAACGGGGCCCGTCCGACTTTATATGCAAAACACAAGTAGGCTAGGTGATCCACACAGTTTCGCACTACCTAATAGACTGCAGAAATTGATAGCCAAGAAGCAATATCCGAAATGACAACTATCGAGTAGAACCTCGCCAATTTCCCACTTAGCTACCCGTCTCGGTGACTAGCCTTGTAAACATCATCCTGATACGTCAAAGATACACGATCTAAAGATTTGCATATTATATGCAGCTTACTGAGTCAGTTCACTACTAGGCAGGAATGTCACTCTGTCCTTTTGAGAGCTAGGATCTTCAGCTTGTTCATATCTTTTTTTCTAACCCTGTTCCATTCAGAAGAACAAATCCTGCCTCTGAACAGCACGACTTATCCTACTACTGTCACACGATACTAAGCCCTTGAAATTCCTCGGCTATATTCCTAGGATCCATATCTTAAAATAGTAATCCTGGGAACAGATATAGGATTCTTTGTTTAGAGCCGCGAATTCATGCTGGATACATGTCATCAATGCAGCCTTCATCGCCAACTAAAGTTGAACAGGCATCCCTACCATTGGTCATTCCTTTCATGCTCTGGTGCAACATATAGTTCCCATACAGCTTTCCCACAACCCTCCAATTATCAACTAGTCACAAATTATAGTTGCCATCTGTTACGCACACTTCGTGTTTTCTCAGCTAGCTAAGACCTATTGATCCATCACCTTCCTTGATGCGCGTACCATTCCCAATAAGAAGTTGCCGAAGGCCCTTGCAGCATTGTTTTAGCTCTTAGCTCTTCGCCACGCAAAAGTCGTGTTTTCCAGCTAGCTAAGCACACTTCTTTAATCACAGATGACGTCGAATTCTACCTTTACAGTATCGCTCACTCTGCAAGCTGACAGCAGTGGGTCTTTCTGCTTTGCCGCGCATTAAGGTGTTATGTATTTTGTATCAAATTATGAAGAAAAGGAGTCGCTTCTAATTTGGTCACCAGTATATAATTGCGAAGGTTTCACCTACGTTCAATATTCAATAAATATTTTGTCGAATTGAGAGCTTCATAGCCTTTACAGTTCTCCCTTTGCTCCAACTTAGTTTATTACTGCATACCTCGTTGCCAATTTCTATAAGCATGGCAGTTGAATTATTCAAACCGGCGCTGGAATGCTCACTCCATCTGTCTGCTGCCATTTCAAATAACGACCAGCAGGCTACATATCTTCAGGTGTTTCATCAGTTCCCTAACTTGCCACCAGAACTCCGCAACTTGATATGGGACCTGGCATATTCTCTACAGGAAATTCATATTCGCCAGGAGAATTTTGTCTCTCTTGTCGATGGCCCTATTTCAGAGCATTATTTGGAACATGTCAACGTGCCATCGGCTCTGCATACTTGTAAAGAGTCAAGATACCTAGCTTTGAAGTTTTACCAGCTAGTTGAGGTCGAAAGTCATGTCTTTCAAAATCAACCAGGAAATCGGAAAATTTATATTAATTTCACGCATGACGATTTTCGCATTCAGGACGAGAACCTCTGTTTTAGCAGAATGTTCGCATTTATAAAATCTTTCAATCAGCAAGTCTAAGCAAGAGCGCAAGGGGCGACGTTGCAGGAATGGACTTGCTATAGCGTATCTGACAAATTTGGACCTGTTTTTGTTTGCTCGAAGGTTCTATTCTCGTCGGGCGCTAGAATAGAGGACTAAGATTAGGATTAGGATGAGGCGTGCTTATATATCTTATCTCTATTAATTAAAAATCACAATCAGTAAACCCACGCTTGATGTTTAGCACTCATCTGTTTCTTACTGCTCGTCTTAAGTAGCCTGGCCAATCGTAAGGGCGATTGCTCACGTGATGTTGACCTAACTCTTCGCTTAGAAAAGGGGCATACAAGGCAAGACAGTCAACGCCAAGACTATCAGATGATTACTGTCGAGGAAGTTGAGATACAACCAGTTTCCTAATGTAGAAGAGAATACCATAACCGCTTCCTTAGCGCAACAACCGACAGACCTAAAATTAGACAAACCTGCAAGTATATCTCACAGCCCAGGATAACTACGTCAGAAACCCCGTAATTATCTGACTAGAGTATCAGCCCCAAACTGGGTTTCCTGCCAAATTTTCAATGAATCTAGAAGATACTGCTCGAGGAGTGGACTTCTGTCGAACTATAGCATCATCGACTGTTGGTAAGGGCTTATTCCATCATCAAAGGCGCCTTGTGAGACCCACAAGGTATGCCAGTACGGTACATTTGAGAATAAAGCCAAGATAAGTAGTATTATTTAGATTAAAAAGAACCTTGACCGTCGCTCCACTATAACAAAATCTGCTAAGTTTCGGCCACATTTGCGGCAATATGCACACACTTAATACTTCTTACTCAGGCTCTCAAGCCACTAGAAATGCTGCAGTGGATTTAAATCTGACTCCACTCTGCAGATAGGGGCTATCGCGCAGCATAAATAGCAGTAGACTCCCATGGAAACGCTGTCCACCAGGCTTCATTACCTTCAACTTTAAACCCAAGTATCACAGTATGTCTTTCCCAGCCCAGCATTCCACGAGCGACTTCTCCTCTGATCTTGCACCTTTTATGCAGGTGAGTTTATCGTTTTAATGTTCTAAATTTCATCTAATTAGAGAAGGAGTCTGTCCTCGGGGCAGCATATTGCGAACTGGCCAGAAACTCTGTATGCGACTTGCAACAAAGTTCTGTGAATATTAACAAAGTCCAGAATGGTATATTACACACTATTGAGGATACACGAGTTACGATGGCTCGGAGTGCGTATACAAGTCTTACTTTTATTTACTCACACTGACTTTTATAGCGGCTCCAGTATTGTTCAATAAGATGCTTCAGAAAGCAACCGATGGCTCTATAAGTATTCAGACTGAAACTGTCGAGCTTTTTATACTCGGAATGAAAGGCGCTATTCGTGAGTAAACTGTAGTTCGCAGCTTTTAGTCTCGAACTCATATCACTACACAGAGTATATCGATTTAGCACAGGCAACTATTACCCAGATAAACCGTAAGCTCAAATTCTACTATAAATCTCGAGTAAACATTGGAAGTGTTTTAATGTTTTGCTATAGAAGAATTGGATTTGACCCGTAAGGATAATGACATGTTTTACGGTTTACGAGGTATGTCCAAACTTGAAACATATTTAACATGCTAGCTAAGTGACCTCATAGAGCGGCTTCAATATTCTGAGTCTCGCGTCGCGGAAATTTGTGATGACATCAAAGTACTGGAGAGCAAGAATACAACACTAGAGAACGAGAACACAGCACTAGAGAACAAGATCACAGCTCTAGAGAACGAGAACACAGCTCTAGAGAGTAAGACTATAGCATTGAGGAGTCATATTACAGCACTTGAGAGCAAGAATACAGCACTCGAGAGTAAGATTATAAGATCAAGGCGTTATTTTACAGCACTTGAAGGTATGTTCGCCTGATAACTGACCAATTTGCTTGCTTACTTAACACAGAGAAATGCATGCTGCACGAGAGCGCCAATAAGGATGCTGAAAAGAGATTGCAGATTGAAATCGAGCAGCGGAACAAGGATTGGAAGGCTAGGAGTAGGCAAGCGAGTAAAAGACGGCGAGGTAGCGATATAGAGATAGAGATAGTTTTTTAGTAATTCTATTTGCATTGAACATTGTTGTAACCTTGTAACAACAGAATTTTCTGAAGTCACTGATAGCTGCTGACCTTAGGTGGTGCAAGCCATCTATTTAATGAGGGTCGACGTGGGTCAGGTACCATCAGACTGTTTGCACCAATCATTTCCTGGTACCATTCAGTTTCTGGTACCAATAATTTGTTGGTACTAACCATTTGACAGTACTAATGACTTTATACTACTAGTGATTACCTAGTACCAGTATATTAATAGTGCTAATAATTAAATAGTACAGCTGTGTTTTTTGTGCTAATAACTTTCAAGTACGAACAGAATATTGGTGCAAATTCCGTTATAGCACTAACTATCTCGTGGTACCAAAGGGCTTGTGGTACCACGAAGTTATTAGCACCAGTTATTAGACAGTACCAATAGCTTTCTAGTACCACAGGCCCTTTGGTAACAACTCTGTAATGGTACCAGTGGCATTTCTCACTGTTAAAAAAGTGACATTTAAACATGTTGTTTCCTGAACTCGCCGTAAACCAAAATTTCGCACGATGGTTGTAAACAGTATTTCATTGAGCTTTTTACCAGTTTTACACAGGCACGAAACGAGGTATGTTTTATAATCTTCACATTCTAAACTACAGTCCACTAGTCCGATCAACCGAGAACTCCGAATCTAGACAGATGGAGAAATGTCATCCGAACTTGAACTCTTCAATCTAAGACTTTCAATAGTGTCCCAGCCCGCGTGATATATAAACGGAATCATAACCGTTGGCGATACATACGTCAGGAAGCGATGCTAAAAGTACAGTCAGTGAGTGGACTCAATTCCAAAGACGAAGGAATCTCAACCTTTTGAACCTCCCTTAGCGTGCCCCATAATGTGACCTCCAAGAAGTTCGAAGCCTCTGGTGACCAACGGTCAGGGTGCTTTAAGATAAATTTCCCATCCTGCTCAGAAAGGATCCCATTTTGCATCATTTTGCATTAGCACAGTGTGCTCACGATTTGCCACCAAAAGCTCGACTTCCTCCCTCGCAATATCCTCTTTTTTGTTGATTTCATCGAATTGTGGTGGTTCGGGTGTTCCAAATGGCATAACAGTTCGAGATGGGATTGGTAATGGGATTGGTGGTTGTCCTATGGATGTTCGAAATAGGGTGGGAGTTCGAAATAGTATCGGTAAAGGTCCCATAAGAGTCTGAGATGGTAATGAAGTTGATGGTGGTGCCATTTCTGCCAGTCCTGTCATTTACGTCTAGCACCATAGATCGTCTGCTGATATTATTGGATCCTGTCAAGGTAACAAATTCCGGACGAGAACTTAGGCGACTTGCAGATGAAGGACAGTATAATTCAGATGTCGTCTTGATGATTTGAGGCAGATAAAAGGACGAGCCTTGGAATTGAAATGAGGAATAAGGTCAACCCCTAATCGATAGAATTGCGGAGGCTATTCACAATGCTTATACCGGCAGGAATGTGACGAACTGTAAGAGTACTGGACCGGCTTGAATCCGCAGCTTCTTATATCCGCATAGGTTACAAGAAGGCCTTATCCACGCTAGAGATCTGTCCAGCCTTGTGCAGGGTAAGTAGCCGGTCCTGTTAACTTTCTTGGTTGATAAAATAAATACGCGGTCTTGCATAAGCTTACCAGCTTACCTTAAATGGGCAGTGGTTGAGATAAGAAAAGCAAATTAGACATATTCCACTTAGTTTGATAAATCTATCTGCTTGTGCTTGCAAGGCTTTTCCCTTTGTTGTCGAACCCCCTAATTACCTATACAATAATACCAGAGGTTAGCTTATTACTGGCCAATCTATCATCTGTGTCAACATTACTCCTTCTTTATAGCTCTCCCTCCTCTATTGTCTTGTTTCAAAGTGAATAATATACAATAATCGCAGCCGCAATTGCAACCGGCATTATAGTCTCCGCCCATACAGACCAAGTCATCCGCATTTGTGGGATTTTCCAAACACTATTCCCAAATTCATCTGCTTCTCTCACACACCTGATCGTCTGGAAAAACAGCAAATCCTAGCGTTTCTGCAGCCGAAACCCAATCTTCATATAAGCGTAAGTTGTCTTCATCACCCATGTATCTTATAATGCCCAACTAAGTCTCTTGGATTTGTACTAATTCTAGATATATTACTGTATCTCTGAGTCAGTTTTGGAACACCATTCCACACACAGCTCCTTTATACACTTTTGGCACTTAAGCCCTCTTTCTATACGACAATCGCATCTTGAACATCGTCGCACGACCTTGATGTCGGGTTGAAGCCATCCTTTTTCTCGAATCCCGTTGTCCTCCATTTCTTGCCTGCTGTTCTTGATAGTGATGCGTTTCATAGCCAATCTCACTTCTATTTCGCGCTCCTCATCGTACCCTATCATATCAGCTTGATAGCCTATGCTTTCAGCAATATTATTGTCCTTTTGTTCATGACTTGGCCGTTTGCGGCTGTCTGACTGGTCTCTGATAGACGCTGTAGAGCTTCGCTTTCGGGGTTCGTTCTGAGGAGGATGGAGGCTATTCCTATTAGTGCTGCTCGGCAGTAAGTTGACAGCTTCTTGCTGGTCACCTTTCAGAATCTTAACTTCATCTAGTCATTGGATTTGGAGATTTATTAGATAATGTGGATTTATGTTGAATGCATTCTCGTATGATTTCGTTTAACATATCTCATCAGCCGACATGCTCATTTGCGGACTGCTCTTACTTGACTTCGAATTTACGAATGTCATGCGATCGAACTATAGAATTGTTGATATCAATATTGTCCTTATTAATTTTAATTTTGCTAATTAGATCAACTCGATTGATATGTTTCATATTGACCGCTACAATTTTATCCAGAGTCACAGTATATAACAGGACAAATTCAGGATCAGAGTTGCAAAGAACATTATACAAAAATTGTTTGTAGCATTTTAGTTTCTCAGAAAGTTGTGCCGTCTTTAATATATCGACAATCTCTGAGCTGCGGTTGGCCTTGACATTGCTGAGCCTTCCAAGCACTTTGATGGCCTCGCTAGCTTGAACAAGCCTCTATTATGCCTCGTCGGTTTTGAGTAGTATATAACAAGAAGGCTTTGCTATCTTTATTGCAGTAAGAATTGAAATTCTGATAGAAGGGTTGATGGAAGGTTGATAGAAGGTTGATAGAAGGTTGATGGAAGGTTGGTGGAAGATCAATAGAGAATAACGATGATGGGAGATTGATGGAATATGTATGGTAGACGGTAGACCATGAAATGCTTGTCAAGTACCTTCGTGCAGTTGGAACGCCTCCACGAGGCGGGCAATGGACCAAAACTTCCCTTGGTCAACTCAAGACGTGGGGCATCATAGTCAAGGAAGCTGAAGGCTGGTGTGCTCCGATCCCCATTGATGTGAATCGCTCTGCGGGGAATATTTCAGAAGTGCATGCAACAGCTCAAGTGACGCTGCATCATATATTGCTGTTTCACTGCGTGGCTCTGGGCCGAGGGGCGGTAGCTAGGCTTTTTGATTCACTATGCCCGACTCCCCTATGAGCCCGATTCCCTTTATCAGCTCGATCTACATCAGCTGGATTTCGTCGCTATAGCCCTCCATCTCGCGGAACCTATCGACGCTCAACGAAGAAAGGACCCGAATCTTGATATAAAGGCGTAAAGGGAAGTTTTTACTCTGCTCGACTTTTTAACATACATATCCTCACCTTTCACTTTAGACACGGACTTATTTGAAATTCTCACATCACATTCACATTTTTCACTTGAGTCCCAAACCCACCTCAATCTACTACAGTTTATAACATCATGGGTCTCTTCCTTCCTGCCTCTATTATAAACTATGCAATTCATTCCGGAGCGTCCCTTGTGAACGAGAAGTCGTGCCAGAACAAGGACTGCACATACAACAACCCTACCAATGCCACCAAATGCGAGAAATGCGGTTCAGATGTCGTTTAAATTTATGACAACTTGTCTTGTATGTTATCCAAAACGTAGTTCATAGTTATTGCTGACTTTACCTCACAGGTTGATCCGTGGAAAGGCTCGGGGATGAAATGTTGTCAAAGGAGTGGCAGGTCTCAACAATCCTACAATTTATTCTGAGAAGTTTTAGTTGGGGGGAGTTTCATCAACTTTCTAAGTTCTTTGGAGCAACTTTTATTTGAGGTGGTCATTGTGGAATGCGGGCAATCTTTGTCAAACCCACTATCACTATGTCTGGGGTATCGGCATATCTTTAGGCGGATGTTTGAATTCAACTATCAAGGTCAACAGTCTTGAAGCTAAAATATAATTTCCTTATTGGCGAAGTGCTTTTCGCCATGTAACAAACTCTTCCTCACAATCAACAAAGCCTCTCATAGCTAAGGCACTCTTCAAAGCGTCTCGCCATCGCATCTGATCTTCCTCAGAGAGTCGTTTGTTTTCAATGCGAAAATTTCTGCATTTTGTCGCAATCCAAAAACTTGGAAAAAATCCTACAGATTCCCAATCCAGAATTGTAATACCCTCGTCGTTATCTCGAACAACGATGTTCACTGCATTGAGATCGGAGTGGAAGAGGACAAATGGATCGTTTAGCTGAGGTGGTGTAGCCGTTGAGATTGATATCATATATGTCCTCAATTCCGGGATCGAGAATGGGCCAAGGGTGTCGTGTCGCCAGCTAGGTGTTGAAGGTGGAATGTGTTCCATAAACCAGTTTTCTAGTATTCCGCACCCGTCCACAGACTCGTAACGCGATCTTGTAAAAGTTGCAAGCGTTGTAACGTGTGAGGCAACCTCTTTAGCTATTCTAGCGTGCTGTTTATCACTTAAATCAGGCCACGCCTTTGCCAGACTCCTTCCCTTAACACGCCGCATCACAAGAAACGAACGATTCGCAGCTTCGTCTTCCCAATACCAGATAACTTCAGGCAAAGGAACGCTTGGAGCATTCTCGCGCACAAACTTGATCGTAGAAGCTTCAGATTGTTGTCCCGGAGTCCATGACTTGACTTTAACCACAGCTTCATTTCCGATGAACCAGACTCCGCAACCACTTCCGGCGTCGTAAACTCTACCTGTACTCGAGTCTCCAAGGCCGGGTGCAGGAACTGGCGGCGAACTTGCATTTCGACGAACCAAGTAGAATATCATTAACCCATCTTTCCAAGAGGCCAACGAGTTTGCTGGATGATATTTGGTATCCTCGAAAGCATAGCAGAGAACTGATGTGCCAATTGTCCAGATCTGAGCAGTGATCTGCTTGACTGATTCACGGACTGGGGGATCGAGTTCACTATAGAGCGTTAGAATAACGGCATTCATCTACAAGCAGTGCGCAGTATACCAGACCACCATCGTGTTTAATTGTAATTAGCGTATAATTATATTGGCTATAGCTCTGAAATTAATAAGGGATATAAGTAGAATGATATAAGATTGGGATCCGTGGTGTTTTCATAGATTTGTACCGATGGCGGAAGGTTGAAAGGCCCATGTAATGATGCAACCTACGAGAACTGGTGCTAGGAAAGGGTGAGGAAGAATGATCTCGGTTTGCGCTAGAAGTGATCACTATTAGCGGTTAATGGATCGGATAAACTTTCTGCTAGAGATTTACTAACTGATGAGTATCATGTGATTTTGCTCAATCACATGATATCATGCTCAAAATTGGGCTAGTGAGTGACGCTCACCAGGCAGGATGACTAGAACTCCACCACCAGGGGCCTGGTTGAGCTGTCAGCGTCCCACTCTCTTCCCATATTGATGGGCGAGCAGCGTAGCGTGCGGCCGGTGCGTGCGCAAGGTGAGGTGAGGTCAGTCCGTCGTAAATTCCGTCGACTCATGATCGCCTCAGGCACTGACATATTATCTTGGCACTTCTGCTGCATAAACAAAGCAAGATTGAGAGTCATTCTTGAGCTTTTATTTACAACATACGGAACTGAATATTTGCTCTATATATTGCCGCTGCTTTAACTAATTTATATATTCTATAGCTTAATAAATATCATCGCTTTTGACCGAATGTTTTGCACTGCTATAATGATCACATCTCATACTGATCCACTAGCATTGAAAGTGATCTTTTACAAATTCATTTGACACGCAAGCACGCAACTAATCAGTATTGCATATGTCGGTCAGTCACATTTGGGGAAGTGTCGAATTAAGTGGCCCCTAGTAAGCCCATGGTGAGGCCCATGGTAAAGCCGACATTTTCATCCATGCATTCTGGCACCATCAACTTGTAGGTGCATGTCTGCATCCCAAGATTGCGGGAAAATCGGCGCGGATGAGGGTTTACACCCCGATGGAGTGCCGAAACGAACAGCTTTTTTATTAATTATTCGGTCTACATTAGGATGTTTACTTTCGTTCATATGCTTTGAATAATGTATTTATAGCGCAGATGTAATAATTTCAACACCAGATTGCTGCTTATTCCTTCAAAACTTGCCCTTAATATGTACACTAGGCAACCTAAGAAGTGGAAGATCGTCCAACTCATGATTATCTAGTGGACTTATATTTTCATTTGAATGCGAAGTTCCCAATTGACCATATGATCCAAAAGCAGTCGGCAGCTTTGCCCGAAATAAATATGGAAGTGTCGGCAAACACGCGCAAATAACGCTCATATGAACCTCGATAATGCTCCAATATCCTACAGAAACATAATCCCCTGCAGTAGTTAGCTTGCGATACTAACGATCAGGAAACCCTTACATGTTATATTATGAGTAGTTGCGAATCTAGCTAAAGAATTAAGTCTCAAGATACTAACAACAGTAATCCTAGTTGTATTAGCAGATGATATCTATATGACAAAAACTTACAAAGATCCCAAAGCAAACATCACCAGTATATGGACCTTCTGTTGCCAGGATATAACAAGTCTCAACAATTCTTGAATAGGAAGAATAACTACAATGCAGTCTAGAACGATGTTTATAGCAGCGCTTGTCCATCCAAGTGCATTTACGTTAATGCATTGAGCTGAAACGGTGCCATCCCATCTGGCCCAGGCAGCATGAAGTGGATCACATTGGAAGATGGAAAGGAAAATGAAAACTATGCTATAGGTGACATTCATAGTCATGACAGCATAGGTGATCATTCGAAAAAGACTTTGAGAGGATATTCGAAGATAGAGGCAAAGCATCGACAGACGGATCATCATAAGACTTGCGAGATAAAGTACCTCATCAAGGTAATATATCTATTGCATGTTAAATAAATGGTGCTGCATTGATCAAAAGACTTACATATAAGATCTTTGTGACATTTTCAAAAGGTACTGTCCAGATATCTTTCCCAAGTCCATCACGCGCAACTATATAGGATGTCAATGATTGTCGGTGTAGCACACTAGGTAACTTACGAAAAATTGCCATAACAGAAAGGGGAATTGCAAATCCCTATACATTATCAGAAGATGCTAAGTTAGGAAACAAGGAAAGAAACCATTGCAATAACTATCATCCAATCATCTATACCAGGCTGCCGACTCTTCATTCTTGACAGGAGTCGCAAAATTACTGCTATAAGCGATAGAGAAACACCAACCATAGCAGTGACCAAAACAGTGTTAGTTTTGTCCCGAGGTAGAGAATCACACATCGTTTCAGTAATGTTTTTGGTCGCTGTGATGTTAGGTCTACAGTATAAGTCACAATAGATCAACTTACAGAGAGACTCCATGATTGTGCAGTTTGCACTTACGCATAATTCAAGACTTTGACGTTGTTCTAGATCTATACAATTATAGGTTTTGGCGATTAACTCTTCAGGCAGAACAAAAACCAATTCAGTCAAGCATTGTGCCTGTTCACTTAGTCCTCTATTGGTAGGGGAGGTGGAAAGGCAAAAGGAAGGGGAGGGGGCTTACAGCACATGTAGGCACCATAGTGCTGTTTGATAGCATATTGAAATATTTGAGGGCTCCAGCATTTGAATCTTGCTAGGGTAATTTGAGACATATATATTTTACTACAGAACAGCTAAACTCGGGTGGCCATAAGTAGTTGGATGGTCATTTTTTTTAAAGTACTAATGCTTGACCCACTCCATCATCAGCTAGCGATATCCTAGCGTCATGACGGATTTTAGCTGTATGCGCCGCTGATCGTCACTTACTTCATGGTTGCTAAACCATTGGCTGATTTTGGATCGAGTCACAGATGTAATATTGGTCCATTGCCTCTGTCTCTCACCTCTGCTATTTGCCACACTTCACGCAGTTTCCTCCAGATCTGCCAGTGTTGAACTTGCAACTAACACAAAAGACTCTGATTCTTTTTCTGACTGGCCTCTCTACACGAGGTAGCTTCTGTTGTGCCTGTTCCCTTATGCTTTGAAGCAACTTCCACTCTTTGTATGCTATGTCAAATTCAAATTTGCTGCCCACACTAACGAATCTCGGATTCTGCATTACCCTAATCATGTTATTGCTGACAGACAAATGTACCTTCTTGCTATATGGGATCTGCGTACTGTGTAGGTTTTGAACGCCTTTCTCGATGTCTTGAACTGGTTTTTTTCGAGGATGCAAACAGCTGGCACAGATTTGTCGTATAGCTACTAGGATAGTTGTCGGTAGTTTAAAAACTGTCTTAGACCAGGCCAATAGTATATCTGATTTACTTGATTGCTGGTATGTCTTGGTTCGAGTTGCTCCTTTGAAATCTGTATCAAAGTTGTTTTTATTATCCTTGGACCATCCTTGGTATGCCACAAATTGGAATAGTTCAGACAGTATCTTCCCTTTTTCTATCTTTCCCCGCGCACGACGCAAAATCAAAATATGAGGGAAGAGATATGGGAGTGCAGGATCCTTTGAGTAGTATGCCCGGTAAGCTGCATAATTATTTCGATGGTCATGAAGCATCCAGTATGCTGACAGATTCTGGGGGCAATGCCCTGCTTCTCGAAGGCCGCGGAGTAGAGCGATTCCAGTATAGAAATTCCTAGCATCGAGCAAGTCCTGGTTATAGCTATGTCAGCAAAGCTAGCCAAGGGAGATCCTTATTACCTTTGCAACTTCACTAACAGGCTTAACCAGCTCAGGAAGAGCGGTTAAGCATATTGAAACATTATAAACGAGTTTATTCAATTGCGACCTCATGTCTGCCAGCACTGTCTGGCTTTCTTCAGAGCAATCGACATCTGCTGCGCATAATTTTCGGAAGAGGTCAGAGTTTTCGATCGTCATTGACATTGCTAAGTCTTGTGGCTCCTGGCTACTAATTTGGTTTAGAAACGAGAAGTCTGCCGAGAGAAGGCATTTCCACAGAACATCGTCTCCATTTAGAATATGCTTTCGGTGTAATACTTTTAAAATAGCTAGGCGTTGTAGCATTGGTATAAGCGGCAGGTCTTGTCTTTTAAGCAAATTCTGAATTGGAAGGTAAATTGAAGTGAGAGCGTCAGAGGGATTAAGCAAGTCATCGTCGGTGTTCCGTATACTGGTATATACTGTCCAATATGCTAAGGGAATCAGTAATTCCAGCTTCTGCTAAAGTAGTTAATATCTTGTTTATTATACAATCTTGTTAAACCACACCTGTTCAACTGATTTGTACTCGTCTTTCGACTGATTTAGGTTTTGAAATTGGCGGCAAAGTTCAAGCCGGGTATAAATAACACCGTCGAAAAGCTCTTTGATGGTGTTTGTTGGATAGCCGCATGCTTTACTAACCAGCGCTTCAAAAGGCACACTAAGAAATGCTGTTGACATCTGCTTGTCATAACGGTGGGCAACCACGGTAGCACACGTTTCAGGAGACAGGACAGGAGGTCTCCAGCTCCAGTTCCAAGTAGTGGATCTAGATGATCCCGGGGCTACTATCCTTAGGTTCTCTTTGACCTTCTCAAGGGACAAAGGTTCGCAGGCTGTCGCACCAGATGAATCCCAACACTGTAAGGGCATGTTGAATGGGGTAGAGTATAGAAAGCAAGGCAAACAGACTTAAGCTGCATGTAGAATAAATTGGATTATTATGATCGGTGATGATAGGTGAGACAGGTTGAGAGGGGCAAGGATAGGGATGAGGAGGGCACTTGCAATTTGCCTTGTTCTGCAGCCTCCTCTTATATATCGAATAGGATTAAAATCATGATTTAGTCTCCGGATTCATAGAAGCAGCGGTACCATGATCATAAACCTGTAGGTACTATTTGACAGTTGTGGGGCCGTACTTCGCGAGTCACGGCTTGTCGACTTTCGTCGACTTTCGTCAACTTGTGAAAATCGACGCGAACCTGACGAAAGCAAACTAGCGCCAGGAGCCTGTGTCAGAAGGCATGGCGACCTTGGCCCCTAAGCTTCCCAAGCACAGTCCAATTTCCTTGAGGCAGAGCCGATCTATTTCCAATGTCACATTAAGTTTTAGTTCACTTCCTGTTTAGGGTAAGCGATGATAGCTGCTTCAGTGTAGCAGAATAAATCAGTTATGTGCAACTAACCTTATTGGCTTAGGAATAGTTCTGTATTTTCATATACAAAAGAACTGATACCGATAAGCAGAAGCGACATTGCGGATCTGTATTGTTCTGCTCTTGATCAGTAAAGCAGAGTTTTGTTGTGCGTACCTCTGAATGCTTTTGCAGCTGCAAGACAGGCTACAGGATGAGAACTTATAAGGCCATATATATTATCATCCTTTTTTTGAGTTGATTTAGAAGGCCTTTTGCGAGTCTACGCTCTCGATAATCTTTGTCGACAACCAATTGAGTAACCCAACATACATCATCACTTTGCCAAGCTGTCTGAGTATCCCTCCACAGAGGTTCGTATTGCTAGTCATGACATCTTTGTAGTTCGCTATGCAATTTTCTCAAAATTAGAACTTAAAAGCTATTCCACCAGTCCAACTAGCGCCGCGCCTTGTATACCAAAGATGAATTTATTCAACAAGTTAAAGCAAAATGCTGCAAGCCAGGCGAATTTTAGAGAGCTTTTAGAAACCAGGAATTTTTAGTAACCGTCTCGTCGCCTTTGTATCTATTTTACAGCTTCGTTTATAAGAAGTGATTACAGCAAACTCTTATACTATAGGGCCCCAAGCTAAATGGAGTATTCACTCTCAACCAACAATCTATAAACGCTACAGAAAGGTTTGCTCACTTATAAGCGTTGAGAACAGATATCCACTTATATTAGGATGTTAACCAGGAATCCATATATCTAATTGACAATATTTACTCGATATCGACACAATTCGCAATTATCCAGCTCAGTTGGCCTCAGGCAGCAACTTCGTAGTTAGCGCATTCAGTGTGACTTCTAAGCGAGAAGCGGGGCAATTCTTCTCGACACATCTGCTGCTTCCGAAACATCTGCTGCTTCCGAAACATCTGCTACTTCCGACGCATCTGCTGCTTTCAAAACATCTGCTACTTCCAAAACATCTGTTGCTTCTGGCACATCTCCTACTTCCGGCACATCTGTTGCTTCTGGCACATCTGCTACTTCCGACACATCTGCTGCTTCTGGCACATCTGCTGCTTCTCACTTTTGACCCTGTCACTTCTTATTATCATGGAAGATATTGCCCAGCTTGAGCAAATCATGATCGAAGGAATTGATATTCTCAAAGAAGCGAAGCCTGAGATTTTGGGGGGTAGAGACGCAAACTGTATCAAAAATTTTACAGTGCTGATACAAGAAGACAAACCTCTAAGAAACCCAATGACAATCGGCAGGCAAAGAATTCGCTACGTCTGGAAAGAATTTACACCAAATAATAATTACGCGTTTTACATTTCTTTCTGTTTTGCCATAAAACATCCATCTGCACTTGGGAAGCTCAAATGTCGTTTTTTTGAAAGCGAAATAGGAAAAATATATAACAGACTTGGGGAGGAGCTTAGGGGGATAACTGTCAGTGACAATATCAAGAGCTTGTTGCCTATAGGTACGCAGTGGCTTTCTAACAGTGCATCACCTAATCACTTATGCAGTACAAGCAGTACCGGGAACCCAAGACGCAACGTCTTCTTCTCTTCAACTTCACGCTTCGTTTTCCAAACCGCTGGAGGTACCCTCACATTCTAACACGCAACAACAACATCAAAACCTTCTTTTTGTACAACCTGACTTGGGGCAAAGTCACCTGCAAGATAATTCTCTACTGCAATCTATAGAACTCACTACACCTTCTATGTGGGTTTTCATACAATTTCTGGGTCAACATTCTAGCCTGACGGTGGTAGCTCAACACTACAACGACAACACTAGTCTGAGAGCAACTTCACAATCTAATGACCTCGACCAGTTCAGTATTCCAATTGAGGATGTCGTCAATATCACGATTCC
>Ga0247807_10000564_pt1 | contig 23033 bp, 21 predicted proteins | sample UWRJL074202C1_FD_179931 | JGI IMG/M metagenome (GOLD analysis project Ga0247807, IMG submission 179931) | Plant litter microbial communities from Arlington Agricultural Research Station in Wisconsin, United States - UWRJ-L074-202C-1 | ecosystem: Environmental > Terrestrial > Plant litter >...
GTATACCTTTTAGAATTCGTTTCTTGGCATTTTAGAAGTCAACGAAATCAGTAAATTCATCCGGTGTACATTGAGCACGCACGCCCACATCATGCTGAAGAGTGTAAACGACATACGAGAACTTTCGGCGCAAGGGCTTGCTTAGGATCTCGATTTTTGCCTCGGAAGTTTTGAAACAATATTCCTCCAATGCGTCAGAGGTCAATTCACAATGAGCATTTGAAAAGAAGACATCAATCAATGTACTTTTATTTTTAGCTTTATCAGCATTAATTTGGCTCAAATAGTTATGTTATATTACGCAAAAATGAATTAACAACAAAGGCATATCCCTATTCACTTCTCATTAGTTTTGTACAACGCCACCGGTAGCAGTTTTAGTGAGACGTTGACGATCTTTCTCCCACCGATATAAAGGAACTGGCTTTCGCGCGGTTGAGGGGTGAAGAATTCGATCCAAAATCCAAGGTAAGACTGTTTTTACTTGATATTCGATGTGTCTGCGGGTAGGAACTCCAAACACGTAATTCATCTCTTCGAGAGTGGTCACTTCGGCGGTTCCAGGAACTAATAACCATACAGCTATAAATGCCACAGCATCCTGTGACAATCATAAATCAGTATCTTTTAATCAGGAACACAGGTACTCCACACGATTCTGTGATACCAGAGAAGATGGGAAGAGTAGGAAGCTAGAATATATAGGGACTTGTGGACTTCGAAAAGCACTTACCAAACCCGCGAAAAGGCAGAGAACACCGGTGTGCTTGATCTCGTATGTGAGAGACGGTACGGTAAGTGCCAAGACTCCCGCCAGAAGAAAGTTCCAAAAGCATGCCCATGACATACCAACCTCTCTGCTAAGCAGTGGCCAGACTTCCGAACTATCTAGCGTCAGCTTGCACAACATCATAGGGCTAGTGAAGAACTCAAGATGGTGTACCTATAAAGAAACGGCACAACTCCCGCTCCTGGACTATATGCCAAGGTGAAAAGGATTATGAACATTGCCACGACTCCAATCTTAGTGGATTCGTCTTGGATCTTGAAGCTAAGTCCGGTTGCGAGCAGCATCGGGAAGCAACACAGTAGTGAAGTTAGTAGAAGGAAACGTCTCCCTTTACTGTCAACCAAGCCGTATGCAATAGGAGAGAAAATGAAGTTCGCGGCTCCAAATCCCAATGATAACCAAAGGCTGTTTATGCTACTAAAATTTGCGTCCGCCAAAAAAGAAGCAGCAAGGAAAGCAAAAATATTAACTCCGCTAAGCTGTTGTGAAGCCATGACAACAAATGAAGCGAGTGCCGCTCGGCGATTCCTGCTAATCGTAAAGAGTTGAGTTATTCGACGAAAGGAGCTAGTCTTCTTGAATTCTACCTGCAATAGCATCAGTTTCTTGACATTGCTTTATTTCGTATTCTGTTCACTGACCTGATACATATCATGGTTAGCTCCATCACCAAATTCACGTAACTGGTGTTCAATGTCACTACGTTTGGAGAAGAGACTTGTCTCGACCTGTATTTGCGCGTGGATGTAGTACAGATCCCTGGAAGCCAGTAACTCGTTGCCACGTAAACGTAGCAGAACTTCGAAGGCTTTGCAGTAATTCCCTTGCTTTATGAGCCATCGCGGGGACTCTGAGCACATAAACACCATGATTAAAAGCGTAATCGCAGGAATAAACCCAGAGGCTGTCTGCCAACGCCAAGAATGCCGAAGAATGATGTTTGCTGCGTTTCCTAGGAAGATTCCAAACGCTGTGAACGTCTGCCACGACACTAACAGTCTTCCACGGATTCTAGCAGGTGCAATTTCACTCTCGAATATCGGTACTACACTTGCTTTTGCTCCCATGCCTAGTGAAAATTTGGAGTTTAGTTTAAACTGTCTGAAGAAGGTTTTGGAACAGGGAGAGACAAGCCAAAGAGTTTTCTAGACTTAAAACAACTCCTCGAAATTCCTTAATAAGACTTGCTACCAAAGGGAACTCACCAATACCAACTAACATCCTACAGACGAATAGGGTTTGCCAGATATGGCAGAAAGCACATCCCACAACACCAACGAAAGAGAACAATGCAGCTACAAATAATGCCCCGCGACGGCCCCAAAAGTACTCGTTAAGTGGATCAGATATCCAGGCTCCGAGGCTACATGCTGCGAAATAAGTGATAGCGTTAACTCCTCCAAATATCCAAACATCTCTTGTCCTCACATCCTCCTTAGCTAGGTCAACTTTCAGATTCATCTCAGATGGCCAAAGGAGGTTTGCGCCGGTTATGGACGCTTGGTCCCATCCTTGAGCGATGGCCGCAGCACAGCAAGTTAAGAGAATAATCTTCATCTCTTTACTTTGTTGCCAAACGGTAGAGCTTTTCTCTCGAGCAAGAGCACTTTTTTCGAATTGCGTCACATCAGGTCCAGATAAAAACAGCTCTTCATCTCTTGCTAATCTTCCACCGCGAACTAGCATGCTTTCCGAAACGGTATTCTCGAGATCGTATGCATGATGCGTTTTTCTAACGTTTTCATCCTGGCTTTCTGGATCTATCCATTGAAGAGGAGAATCAATACTACACAACATAATTAGCCACGATGAAGCGACGGCACGCCAAAAGCCCGTTATTGACATCTTGAAGTAACATATACAACTTGAGCGATGGTATCAAAGACTGCCATATAACGAAAATCGGACTTAGTGCCAATATAACCTCGAACCAACTCTAATGGATGGCAGGCAGTGTTGAATGTAGAGCTTTGCAGCTCGCCATTCTCTCAACCAGCTTCGACATATGTATATGACACTTTGAAAGGGAGACTAGTCAAAGGGGCTGCTAATAATGAATCATACATTCCAAGTTCGTTGTTCTCTAGTAATTTTCGAAAAGGCTCCCGCTTACGCTCTCTCACTGCTTGATGCTTGGTGACCCCTGTTAGCACAAGTCTATACTTTCATAACCTTTTCCATACCGACTGTACTCGTTCAGGATACCCTAGCGACATATTCAATGAGTAGATCGTTCCTGCTTTGCAATTTTCAAAAAACCGTCTCAGGCTAACATGTTAAGAAGGGTAAGGCTGTGAAGCACATTTGAAGACAGCTCTACACCCTAGTCTCATCCCAGGCTCCCATCTTCGCTCTCACTTCTCGATACAGCCCCAGGAATTTCACCCGCATGAAGTAGTGCAACCCAAAGACGGGAAGAGACGACAAGGGGGCCTTCAGTATTACAGGATAGGAAGTGCGAGTTCGTCTGCCATGAGATTCTTCCAATTTCAGATTTGAATTCGGAACAGATTGATTCTACAGACTTTGATACTCCATCGAACTGGGCTCGATCTGTTTCCTGACTTTAAAGGAAGACCTGGCAGTACTTCATGATGCTCTGACAGCATATTGAAGTTCAGGTGATGTTTGCGCCACTTTTGACTAATTTTTATTAGAAGGCTTGACATTTGCTTATTGTACCTGTTATATTGCTTGTTCGTTGCCGCATACTCGTCAACCGGACGCAGTTCTGCCGCGACCACATCACAATCTTACCAGGAATAATAGCAAGACGGTAAGCCTGCGCAAAGACTCAGCCTGGTAAAATGTGATCGTCCTCCTACGTTCCAAGGTCTTCCTCCACTTTACTTTGTGAATCTATCTAGATTCCAAACTTCGCCGGTACCACCAGATTGTCTTCCGCAGTTTGTGTTCCACTATAGGTGTCGCTATGTACGATGGAAGTACTCGGTGGGGTCGCGGCGGGGTTGCAGATCGCAGCCTTGTCTATAGGAGTAATAGAGAAGCTCGCAGCCTTTGTACACGATGCCAGAGGCGTCGCCGAAACAAATAACCGTATCCTCAGTCAAGTGAATAACTTGATCGAGACGGTGGCAACTGTTCAAGATGTTATGGAAAGGCGAGAATTACAGAGAGGCACGCGAGCCATCTCGGACGACGAGCTCAAGGCTCAAGACAAAACGACCAGAACTCTTGAGCAAACTAAAAATACTATTGACCTACTTAGACTGAAAATCGAGCACCTCGGTGGTGGACGCTCACACCCTGGTGCATGGAGAAGAGGCTGGATTCAGATCAAGAGCCAGATTCAGAGTGAATCTATTGTACAGATCGAGAAACAAATGGATAGAAATTTGAAATCTTTACAACTAATTATACCATGTATTCAATTGTGAGTAAAATCTTTCGGCCCCGGCTAGTTCCTTATCAGTGCTCATATTATCTAGATTTATGCACGAGGAGACGCAAGAAGTCGTTCGTACTGGATTTGAAACAACGACTTCTGTTTTAAATGACATACAGTATCGGATTTTACAGTTAGAAGAAAGTATACGAACACATCATGTCTCTCAAGTTAGTCTAGAGGAAGAGGTTTTACAGTTCGCCGAAGACGTAGCGCTGGACGATACCCAATTTACAGGGCAAACGCTTGCCATGAATAAAGTTATCTCCGAAGATACAGATATAGCCTCTGAGTGCATCGACTTCGCAAGCTTTCTCCATGACAAAGTGTCTTCAAGAACTGGTAGCGTTGCGGATAGCTCGAACCAGAGTCGAGCGAGTCGTAGCGTTCGACGGTTAGATACACAAGTCACTAGTCCTGAAGACCGCCCATATTCACCAGCAGACACCACCACAACCATCGCGGTAAAATATGAAAGCTCCATACATCAACCATACGCAAGACCGCACAAACGACCAGTCGTAGAGGATGAAGATGTCCTTACTGACCACGTTGACAACAATTGCAGGTTGGCACTTAATGCCATCAAGGACAAGAATTTCGAAGATGCTGAAACATGTATGAAGGACGCCATTTCAACTGCAGAGCAACGCGAGAAAACATATAACTTCCCATTTGAAGACCGATCTGAGTTCTTCGAGATTCTGGCTTTTATCTTGACACAAAAAAACCAATTCCGCGCAGCGGAAGAACAGTACTATGCTCTTCTAAAACAAGCCCAAGCCCTACCGGGTCATCCTGGATCTGAATGTAAACTATCCTACGCGCTCGCGAGGTTGTACAGAGCAGAAAACCGATTGCACCCACGTCAAGACAAGGATGACCCATTGCTCGTAGCCTGGTGTGATCATGCAATACACGCATTCAACCTAGCAAAGAGCTTAGAAATTTCCACCGTACCTCAGGAGCGTATAGAACCAGAAGCGATTTGGAAACACCATCCCAGTTTAAAGCAAGCGGCACAAATGGTGTTCGAAATGTATACTTGTCGAGGAATGTCTGCTCACGCTGACACATATAGACAGCGGCATCTCAATCAACCTGAAAGTTTTTCACATTCAAGGCCAATTCTAGCACGTTCTTTACAGCCACATTTGTTGCCACATATGATGCCGCCGCCAAGTCCTCCTGAATCTGAGGGTATAATGCATCCAACACATTCTCGTACGCGAGGATCTGACGTCTCTGAATGGAGCACCCCAACTATCTCAAGTCGGGTTGGAGCTCCAGGAATCCAAGAACACATAAATAACTCCCAGTACGAAATTGTGAATTGGATTCTTCACTTGCCAGACCAATTCATCGATATCGAACAGTGTAATGACAAAGGACAGACTCTACTCTTACTGGCTGTCACTAAACGGGATGCTAAGATAGTCCGTCTTCTCTTAGATTATCATAACAAACCAAACGTAAAAGCAAAAGATAAAAGTGGTCGTTCTGTACTTCATTACGCTTTGCGTGGCCAGGGAGGAGAAGATATGGTCGAGCTTCTTGTTAAACATGGGGCTGATGTAAACGCATCCACGCCCGAAGGTGAAGGCACCCCCCTCCACTTTGCCATTACAAACAACAAACCGCGGGCTGTCCAGATTCTTGCCGCCAATAATGCCGATCTCGAAGCAAAAGATGGTGCTGGAAGGACCCCGATGGCTCTAGCAGTGAGGTACAAGAGAGATGATCTTGTGCAATCACTGATAAACGCCGGCGCCACTTTCGATAGATCAATGTTTACGGACGTAGGAGCGAAACAATTCATCAAGCAATTGGAGGCTAGCAAAATCATTCCGGTCGTTCATTCAGTTTCTGATGATGGGGCATCGAGAAGGGATAGCATAAGCTCAAAACGGTCGACCTCTACAATTTCGCGCATTTTTGGGCGAACTCCAAGAAAGCCACCATAGAAATAGTCACAGTACTATTTTTCAGCAGCAAATATTCTTTGACATGAGAAGTTTATGTTACTGCAACCATATAGCACATCTGTCGGCGGATAGTTGGCGATATGCTTACTGCACTAACATTGATGAGAACTGATTGTCGACCTATTTACTGTTGCAAGCTTGTCACAAAATACAGAGCCTAGAAGAGGATGGATATAGGTCGATATGCTAAATGTTACAGACACTAATATTCCCGCTTCTTTTGGAGCAGGCTAATAGTCTTACATTGCGGCAATAAAGCGGCCGGCAGTGCTGCAAATGTCTCGCCCGACTACCTCAGGGGTTAGTTCTTCAGACAGGATTATCAAATGTTCCAGGCCCAGCTTAATTGCAGCATTGAGTCAATGACCAACATGACTAGATTAGCTCTCTCATTACCACTTCCGAGAGAGAGAGTATAGAGATCAGGATAGCGGGGAACTTTTACGGGAGAAAGCATAATACATATTCTAACAAACCAAAATGTACTTTAACTCAATATAATAAGCTTTGACTGACTGATATCACGTTGGAATGCGGTAAAGTGACTAACATTTCTTGCATAAATGCTACTAATGTTAGAGACCATAAATTAGACGAGGAACTGTCGAATCAAGAGACCAGCAACACCAGTTGGCTGGTTTAGCTCAGATTTTACTCTATTTAGCACCTTGTTTCCACACCCAACCTTTTCTTGTAGTTAAAGCGAGCCCGACAGAGCGGTTTGGCTGTTCTTGGCTTTTCCAGCCGCAACGCAACTTCTGTAAGGCATCGGATATAGGCTTAAGTGCCACGATCACGGGAGTGGTCTTAAAAATGCCACTTCCAGCCTATGCACTTTTGGCACCCAGTAAACATGGATATCCTCAGCAATATGAGAGTTTGTAAAGTCTCCAATAGGTCATTTTAAAGAGAATAGTCACAGCCTCCAACACGCTTAGAATGCAAGCAGAGCCGTGTCTCGTGGAGAGAAGCGACATTGGAAAAACAAAGTCAAATATTTACGAAGGATAAATAGCCAAACAATTCTCATCAAGACCTTTTTTTGAGCTCTTCCATTGTTATCATCTTCATCTAAACTGTGAATAATACAAGATAAAAATCCCACTTATTGAGAATTAAGTTTCAAACATTCCAAAACCAGATGGGCTTAGCAACTTCTCTTCATTTCGGTCTCATAGTAGCCGCTTTTTGTCTGACCTTCGCTGGACTCGTCGCTTCAACAGCGCTACCAGCAGGTACTACTGTTAAGCCTGGTATGTTGTGATGTTGTGATGTTCTTGGAATAAGATGTCCTTTTCCAAAACTCTTGAATGGCATCTGCTTTAACCATGTACGGTAGCAGAGCACATTTTTATCTGTATATGGCGCTCAGAACTAGTCCTAAGACTTGAACCTGTTGAGAATGGGAAACTGACTTTGAGCTTTCTGTAGGACAAAGCATACAATCTGCTATCGACGCTGCGAAACCAGGGGCCACAATTGTTGTCAAAGCCGGTTACTACAAAGAACAACTTACCATCAAGACAGATGGAATCGCTCTAGTAGGACAAAAGGGCACAGTCCTCCTCCCTCCCAAGCCTGCCATTCCAGAGGCTAAGCAAAACCTGTGTTTTGGCACGGCTGGTCCAGGAACTATTGCGGGTATATGTGTTGTGGGAAAAAATGTTAAATTGAAGCCATACCCTGGCCAGGAACATTCAAAGATAGACAAATTAGGGAGGAGGGTAAAGGGCGTGTCAATCACTGGTTTTGAGGTAAGCTCTCTTTTCCTTTTAAGAAAGACTCATCTATGAACGAGGAGCTTGACATATATGAGAGATAGACGCCTTGCGACCCCAACACTTTTTCCAAGTCTTTAGATAGCTTACACTCCCAAGTTCAGTGATGAATGAAACTATGTGCAATACTAACCCATTGAATCAGGTCAGAGGTTTCTCGGGCGAGAATATCGCTTTATATGGAGCAGAGGATACTGTGATCCGCAAGAACAAACTTGTCGATGGCGAAGTATATGGTTTCCTGACAGTTGGGTCAAAGAACACTGAAGTTCGAGATAACGATGTCATCTCCACTCCAACAACACCATACCGTTTTCGTTTCATCGCTATTTGTTCGGACAACTATGAAGGTTCAACGGTATGGCACAATGATATCGACAATTACGGAATTGCGCTCTGTGTACAGACAAATGGCGCCAACTATCAACATAATCATGTTACCAACTCATGCTATGGCGTATTTATCGATCCTGGTGTCAAGGGAGCAATCATTCGTCATAATGATATTGAACCATCTAATCCGAACTGCGCAACTGCATTCGGATTCTCCTCCGGTATCGTCGTCTTTGGCGCCATTGATACCCAAGTTGAACATAATTCCATCAAAGGGCAGACACTAGGAGCAGCTGCCACAGCAGAAAATGCGGGTGCCGGAATCGGTGTTTTTGATGTTCCTGGATCGCCTGCATCCGGAAACCAGATCATTCGGAACGATGCCATTAATAACGATATCGACATAGCCTTCTTCGCTTCCGGTGCTGGTAACATTTTTAAGAAGAACACATGTGCGACCTCATCTGCTTTGGGGCTCTGCACCACCTGATGAAAAATCAGATAATAGAAGGAGTTTGAATGATGGTAAAGTTTGGATGGTAGTACGTTGTGATCAAGTTCGATTTTGAAAACCGAGATTCGAGCGACATGTGATTGCGTCCAGTATTGTCCATAGGTCTTTTTGTCAGCTAATTCTCTAATATGTCAATTCATCTGCTCCTTACCGCAGCCGTCGGCATGGTAGCGTAATTCAAAATTACATAGATAGTTATTTTATAAAACAGAAGCCGCAAGATACTCCTGATACATCTTCAAGTGTAACAAACCCAGTTGCCGTTGTTAGTATTGTTAAGAGTTAAGATGAGATCGAAAGCTGGGTGACAAGGGGAAGCGACTCTGTTACACATGCCACACACTTACACTGAAAAGGAATGAAAAGAAGAATTGCCTAATATTCCTTGCTCTTTGATTATTCCGGGCCCTTTTATGGCTGATGATACAGTAACAGTTTACACTTCCCAATCGGAAGAACATCAACGCCAGAATGTAGTCGCTAAATCCCTAGAATCGATATGACCTCTCCTTCTTCTCACCTCGCTTCTCTTCGTCCTTCTTCCGTCGCTTTCGGCTCTCCTGTGCGATCATATCACTCAGATCTTCCTCGAAGGCCCAATCACCTAAAGATCTATGTTAGAATTTGTTCATAAAACTGTCAAAAATTGCGACGGGTAATGGATAATTGCATACTCTTTTCTGCTTTCTTGCTTGCCTCGAATTTTCGCTTCAACTCCTCCTTGCTTATGGTGTCTTCATTGACCAAAGAGTCGGGATCAAGAGCGACATCGACATCCCCACGTGCTTTTCGCTTCCTGCTATCGTCCTCTTGTCCAAGAACTGGAAGATGTGCATTTTGCGATCCGCGAATATCATAAGCATGACTGCTACCAAAGAATTGGGCGCCATCTTGGCGAACTTCTCTCTCCTGTATAATGGTACCTGCTTGTCGTGGATAAGCCGACTCCTCTGTCTCTGTGCCACGGCGTTGTTTGCGAAGATCCATGGGCCCTCCAACGCTTTGGTCCCCAGGATATTCGGATGGTACCGAAGATGCCAATCCACCTGGGGTCTCCATACCACTAGGAGTTTGCAATCCTGCACCAATATCTTCCTCATCACCTTCTTCTTCTTCTTCTTCCTCCTCACTCTCTTCTTCCTCCTCGGATTCGTCCTCAACTGGCTGTACTTCTCCCCACAACGTTCGTTCAACTGGCTCCCCTGCTTGGGTGTTAACCTGAGGTTGTAGTACACCGAAGATATCTCCTCCGTAGAGTGGTCTGTTGAATTCGTCCACAGGAGGTTTACCATATCCGCCAGGATGAAACCCCCAGGCTCCTCCAGGTGGTGGTGGTGCATTTAGACCAGGAATCTTGAGTGAAGGGTACGAAGGTGGTGGCCCAAATCGTTGCTGGTTGATCAACCATGGTGGTGGCGCTCCAGGTGGGATATTGAGGGCATCTTTTAGCTCGTCACTCAACTCTCCAGGACGTAAATGCCGTAGATTGGTTTCGTATTCTTTGCCTTCGTAGTAAACCTCACCATAACGGGTTAATTCCGGCTTTGTCTGGTGCCGGAAGAAGGCTTCATAAAGCTTTTGATAATCTATATCTAATTTACCCATCTTTGGCTGAACTCTTTCCCGCTGTTTCTGCTTTAGACTAGCGTCGGCTTGCTTTTCGAGAACCGCATCGCGCATTTCTGCTATACCGGTTTCTTGAATGAACTTTGGGAGAGAAAATGGGGGCTTTTCAACTCCTCTTTTGGACGATAGATATTCGCGCTTTAGTGACCAGTGGTTAGGTACAGGAACAACGTTTCGATATGACTTGATATGAACAAGCAGCCTAGGATCGGATGCAGAGGTATCGGTCCAGTCTACCAGATCGGGCTTCTTCACCAACGCTTTGAGCTCTGCCACAGACAGCTTATCACGTTCCTTCCGCTTCTTTTTGGATAACTTTTGCTCAGCCGATTCCCCCTCTTCATCTGGTATTTCGTCATCGTCGTCGTAGAAAATCTCGCCCTTAGCAGTGTTTCCTTGATCCCCAGCCTCACCATCTCCTTCAGTAACCGCAAATTTGTCCATAATATCCTTGAACATAGCATAGTTGGGATCATCTTGGCCAATGTCTATCGACGATATGTCCGGCTGTGATATTTCATCATCTTGGGGCTTCACAGGAGCTAATTTGGGATCTGTTTCGAGTGTCTCTGGTTCTGGGGTCTCCGTGGGCTGCTGAGCGTTATTATCACAATTCAGCTCCATTAGGGAGAGCACTACTGACCTTGACTTTTTTCTGCTCCTTCTTTTTCGCCCGGCGCATTTGATTTTTGGTCAACTTTGGCGCCATATTGATTAGGAGGCTAAGAAGCCCGCAGAATAACGAAGTTACGTGATATTCGTGGTCTAGATTAAAGTTTCCACGAGCAAGCTTATTATATCTCGCGCTCTCGATTGTAAGTTGTAGAATTTGAGGTTAGGTGGTGTTCCAATTGTAGAAATATTGTTGTCAAGGCTGGCTGTGAAATTCCCCAATGAGGCTCTAGCGCCGATTAAACCTTCGAACCGGAACCTCCACCTTGCCGTTACACCAAATAATTCATGTTCTGACAGCTAGCCACGCAATAAGTGCACATTGAGCCCGACCGGTATCAAATTGAGACCGCTTTAAATACCCTAAAAAAATGCTCCGCGAAACGATAAAAAAAACCTACTAGATGGGTGCTATGGTACTGGAGCGACAATGCCTCATTCAACCCGCTACTCGACTTCTGGATCATCACGTCTCAATCCTGGCGAAATGAAGAACTCAGTGCGAACTTCGATGGAGAAATTTCCGGACTTGATCTTGGATGGACCGTCGCAGATATATTCCAGCCCGGGCGTTGCCAACGGCAATGGCATAGGTGGTTCTTCAGGCGATCAGTGGCAGTCAAGAAAGGACAGCGTTCGATGGGCTCAGGATCAAAATTATACAGGAAACAAAGGTCACAGTAGACAGAAAAGCTTGAGCGATGCGTTTAGGACTATACGGACAAGGAGAGGCAGTGTCAGCGCAAACGTTCATGAGATTTCCGACGCTTTGAAGGCTCCTGTCTCCCCAAAGCTAGTTGTTTGTCGCCCTCTATCGTGTCTTTCGAACAGTGGCTAACAAATACCAGATACTGTGCATAGTTTGGTACATGTCCAGTGCTTTGACAAACACTTCATCAAAAGCTATACTTAATGCTTTTCCTAAGCCTGCCACGCTTACTATTATTCAATTTGCATTTGTTGCCTCGTTCTGCCTCCTATTTTCATGGCTCTCCTCGATATTTCCAGCGATGAAAGCCAACATACCCGCCCTCCGCCATGGTATTCGCTACCCCACCCGCGATGTAATTATAACAACTCTACCACTTGCCGCTTTCCAGATCGGAGGTCATTTGTTGTCTGCGACAGCCACTGGGAAAATCCCAGTCTCGTTGGTTCACACGATCAAAGGACTGTCGCCTCTCTTCACAGTTTTCGCATACCGTGTCATATTCAATATCCGATACCCAGTATCGACCTACTTATCACTCATCCCTCTCACATTTGGTGTTATGCTGGCTTGTTCAGCAGAGTTCAAGGGTAATATATTTGGCATTATATACGCTTTCCTTGCAACCCTTATATTTGTCACACAGAACATATTCTCGAAAAGACTCTTTAATGAAGCTGCGATTGCGGAAGCATCCGGTAGTCCACAAACCCGCAAGCTAGATAAGCTTAATCTTCTTTGCTATTCTTCCGGATTTGCATTTGTTCTCACTTCTCCAATCTGGTTCTGGTCCGAAGGGCTGGATCTGCTGCGTGACTTTTATCGCGATGGCTCACTGGATCTTGAAATACATCCATCAGCCTTCGACCATGGGCGCCTGGCTCTCGAGTTTTTGTTCAATGGAACATTCCATTTTGGACAGAACATTATCGCTTTTGTGCTATTGAGCATGGTCTCCCCGGTAACTTACTCAGTTGCATCACTTATCAAACGAGTATTCATTGTCGTTGTCGCAATAATATGGTTCCGCAACCCGACCACCAAAATCCAGGGTATGGGAATCGCTTTAACCTTTGTCGGACTGTATTTATATGATCGCACTAGTGGAAGAAGTAAGGCGGATCGCAAAGCTAAGATGTTGGACATCACGGAAGAGCCTTTACTCCCATTAACAAACTCGGAGACTGGACCATCAGTTCCAACGTTCGAAATTCCACCAAGACAATACAACGGTTATGCCTTGAATAGTGGATTCGATGATAAGAAGTCGGATGACGTAGGCGGACGAGCTGGTCGGGCTCGGGGCTCAAGCAATGCGACGTGGATGCCTCCAGGGACTCGGCAGGAAGATACATGGAGACTTGCGGAGTTTTCTGCAAATTCTAGTAGCAACAATGGCTCTATGTCTTAGATTGAATCTTGGGAACATCGAGTAGACGCTTGGCCATGACATATAGACGGCGTTTGGATGTATATTGTTATAGGTAATGATAGATGGGATCTTGGACAAAATTAGACTTCTACTGAGAGGAATTTAACTCAAGCTATTGGGCACCCTTTCTCGTCATAATAAAGTTTTTTTTTTCCTCGATTTATTGACAATAAATATTGGTGCTATAAGTTTGGCTTGTTAATAACCACAAGTCTCATTAAAGCCTTGCGACGAGGCTACGTAGCCTTGTATCTAGCGCGACAGGAACATATTGAATAAATTTGTGGCAACAACACTAACCACCGCAAACGGAAAGCGCAACCCTCAAATTCACTAGATACCTATTACTATGGACCGGGAAAGGGATAGAGGTCGAGACCGAAGGTCAGTTTCCAAGAAAATATTTCCTTAGAACGTTCCCTATACCAACGGTCTGTTATTATGGTTCAATCATCAATCCTGGACGAATGGTCCAGAGACTTGGAGCGCAAAGCATTAAATCGTACTATCAACCAGTTGGTCCTTGATGGGCGCCAGAATGATGTGGTCAGTGTACTAAATGATTTTGCCAACAGAATGGAAGAAGAAGGTGAAGTCACCAGGATGGGCGCAGGGGAATCATACAGACCTGGCGGCAGACGAGATGATATGGGAAGAAGGGATGACATGGGACGACGCGATGATATTGGAAGACGGGACGACAATCTTGGACGTCGTGATGACAGAGGAAGACGGGATGATAGAAGAGACAGTAAGCACCTCTCTTACCCCATTTGCCAACGACTTCTCAGTACATGGCAGCTGCTAATTGAAGATCTTGCAGACGACAGACCACCTCCTAGTGATAGATATAACCCTCGTGACCGTGAGAGACCCAGATCTCCATATCGAAGACCATACGGCGACAGACCAAGATCACCCATCCGCAGATTTTCACCTAGGAGAGACGATGACAGAAGAGATAGACCTAGGTCACCCCCAAGACGCGATGATCGTAGACGCTCAAGGTCGCCATACGATCGCAATCGACCTCCACCACGAGCAAGATCGCCTCTACCTCGTAGATCAAGGTCACCACCCAATGGACCGAGGGGATCAGCACGTCAACGCTCTCCCAGCCCAGACCGTCGAGGTGAGCGCGGAGGTGGACCAGGCTATGGCCCCAGCTCTGCAAATTGGAGACGTAAGTTACCACTACTATTGGGAAACGAATGGCACTACGATTCTGCTTTTAGTGGCTATTTTTCGTCTCAAGAACTCCCAGACCATTGCTGACTGATGTTGAAATTAGGCCGAAGCCCTTCCCCTGCCCCACGCGATGAACGAAATTCAGGTAGAACGTCTACAAGCACATCTCATCCCCCTTCACCGCAGATTCATCCTAGCCGTGCAGCTCTAGTATCGACACCAAGATCTGATGCAAGAGCTGAACCTAGACCTCGCTCGCCAGCTCCAGCACCTCACCAACTAGCGTATCGAGATCGTGATTCGGCTCGGTCCACTCCTAGGGAGCGGTCCCCCGTACGCCATGCGGCACCAAGATCTCCCCCAAGAGCACCCTCCGGATTCAGACCTCCCACAGGACCTGGGAGTAGTCGAAATATTAGCAATCCTGCCCGTTCGCCTACTATACCTTCAATTCATCAAAGAGCAGACAACCCGAGCCAAGCAGTTCCACCGGCTGGCCCTCGTGGTTATGACCCATCAAGTCGAGGTGGATATAGAGGGAGGGGGGGTAGGGGTGAGTACCGTGGTGACTATGGAAGAGGTGGTTACGGGAGAGGTTCGTTTGGTAGTGAGAGAGGAGGTCGTCCGGACTGGGGAGCAGTGCCATCAAATCGTCCAGCAGCCGAGTCACCAAGAGAATATACTCCTGCAATCAGTCGACCAGCACTAAGCCCGGTCCCATCAGTGCCGGCGGCCTCTTCCGATCCTTTACCATCCATTGCTGCAGTCCCGACTGGACCTGCAAGTAGTGTTCCGACTGGACCTCGAGTTAGCGCCCCGACCCGACCGTTCATACAACATTCATCTTCTGTATACGGTGGACGGTCTCAATCTATATCAGCTGCTTCTGGCCCCCGTCCTCATCCAGCAATGGCAAACCTTCCACAGATCATTCCGGGCGGGAAAATCGATCCTACTGCTTCTGGTCTTAAGCCAGACGCGGCAATCAAACAGAAGAAACTCGAGGAACAAGCAGAAGGCTTGCGTGAAGACTTACATGCGAAGCAGGAGAAGTTGAGGAAAAATTTACGAGAATATGAGGAGATAAAGCGCACGTCGGCGAGCTGGGCATTAAGAAGTGAACTGAGTGAGAGACACGTTAGACAACTGGCTGGAGAAGGAGTCGGTGGTGCGGCTTTCTAAAAGCAATCTCTGATCTGAAATTTCCATCACGGAAAAGCATCCCATAGCAGCATTAGTGATTTCACAATTCTAATTGAGCGACGGCGTTCTTGGCTAAGAGTTTTCGACGGGATGAAATATAGGTATGGATGTTATATACCAAATCATGTATGAATATCAAATAGACCCGAAATCATATTAGCTGTCTTCCATTGATCAGTACCAATAAATTACGGCTCAGAAACACACATGGCGACAGTTTCTGATCTATGCAAAGAATCACCTCGCTCTAATCATTGCGCTTCAGATTTATGACTAGTTGTGGATGAACATCGACCTCCCTAGATACCTACATAACTCTCGCTTAGTCAGATAACGCGCCCCCTGATGTATCTCGCTTAAAGACCATAGCCCAATTTAGAGCTACTCCAAAGGAACAATCATCATTCGAGCTCCAACTCTTGAGTATGATGTTCTGTAAGCATAAAGTGCTATAGGTCTGCTATTCTATATATCCATATCACAACAGGAACGAACTTGGCCCTGTTGTGCGGTGTCAGCCGGCTTGATAGTATTTATCTGAAATGTCCTAGTAAATTTGAGACCGCAGCCGACTTCGGTACAGTTAAAATTGGTGGAGCATAAGTAAGTTGAAGTTTTTACTTGGGCGCTACTCATGACACTCTTACCGCCCTCATTGTAAACAGAGCTAGAAAATAGAAGAATGTTAGAATTGGTGGCATGCTGATCGACAGTATTATATGAAAGCTGAAGCATTTAAGAATTTTATTAAAAGGGATTAAGTCAGAAGCTCGATATCGCGAAGAAACCTAGTGATTCCGAAGCTAGAAGGCATCTTAATGACATATCTAGAATGGAATGGATGTAGAGCTCAGCTTCCGTAACTTAATATTCTGTCACATAAGCCTCGATGTGATCCGGAATTGAAGAGACACGCTTGGCGAGCATCAACAGGCGATGTTCAAGAATCCTAATGTCTGAAACAGCTAGATACTATCAATCATCCAAATAATCTTCTGGCTCAATACCAACACTTCGAGCAACAGCTCTGACTACATCCCAGCTAACGGCAACCCGGTATTTGCTTCCTCCCTCCAGCACATCTCCTGAATTTGATGTCCTTATGATTAGTCTTAGGCTGACTAAGGTCGCAATAGCCATCTGTACATCCGATGACCCTGCTACCTCAGAATCTCTTCGAACTTTTGTATATTTCCCTCGACCATTGGCATCTGTCAGTATGGCATGGAAAATTGCAAGCATTCTCTCAAAAATAAAGGCCTGCGGTCCAAGCAGTTTCCGTGAAATCTTCCGGTGCTTGGCTATACTTGTACGGCTTTTCGCTGTGCCACCACCTTTCTTTCTACGTTTGGCAGCAGCCCCTTTCATAAAAAACAGCTGGTCTGTTGCGTGTTTGTTGTGCGATGCAAAGTAGGCAGCTACTAGAAGAATTCGAGAGTAGTAAGGGAGTTGGTATGCCATACCTTGCGGCTTTATGTGTGGAAGAAGGGTACCGTTGGTAGTCTTAGGCTCAAAAATGATGCTTGGCACCAACGCAGCTTCGTCTTGAAACAGGTATTTGCTGACAACCACAACCTTGCTAAATTCCTTTCCTGAGTGCGTACCGTCTAATATTGGGCGTACAAACTTTGGCCAAAGTCGGAGGCAGAGAGACCGCATAGATATCAGGTCCGCATATGAATGCTTGCTTAATGAGTCCCATGTTATGCCACAGAAACGGTACCATACGTCTTTTGTCTCATCCACCCCACCAGGCAGTTGGGGTGATGGAAGTGAATTGGAGAGGATTTGCTGAAGATCTGCTTTCGTATAACTTGGAAAGTGTAAATGAGGGACACCATGAGCATGGAAAAATCTATTCAGAGCATTCGTGACAATGAATATACAGGTGATACCTGGAATCTAAATATAAATTAGAGAATGCTTTAGTGAGAAGTGCATATGCATACCAGTTCACCTAGTTTTGCCAAAGCTGGCAGCATGGGTGTATGGACACTCTGTTGATCAATCCCATCAAAAACCAAAACATGCCTACTTGCTGCTGCCTCTGGATTTTGGGATCGCGACCAGTGTAACATCTTTTCCAACTCGTTGACTAGTTGCGAGGTACTTTCGCACCTATTACTCGCTCTATATCCTAGTGTATCTGCCACAGTGTTTACTGTTTTCTCCATCAGATGTCTTGTAGTAATGCATTCTGCGGTTTTAATTATGTCGTATTGAAAAAGGTTTGTTTCAGTTGAACCCTGACTTATAGAAAGTCTTTCCAAAACTCTTTTTGTGATGACGCTCTTGCCTGTGGCATTGAGTCCATATAAGACAATGTTTTTATTAGCCTGGACGGAAAGTAATGTAATTAGTGTCCTGATAATTTCATGGCGACAAGGGAACTGGGACGCTATGGCAGATACCAAGATCTCACTTGGCAGAGAGAAAACGGATTGGGCCATCGGTATATGACTGGTTTAGTTGACCTCCTTGGACGAAGAAACAGCCATCGAAAGTATCTGATATTGATCAATATAATCACTTTCATTCAATTTTGCTGGTCGCGTTGGTCGGGGAGACGCGACGGGTCCGCGCGCTTAGCGCTAATGATTAGCTTTCGTGATTATGTAATGAACTGGGATAGTCCCGTGGCTGAGCATCTATCAATTCTATATGGATGATATTATGTGTTGGCTGTCTGTGTAGAAGCAACATAAATTATATAAATAATCCAATTCATGCATTCGCAGACACTTGTGTCGCTAGTTACTGCCGTATGTCCGCATATGATTTTGTTTTAAAGTGAGAACTTCATTGTGCTTCTACGATTGATTTGTTCGCTGCCTAATATTTATGTGTTTTACACTTTCTGAATACCATTTCTAAGAAACGATTTGCCTTACCCTAAAGCGTTGTCCGGATATCCAAACCAGGGTTCAAAGTTTATCTGTAGTGGAAATATTCAAGCCGGACTCTACACAGTTGCGATTCTGAGCCAGTCGAGCTTCTTTCCGTCACGATTCCAGTATGCGTACTAAGTTTATTCCTAAACGACCACACAAGAAATCCAGAGCCGGATGTTTGAGTTGTAAAAGCAAGAAAATTAAGGCTAGTACTGGCTGATTATCAACTATCTAAGATTGCTAATATCATGCAGTGCGATGAAGTCTGGCCTGAATGCTCCTTTTGTAGCACGAGAGTGATTCGTTGCACCTATCCTTCTCCACGCTCTGACGATTCGACAGTAGTGTCGTCTTCGAGTTCAGTTTCTTGTGAACCGGCTTTCGACAATTTCCCCGTAGAAGACACTGGAGAAGAACTTGCTTTATCACCCCTCTACAGTTATTCATTACCGCAAATCTTGTCTAAAGAACTCTCTCCAACTGATCTTCGGGTAATGCATCATGTGAGTACAATTTTAATGCTTCGCAGTGTTGTTCTACTTCAGAGCTACTCCCAATATTCATGTTCCACTTTACTAATTCTTGATCAGTGGTCAACGTTCACATGGAGTACAGTGGGCCTTAGCGAAACTCCTATGAATAAGGTCCTGCAATTTGTGGTGCCTGAGCTGGCTTTTGAAACCAGCTTCCTCATGAATGCAATGCTGGGCATCGCATCGCTTCACATGCAGCAGCTACTTCCAGATCCTACCCAATCCCAAAAACAGACAATGATCTATCGTGCAAGAGCACTAAAACAGTATCGCCAGGCCCTTCCCTTAATGGATACAAATTCGGATCAGTACGACGCTGCATTGATAATGGCGCTTCTATTGGTGGTTCTGTGCTCACAAGATTATATAGCGGACAATGAAGAACTGATAGTGGTCAAATGGATCTTTTTGTATGGGGGTATGCAAACTGTAATGAAACTGGGCGACATTGAGACAATTCCGTCAAGAAAGGTTGGACCAATATTCAACCGTTATATCACCGAAGTCAAATTGACGCCCACAATTCCTTCTAGCCTGTTGAATATGGTGGCTTGTATTACTCCTCTGGATCCGGATTATGCATATCTGGAGTTCTACTGCAAAACTTTGGACGATTTGGCAGTTGTTTATGCAAGTTTAGTCCAGGATGGGCTCGGTAATGCACTGTCGTTGCGAGTCATTACTTGGCCAACATACGTTAGCAACGATTTCGCAAATCTAGCAAAAGAAAAACATCCAAGGGCGTTGATAATACTAGCACATTATCTGGTGTTCACGAAGCTAGTTTCGCATTTATGGTGGGTTGACGGCGTAGCTGATCGAGATATTTCGATCATAGCCAGGGGTATATCTCCTGAATGGCTTTCATTCCTTAAGATGCCCCTGGAAGCGATATCGCTCACCAAAGCGGAAGACATAGTGCAATTACTTCTGAGACAGTGAGATGCCAATCTTACTGCTTACTTTTCTCGATTTTGCATCGATCTAGCTTTCAGCCAAGAAGCTCGGGGGTTTTATGGTGATTTAGAGGAGCTCACAAGAGTAGAATCCTATGAGATTTTGGTCTGGATCCTCGAATAGAAGAGTTGGCGAGAACATGGCATGCATCTGTTTTATTCAACCTCACTCATGGACGAGTTAAGGGGACTTAGTTGGAGTGAACTTCTCAAACCAGAGACGCTAAACTCGGGGGGTTTCCAGACCTTAATTATGAGTATGAAAGAAGGCGAACGGTACTCTCACCGTAGAGGGTAGGTTCAACAACAGCGAGGCTTAATTCACGTTGCAGAGACCAAATAACAGAATAGCGAGTGGTATGTAGCTGCCTAGGTGGCCATCTCGTCATATTCCTAACTTGAGCGGGTTGGTACTGCCAAACTAAATTTAAAAGGATTGCACGACTATCAAATATCATAAAGGAGGGCATGTTCTGATACTTCACATAAGAGTCGGGCAATATAGTTTCTTGAAAATTGCAACCGGCGTGGAGATCCACACGCTCAAATTTCATAGCAGGTATCAGCATCCATAGTCAGAATCCTTGTTTGCTTTGTCTTTCTTTCTTAGAATTGTAGTCTCACTTTCTATCACATGTCCTTGATGCTTCTCTTCTTAACCTAAGCGCTTGCTACATTATGAAAATAGCCGAAACTCCAACATTCGGGTCGGCCATCTAACAAGATCATAGACTCGTGCTAATTTCGTCTTCCCTAGCGGCGGTCTATGGTCCGGCTTAATTCGTTAAGCGCCAGGCCCTCTTCAATGTTCCGCCAAGCGTCCAAGTCCTGCTGCGGCTATTCCCAATTCCTTGAATCTTTTAGTCTCCTCCAAGAACATTATAGGCAGAAAATCTGTTTATTATGCCCACGTCAACTAAAACTTTCTTATCAGTTTTAATTTCCCCTGTACAATCTATTTTAATACTTGATTGAACTAACTTAGAGCTGCTACCATTAGTCATTTCACAGTTAAGATAACATAACAAGTACGACTGTCCCAGCAGTCCGGTACCGAGCATCAAGAGCGCGAAGCGTACTGTAACACCAACAAACAAGCGTCATGCATGCAACAGTGTATGGCAGGCACTTATTGCAGCCTCCAATCCGAGTCCTTATCACATTCCCAAGTGGGACATGTTAATAGGGCTAGGCAGTTACATGGTGGCTGATGCCTCTCTGTTATGGTTCCGATAATTCCTAAGTTATGTTGGTGCCAAAGTCTTACTTAAAGTACCAGACTTCCTACTAAATTACAATCCTTCTTAAGTCTTATACATATGTGCTCCGGAAGCATTGTTGCCACTTATCGTAACCTCAAAAGCTCATTCTCGTTATCTTTGTTCATTTAGTCTGTCGCGTACTACGAAACGAAAGTAGTTTCTCGTTTCTTATCTAGTCTAGCCATGTTGGAAATGATACCATCCAAAGCTCCAACCAAGTCGCAGCACACATTTAGCAGGCCAAAGTCAGAAACTCCTGTTTTGCAAATTCAGCGAAGACAATCAATTGTGTTGATCGCCGCTATACTTGCAATTTTCACGATATGCTCTGTTTTCAAGCTGTCACCTCTCGTGGTCCCAAATGTCACACAACTCAGCGTGGGTTTCCCAAAATCATCAAACTCACCATCGGTGTATGGCGACACTAAGGCACAAAACGCTGCCGTCATAATCGACAACAGGCCTCTTGCGAAACTCGCTCCACTGCTGCTACATTTTTCTTCTGTGCTTGGCCCTGCATGGCAAATTATACTCTACACATCTTTGGACCATGCCATCAATCCTGCATCAGCACCAGTTCGTCGAGCTATTGACGCCGGGAGGATCGATATTCGCTATGCTCCGAGAGAAGTAGAATTCAACCGCAACAAAATTGCTGAATTCTTGACCTTGCCCTGGATTTGGGAGCAATTAGCTCCGGCTAAGGATGTGCTCATGTTCCAGGCCGATACCATCATCTGCGCCAACTCCCCTATTAGCGTTGATGATTTCCTTCACTATGATTTTGTGAGAGTTCCCATGGATCTTCCTGGTGGAGACTTTGATGGAGGTCTTTCCTTGAGAAACCGCTCGATGACATTGGAAATTACGACGAGTTCAAATTGGATAATCGAGAAATCCGCAAATGATTCCAACGCCGAGGGTGTCAAACTTGCTGACAAATGGCTCACGGAAAAGATGAAGCAGATGGGAGCCCGCCTACCAAAGAAAGAAATTGCTATCATGTTCTCGGTGCAACGAATTTGGCACAATGCGCCGCTGAGCTACCATAGAGTCAGCCGATGGCATCCAGATAAGATTGAGATGGTCGACCAATGGTGCCCCGAGCACAGGCTTTTCACCTTGAAGCCATTGTCAGAAGGATGATATGACAACTTGCGTGGTTTCAAGATAGACGTTTCAAGTAAAGCGCTTGAGGGGGAACCATAGGTCACTAGAGTACGGCCAGTTCAAACATCTGTTCATATTTAGCTTACCCTGAACATTTGTATTGCAAATCTGGTGATCTGGCAGGCCTTACTATGTATGGTGAATTACGCATTATGTGGAACACTATGGTTTTCTTGAATGAAGAAGCCCTTATGGCAAAGGGGACCATGTACTATAACAATGCCCAGCATCTAAATTAATATGATACATCTTCGGTTATACCAATACCACGACTCTGATGACGCTATGGACATAATAGAGAAACTTCATTACCTTTCACTTTCAGAGATGCAAACCATGAATCGTGTTCTGCATGCAGTTATCACATATTGAAACATGGAAAGAAGGCTCGTGTGATTGCAGAAGTGCTGTATACTAGATATGATTCAAGGTCTTGGGACAATCAGATAGAGGCTTACGTGCCGAGAGTTTCCAAAAGTCCAAAATTGAGAAGAAGGCCTTAAAAGTCAGGGGAAACGAGATATCGAGGTTTTGGGATGGTTATGCCTGTGTGAAATCTGATTTGACACGAAACCAGGTTGCGGA
>Ga0247807_10000565_pt1 | contig 23030 bp, 18 predicted proteins | sample UWRJL074202C1_FD_179931 | JGI IMG/M metagenome (GOLD analysis project Ga0247807, IMG submission 179931) | Plant litter microbial communities from Arlington Agricultural Research Station in Wisconsin, United States - UWRJ-L074-202C-1 | ecosystem: Environmental > Terrestrial > Plant litter >...
GGTACAGAGGAAGGCCATCCGGTCTCACGTCGCACAAGCCCATCACGCGGCAAATTCAAAGGAGAAAATCAAAAGAGCAGCCTTAGATCGCGAGTACAAGCGACGGAAAGCGAGGAAGAACCAAGTGCTACTTGACCTCGAGGTCATAGATACCAGCCATCTCTCAGCTGCATTTGATCCACTTTTCGCCAACGGTTATAACGATCACATACCGATGTTTGATGATCTGAATTTACCGTCACATCTCCTTGAGGAGCTTGACGCCTACAGTGAAAGTGCCGAAACCATGGGTGCATTAGTTTTGTCGGATAGAATGCTGGGTGGTGGTCACATTGATCCCTTTCAGACATATCCACTTCCATATGAACCATTCATTCCTCGTCTAGTCCACCACTGTAAGTCGTGTTACATCTCTAGCCACTCCCCTTACCTTGGCTGTACATGTGCGCAGGTCTACTTAAAGATACTGGCCCTGTAAAGTGTGTGATAACGTGAGACATAAACATGGAAGATCATGTATTAACAATCTCTAGATCTCTCCCACATGGCAGTCAACGTTCCTGAGCTCGATCTGGGCTTACCGGGTTTGCTGCGAGAATCCTGGTTTCGATTCGTATTGGCCGATCCAACAACCTTCCATGCCACCATATTATTAGCTGCTTCCAGCTATGTCTCAGTCAACGGAAGGACCAGTGATGTTCCGGATCTAGCACACCTCAAGCAACGCGCCGTTCAAGCGGTCCGGAGTGATTTGCAAAATTACGAGCGCCTGGATACTGATCACCTTGTCAGTGCGGTTGTCAAGTTAGCTTGTCATGAAGCAATATATGGAACATATTCTTTATATGAAATACACATGAAAGCGGTTGCAATGCTGCTCTCACGACGAGGAGGGCTTAATTCGCTAGGATTGAATGGCTTACTGAAGCGCATGTGTCTCTGGGTGGAGAGCAATGTAGCGTTCCTGCACAACTCACCTCGACAGTTCTTTGTGGGAGAAGCTCTTATTCCACCAAACCTACTGCACTTTATCGGTCCTGAATGGCGGAGAACATGGAGTGACCGGTCCTTATCTCTAGATTATCAAAGCGACTGAATTGATGCATTTAGATCTGATCAAGGTTCAGCGGAGTGCTTAAAGCAACTTCGAGAAGTAATTAAAATGTAGTAAATAGGCCATCAGCAAGATACTAATTCAATATGTGAAATTTTATTAAAGTTGTCTATTGCACTCCTAAAAGTGATGTTGTATGAAATAGTACTCTGCTCTGAATAGTACTTTCTATATAATTCCATGCAATACCACAACTATCCCCGAAACATCAGAAACAGAAACCTTGTCAATAACCAAGCAGGGTACGTGATTCATGTATTCACCAATAGGTGAAGGTTCAGGCGACAAAATGAGGTGAACCAGGAATTCCAGCTTCATCCACTAAACTCGCCCAGGGCCGGGGACATAGGGCTATTATTAACCAACTTCATTAAGGAGCTAGTAGGAGAAGGTTGGAAGGAGAATGCAGCTAGTTATGGCACCGTAGGCTTGTCGAATGTTGGGATGCTTGGGAGACTGCAAGATTATATCAGTATTAATCATTACACTTAAGAAGTAGCTATTTCAACGTACGAGGTGCCTGGTGCTGATCTTCTAGCTCTTTTTAGTGGAGAGGGCTTGTGCTCACTTTGAACTATATCTTGTCAGCAACCGGCGCAGAAAGCGACAAGGGGCATGAGATCTCACCTTCGCTCAAGAATTCCTGCAAGGTTTCATGCATCTCAGAAGCTCTCCACGCCTCCTCGAAAGCATTATCCTTGCTCTCCATCTTCCACTTCCCAACAAACACCCTCCTCTTCTCAGGACTTGCATTCGCGTCGTCCCACACCTGTTTGAGCTGCCCGCCGAGGCCGTTCTGAATCGCAAGCCCAAGAAGCCGCCTCATGCCTGCGTGGTATCCGTTCGCGGTGCCACGCTTCTTGGGGAGCTCGTGGTAAGAACATGCTATGTGCTGGGCAACGCACGTCTCGCACGCTGGCTGCCGTCCACCACATCGCTTCTTCCCAACACGGCATTGGTCACATGCCTGATCGGTCCTGCTGCGGCCTTCGCTGTAACGAGCGTCTGCCTTGCTAAACGAGGCCGGGTTGTCCCCTAATTCGAGTGTATTTGCTGCGACGGGACTGGTGCCTTGGCTGAATGGGAAGAGAGCAGGGCTTACTTCGGGGGCGCAGAAAGGATTGCGTCTAGTAGGAGGTGTCAAAGCTGGGTCATAAACTTGTGCTTGTGGTTTGTCGGCGCCTTCATCAAACTGCAACGGATTCACTTTGGGAAAGTATAGACCATTGTTTGATAATGGGGCTGCCTCAACTGAGACTCCAGTGCAGGCCGTCGTGAACTCTAGGATAAGCTCTCCTGGTGTTGTTTGAGGGTCGGCCATTGTAATGATTGTGTTGTGATTCGGGGGAGTTGTTTGTTCGAGTAGTCCCGAATGGTACTGTCTGAGGCAGATTCGGAGGTTGTTTGACGCGACAAACTGGGCTTCAATGTTTAGTATAAGACGAGGTTGATAGAATGCTTTGAAAATAAACTTGCACTAATCCCGAGTTAGGTTGAGCTAGCGATTATATTCCTTTCTGTGAGCAGATAACGTGGGTTGAGCGTGAACAACAATTAAATAACACATAATTTCGCACTATCATTGTCACCAACTCATAGAACTATAAGAGATCAGCTAAAGAGTTGAATTAAATTAAATTCCATATAACAATCTATTGTTCTCCATTTTAGTTCAGGGCGATTTTTCATTGTTATGGTGGTCTTTGCTTGGTAGCCTCGCTTAATTCAGGGGCTCCGCAAAATCTCTTCCCACAAGGTAAGCTGGGCATCAGAACCTACTTCTGTATAGTGGGGACGTCTGCTTTGATTTCATCAACTATTATACGAAAGTTCTGCAGTGGTACTCAAAGCCTCAAATTGAAACTCGGATTAAAGTGTAGCATGATACCAGGTAGGACCACACTGTATATTCGAAGCGCTAGGCTGTTGGTATGCATTTGGATTTGAAAAAGATCGAATTGAATGCGTTATTACTATCTATGCATCTATTTCTACGTATAAAACCTAGTTTTTTATTGTGCTTATTAAACCACCTCCAACCGAAGTGCATCATATTGTACATAGACACTTTGCGGCAGTACTGCGCTCTCATAGTCAGTGGCGTTGGCAGGGAGACTTAGAACGATCTCGTTGGTGCCGCTAACGAAAAATTTGGGGTCAAAGGTGAATTTATGGTCGATATTGTAGCAGATGATCTCAGATCGGACAGCGCAGGAACTGCTGTGATAGTACCTAGTTTTCGTTAACTCCATCTCGTCTCCAAATTATACTTGTTCGGAATTGATAAGCACTCACGGAATGACCCAAGGTTGCAGTTCATGGCCATTGACAACCACAGTGTATGGAAGATTAGCAAATGGTTCTGATGCGTTAAAGACATCAGTGTTACCAGCAGCTGTCTTGGCACCAGCGAGCTGCACTGTAAAGGTGGCCTTGCGCTTCTTTGCAATTTGCGAAGTAGATAAATCGAACAGTATTGTCCAGTTATTCACATTCTCATAGTAAGGCTCTTTCCGAATAGAATTGGCATACCCACCAAAAACACTCCAATGCACATAATTGAGATCTTTCGCCGGGTCACTCTTACCGACTGTGTAGGTTACGCCCTCTGGAAAGTCAGTGGGGAAGTCATAAGCGGCCCAGTAGATGCGATACTCTGCTGGATGCAGAGGATGGGTTGGATCTGGTGTGTTGCCGTGACGGTATTCGCCCGAGGACTTGTCTGGCGTGCCAATACGGAATATTTCTATACCGGCGGTCTCTTCACGCCATCGTGCGTGAGTTGTGTGAACTTCCCCAGCGATTACAGCAATGGAGTCTTTGGTATATTGTCCAAATATACCATCAGCATATACGGTCATTCTATACATGCCTGCCTTGACAGATGGAATCTCGACATCGCCTGTAGCTGGGTCAATTTCTGCCCAGTATTCTGTGGAGAGCTGTTAGTTTGTTTTCTGGGCAGCACCAGCTGTCTTTATGCAAAGGAGAACTGACGGTAGGCAGTTGTATCAAGTACATTATCCTGGAAGTCGACCCCATCCTGGGCAAGCACTGCAATCGGCCTCTTTGCACCTTCTGGAAGATCTACGTGCGCTTTCCAGGTTGTACGACCAGATGAAGGTACGTAATTCGGAACGTATTTGGCGATTGAGTCGTAAAATGCAGTGTTCCATGTTGGATCAAAGAATTGGGTTGCATCTTTGCGAAGTGTTTCCATTGGGGTTCCAGGAGCATCTTTGTTGAAGTAGTAGTATTGCTTGGAGAAAATTAGTCACAGCTTGAGAGATACACAAAACTACTTACAGGTCCGAATGTACGATCAAATCCGTCAGTAATATTGGGTGTTCCATCTCCGTGATGGTTGGATACTGATACTGATTAGTTCTCAGTGTAAGGCCAATTGTGAAAATATTTACCAATGTAATTGTAAACAATCCCATCCACAACCAGATCAGAGTGCAAGGGGCCTCCAAAGTACGTATCACGGGTGTTCATCACAAGCCATGACCCAAAGGTTGCATTATCTTTGCTTGTTGTCCCATCAGAATACAGCCCGTGAACATCATGGTCCCTCCAGGTATCGGAAAAGGTGTACTTGGTGAAGTAATCCGATTCCTGGACAACGTACGGATCATCAGGGGTGTTGCCGAGATACCACGTTGCATCTTGCACAACGACTTGCTTGCTGATTGCGTTTTTAGATGGAAGTGGCGCATGTTGCTGTTCGTTCGTTACGAGATGCGTCCATAAATTAGTATTAGGCCTGAACAAGGTACGGAACTCCTGCAAATTCCTGAGAAATGGCGTGGTCTTATTGTGATATACCAGTCTGCTAAAGGTATGTAATCCTGTCTCTCCCTCCCTCAAGAACCAATATTGTTCCAAGGTTTGACCCGTTGGAGGATATGTCTCGCTTAAAACAATGCCACCAAAAGGTGTGCCTGTCGAGTCAGTATCTTTGATGAGTTGATACTTGGGGGCAATTGATCCAGGAGTATAGAATCCGGATGGGGTACAATAGCAATCGAGATACGGCCCAATACCGGAGCTTCCTGATGGGGTTCCTAGTAGGTTCTGGCCGTCGAGGGTGAGGGAGTAAACTGCGCCATTTGCCTTGTTGACTGCTGCATAGAGGCGGTCATTTGCGAGAACCAACTGCTTGCTATCTTCAGTGGCGGTCAGGATTGCAAACACAGGAGCAACACAAAATGTGAGCAAACAAGAAAAGACAGAGACTCGTGCCATTGAGGAAATGGCCATCTTCGCGAGATGATGACAAACTGCCCAAGGGCATCGCCATGATTTTGTATTTTCGCCATCACAACACCTTACAACGGCGGAAAAAAGTCGATCCTCCTGAGCTATTAGCTATCCCGACAACAGTACCTGCGTCAAAGCTAAATCTCTGGGGTAACAGCTTTAGATCAACTGCAGTGGCGGGGTAGCGCGGGGTTGTATCTCAGCGAGTTCCCGAAGCAATCTCTCGGCGAATAGCGAGGATACATCAAATGGGCTATATTGCGGTTCGGTAAATTGTGCTTGCGATTCCACCAATAATATCAATCAGTTCGCTACCAATTGTGATCTTGAAGCTGATCATGTTAAGTAAGGTCATACATTGTTCTCTCCAAGGAAAAAACCAATTGCTTGATTGTATTTTAAAAATCTCTATCATCCTAACCTACCAAAGCCACGTGACATGCATGAACTTGGTGAAATGGTTGCGCCTTTGGATTGCGTTAGAGAATAGCTTGCTCACACTAAGAGACAAGAGGGATTTCGCCAACTGCTTCACGATCTACTTACTGAGCTTAGTCTTGGTATATCTACTGAAAAACTACTTAGAAGACGACGATAAATTCTAGGTTAATCGCTATCCTGTAGCAGGGTAAACCGCTAGTCACTATGCCAATAGTTTTTTAAACTCACCAAATAATGAGCAGCAGAAAATCCAATCCCACGTATGCTCAGTTCTATCGTTTCGTCTACAACAGACAGCAGATCATAAATGAAAGCTATAGTACTACGACCTTTACTACTAAGCTAACATCTATTTCAGATATCACGTAAATGGCAACGCGAGAAAAAGCAAGGATAGAAAGACCGCCTTGCTCGAGAGCTCTCAATGATACTAGCTTCTCAAGAAAGGTCGTTATGCCACAAATATGTATAGTGATACAGGTCAGTCATAGGCCTAGTATTATAACACGTCTTTCAAAAACAAGAAATCCTCTAAGCCAACTTCAGCGCTTCAGGGGGATATGTCCCTGGGACAAGCATCACGCTTGTGCTTGGCGTGTCAGCATCTTTTGTTCTCACCCCCTTCGACTTTGCTCTTGATCCAATTGCCGAACGTGCGGAGTGAAGACATTGCCATAAAACAAACTATTGCCCATCTTATAATCCAAGTTTTCCATCAAGAAAATTTGTGCATAGTGCACTGCCGCTTACCCGAGTCACTAGGATCTGGTAGTACCAGTTTCTAGGATAGTTCTTGGGAGCTTATACCACATCCAGTCCATTAAAAATAGTGTCACCAAGAATTGGTATCATCAATGGGCCAGATTCAATGCTGGGGCGTTGAGTGGCAAGTGTAGCGTAAGAAGTTGATGTGTCTATTATATTAGTTTGTGTTTCGAATTATGTAGGCCATGATACCTAGCAAGCAATACTCTTTGAGACTGTAGACTTTTAATTCATGACATGAGATGATTATGGATCATGTCTGTTCTATCGAATAATATTCATATGACGAAAAGCCGTAATATATATAGTAGTTTTATTAGTTATATGTTGCGGTCAAAATCCGACCATCGTGTAAAGTATGGAGTCAGCCAAGCGAGGTGGAGTTGTGGGGCATGATCCCTGGAAATGATTTACAACTGACGTAGCTTCTTGGCTGTAGTTTGCAAGTTTTATGCCAACTCCCAAGCATCAAACCCATTGGTACGAGTGCTACGAGGACGACTCAAACTAATGGATATCCATCGCACGCAGCATCCATCCTTCTCTCCCCTTTGCCTTCTCTCACCTACTTGATTCACTGGTTGAAAAACCAATATTCTGTGAGATTTAGCAACAATGTCCTCTACGGACTTCACAGAAGAGGCGGGGAGCAAAAACTACAAAGCTCCATACTCGAGAAGCCACCCAATCCCTACTATCCAAAAGTACCGAGAAAACAGGGGAGAGCTTGATAATCGGCAGAAGCAGGCGGAGGATTCACAGCACTCAAATGAGGACGACTCAAAATCTAAGCGGGCTTTCGATTCTGTGAAAGCGATTTTCAAGGACGAGGACTTACAGGAACCACGAGGAGACCCATATCCTACCGCGAACCGAAACACAACAGAAGTTGACAGGCAGCCTGGCGAATATGACTCCACTATACCCAGTGCTCCGTCTGCAGATAACAAGGGACAGCAGGATGGCCAGCACGAGGGAGATGATAACACAAGGCCTGCGGGACAGGCACAGAAGAAGTCCAAGGGAGATAAGGGCAAGCCTGAACAGTCCGCCACCGAAAAAGTAGCTGGAATATCTGACCCTAAGGAGAAGCGGAAGGCGATGAAGAAGAATGAACGTGATGACGGGGGCCGGGTTGTCACAGACCCAGTCACACATCTGCCGCTGGTGATTCGAGATTCTACAGAGAAGGATTTGAAAAGGTCTCCAGAAAATGAACCGACTCCGGGAGACTCAACCAGAACAGCCACAGGGTTGAGCGGGGCGTCAAAATCAACCGACCGGCTTAATGAAGAGAATGATGAAGTACAGGATAGTTACGATGGCATGCAGAGAGTGTTTCCACCACCCGATTTCGATGATGCAAAGGCGGAACTGCTCAGAACATTTCAATTTGCTCTTACTGTTGGAATTAGTGCTGTAACGGTCATTGCAACTTTGGTGGTCCTTTTTGCGGTTGGAGTGAGATCACAGGCTCGAGTCTATGTCGCTTCCGCTATAATTGTTGCAGTGGCATCAGGGCTAGGGTTTGCCTTGACATGGACAGTTCGAAGCTGGTTAGGGAAGAAAGTCGAGAGTATCTGGGAAGATGAGGTTTGGGATGCGGCGCGGATTGAAGAACAAGAAATGAACAACACGCAAGGCAAATTACCAGAGTCGGTATCCTGGATGAATGGGTTGCTTGCTTCGGTCTGGCCTCTAATCAATCCGGATCTATTTGCTTCCATTGTTGACATGTTGGAGGATGTAATGCAGGCCAGTTTGCCTAAAATTATCAAGATGGTAAGTGTGGATGACCTTGGTCAAGGAAGCGAATCCGTTCGCATTCTTGGTATACGATGGCTTCCTACCGGAGCGGCAAGCCAGTCGGTAGATGAAGAAGGGAACTTGAAAGAAGGCAATGATAGAGATGCAAATGACAGGGCTGCTCCGGGTCAGGGTGAAGAAGAGAACCACGAAGACCAGGTCAACCATGAAAACGATAGCCCGGATGCCAAAAAGGATGCACAACAGGAAAAGCAAAAGGAGCAGGAGCAGCAAGCTATGCGTGAAGGTATGGAGGCTGAGCAAGGAGATTTCGTCAACTTAGAACTGGCATTCGCATACCGTGCTCGATCATCTGGAAAGTCGATAAAGTCAAAGGCTCAGAACGCCCATCTCTACCTCAAGTTTTACCTTCCTGGTGGGATGTTCGTACCAGTTTGGGTCGAGTTGAGGGGTATGATTGGTACGATGAGACTTCGACTTCAACTCACACCTGATCCGCCATTCTTCAGTCTCTGTACTTTGACATTCCTGGGTCAGCCACGTGTGCACATGTCCTGTGTCCCGCTCTCGAAGCATCTCCCGAATTTGATGGATGTGCCTCTGATCTCATCCTTCGTTCAATCATCTATTGATGCAGCTCTTGCTGAGTATGTGGCACCAAAGAGCCTGACTCTTGACCTCAAGAATATGCTGGTTGGAGATGACTTCAAGAAGGATACAGTTTCCAGAGGTGTAATTATGGTTCTCATCAAATCGGCTAAAGACTTTAAGGAGGGTGACGGAGGTATCGGACCCATAGGTGGCTCGAGTGATTCTTACGTCACCTGCTCTTGGGGGAAATTTGGGAAGACGATGTCTTCAACAAGGATCATTCAAGGCGAGCAGAATCCGATATGGCATGAATGGGCTTATATTACCGTGTCGCCGGAAGAGCTGAACGCGGAGGAAAGACTTCGGATCCAGCTATGGGACTCGGATAAACACACAGCAGACGATGACCTTGGAAGAGTGGAGGTTGATCTGAAGCAGTTGATGAACAGCTCCGAAACCAAGAACAAGATGTGTGATCGCGAGGACCGTTTCGTAGGAAATGACCCTCACGAAAATATGCCTGGCACGATTTCTTGGTCCGTTGGGTACTTTTCGAAGAGCAGAATTACTGACGAGCAACTCAAGCTTCAAGATGAAGATAGCTCGATTAGATCCAAGGAACAGCTCAAGCAACACGTGTCAGAAACTTCTGAAAACAAGCTTCGAGAGGCAACAGCTAAAGATATTACCAAAGAGCTCAGACAGCAGAAAGTGCAGGATTATAAGGAGCACGAGGATGCACTTATCTGTGCCTCTCCCCCTGATCCAAACTTGCCAAGTGGAATTCTTTCTATACAAATACACAATATCACAGGCTTGGAAGTTGAATCACTGCAAAAGCGTGATCGGCACAATAAAGATGACGGGGAGAACAAAGAGGACGAGGCTGAGCAGTCGGAAGATCTGCCTAGCAGTTATTGTACTGTTATATTGAATCACAAAAAGGTCTTCATGACTAGGACCAAGCCAAAGAATGCCAAACCTTTCTTCAACGCTGGAACTGAGCGCTTTATTCGCGATTGGAGAACCGCGGAAGTCATGATCAGTGTTCGAGACAGCAAGGAGGGCGAGAATGACGCCCTTCTTGGAATCATCTTCTTACCTCTTGCCAGGGTATTTGCCAAGCGCAGCCAGGTCATGGAAACGTACCGATTGGTAGGCGGTATCGGATTTGGCCGTGCACGAATATCTATGGTATTCCGCAGTGTAGAACTGCAGCTACCCAAGGAACTCTTAGGCTGGGAATATGGTACACTTGAAATCCAGGCCCCTGTTCACCTGAGAGGCGACCACCAAGATTTAAAAAACCATCGTATCAAGTTCAGGTCAAACATGTCACATGCTAAGATGGTGCCAAACGAAGGCGAATGGCGTCCTAAACACGAAAAGGGGTCGCTATTCCTTCCGTGCCGGAACCGATATTCGATGCCTCTTATCTTAGAATTCCGCAAATCAACGCTTGGTCCAGATTCTACACTCGCATTTGCTGTGTTCTGGCTGTCCAATATTCCTGACGAGGAGGAACGATCCATTACCTTGCCTGTTTGGAAAGGAGGAAAGGACAACTTAAGGCGAGCCGAGACCTGTGCTGATTATAAGGGAATGGAGGATGGCGAACAGCCCGTTGCCGAGATCGAAATCACCGTAAAGTTCTGGAGCGGTCTCAGTGGCTATCATAAAAACTTCGCAAAGAAAGCCAAAACTGCCGACATGCGGGATGTCATGGAGGTTCTTGACACAGCAAATGATCAGATTGATGCTGACGCGAACCATGATGATGAAAATTTCACAGACGATAGCGAAGATGACAGTACAGACTCTGAATTTGGTGGACCAACTGGCAAATCTCGCAACGATAAGCCAAATAAACTTACGAGTAATACAAAGGACAGCGACTCCTCCTCAGAGGAGGACCAGCCCGATGAACCTTCATCGAACCCATTCAAGCGTGTGAAACAGAAGGCGCAGGATATGGTTGAGAAAAGGCAAGCCTCGGATGACGGAGAACGCGGAGCTATCGCTCAGGTTAAAGATTATCGGGATCATAGGAAGCAGTTGCATCGTCAGCATCGGGGTATCATGCAATGGAAAGGAGCCCGGACCGCAGAGTGGGCTGTAGACAAAGTAAGGGTCGGGAAGAGCAAGGCTGTATCAGGTATATTTGACCACGAGGCTAAGGGCGCTGGGGTCGAGAGGGAGGTTTAAATTGACTAGGATTGCCGCCCATGGTTGGCGCGGTGTAATGGTAATCGAAATGTATACATGAACATATTCAATTCTATATCTACAATGATTATTCAGTGAATGGTGATGTTCTATTGCGACAATTGAAATTGGATATTTTAAGAACGTATCGCAACTTCAATTTACAGTTATGTCTAACTCCACCATGACATTCGTAAACATGAAATTAGAGTAAATGTATGAGTTTTGACTGCCAACTTTGACTTAGTCTATCATTATAGGCTGATATGTGTGGATTTCTAAGCTCGTGCTGATGAGGAAAAAGTCCCGGGTTTATCCAATAGCCTAGTTGTAAGTCCTGGCGATATCGAAATTCTTGATGACGGATGATGTCGTCGTGGTCTGTTGACAAGCATCATCTTCGATACTCGTTCGCTGTCTCGATATTAGCTCAAATATTAAAATGGGAAGAAAGAGCCACTAACCTCGCGATGAGCTTTTGTACCTACAAAGTTCCTTTCGCTCTGGATACTACGATCCATGTATCTTTTCGTACTGAGGTGAATTATCATTTCGACAGGGGGCTGCTGTCATGAACGAGAAATCTCAGTCGTCCACCAGCATCACGACATCTTCGTCGTCACCGTTATCACTCAACGCACATCCGTCGCCTTCCTCGCCAATTACAGAGTCTTCCTCAACTCTCCCCTCAATCTCTGCCATACGCAAACGCACAAACCGTGCATCTGGCTTGAGCATGGCGTACATCTCAGCGGCTACCGGAAGTACCCCTCGACTTCTTGCCTTCAAGAAACATAGCTCCTTTCCAGCCATCCACCACGGGAAATTGAGTAGGTAGAACTCTTTATACGTCATGGAAGCTTTGATTAGATCCCACTGGCTGAAGTTGTTATCTGGGGGGCCCAACAACAGCTGTATCACAAAGGGATCCCCTTGAGGTAGAATCGTCTGATATCGCTCGTAGCAATCGTCGCGAATAGGGCCAAAATCGGCACGCAGTTCATCGTCCTTCACATTGCCAAAAACGCGATTTTTGGCAAACGATTTCGACCAATGGAGATTGAGATCCTTGATGTCCCCCTTTAATTTGTCGAGAATGGGTGTCAGCTGGGGGTGTTTCGCTACCAACGCAAGTTAACTTTGTAAATATCTCATGATCATTCTATGATTGAAATCCGACTCACCAGCTAGTCTCATAGCCCAGTTAAACATCTGAGTCAAGTCACTATCGAAAGACGAAGCTGGCTTCAGACCTTTATTGAATTCAATAAGGAGCTGTGTAATTGTTCGGCTATATTGGTCAGCTCTAAGTGCCTACTGCGTAAAGTATTCTGTTGTAACTTACTCAGCCACGACTTTCAATCTATCCATAAAATGCTTAGAGGCTCTATCAATCACACCCTCTTTATAAGCTGGATTTATAACTCTTACTCCTCCTAGAGCTTCTTTTTTGAACCTTTGCCAATGCGAATCGGTGAATTTGTATCCCTGTTTTGCTTGATCTACAAGATATGATAGCAATGTAGAGAGGTATATCGATTGGTTCGAACTCAGATTTGGATGCGCATATGTGTAATTCTCTTTAAATGTGGTGCAGATTCCCAACATACTAGGTTCTAGGTTGAAGTCAAAAGCGTTTCGCAAAAACACGGCTGTAGGATCTTGCTCGCCCGTCATTAGATCTTTGTAAGTAGTGGACACTTTTTCCATATAACCCTCAGCAACTAGATCCGGTTGTGTAGGAACCTTCGCATTCTCAAAGTTGTCAACGATACTCGACTCCCAACAAATCCATGCTTTGTCCCCATCATAATCACCCCCAGAGAGCTTTTTGGCAAGTGAAGGGGTACCCTTCGTAGGAAACACGATAACATCCTGAAGACCAGCTAGCTCAGGCTTGAATACAGCTTTCACTTTCTGTATATCACTTTCAAAGTGAGCGGGACAGCGCGCAACCAACATGTTGATATATCGTAGTGGGAATCCTGAACGAGATTCTACTGCATCTGGCGGGCCTACATTTCTTGATAAATGGAGGTAAATCTCATCGGGTTCTAGAACACCGGCAAAATCGGGAATCATGTATGCATATGTCGATTTGTGAACAGTGATCTTCAGTTCCTTCCGAAGATCCTCACACTCTCGCGTGTACAACTGCTGTGTCATTTCTCGCAAGAGCTGGGAAATCTCCGGGTGAAACCCAGCATCGAGCATCAAGCTCATCCTATCTCCTAGTTGGGCTGGTAGTCCACCAGCAAATGGGACAACACCAAGCTTGATTTTCTCGGTGATCCGAGAATTTGTTTCTTGAATCCATTTCCTACAGGTTAGTGGATTCGTCATGGCTTCTCGTTGAGACTTAATTTTCTCCGAGAGGTTCTGTTCAAGTAACTTCTCGATGACACTTATCATCTTAGACTTATCAATAGATCGGTCAATAAGAATCGGTAGAAACTGAGTATTGAGATCAGCAGATTTGAGCTCAGAACTCACACCGTTGACTTCAAATGTACGATACGCAGGATCATGATAATCTACATTGACTGAGTCGTGTCTCTTCCACTTGCTTTGCGAGTCTCTGATTTCAATCCACTCTTCTCTGGATTCTGAAGTTAAGGGGTCAATACTCCAAAGTCCTTTTGCATCTCCAAAACGAGCTTGAAAACCACAAGGGAGATGCTCAAGAGCTAGAGATCCAGCAATGTTTTGGGCCAGTGCGTAAGATAAACGACCCGCTCCGTCAGTCATATCTTCACCATCGACCTTTATATCAGGTTCGTGTCTGATCTTCTCTGATTGAATCACCACTGTCGGGCTATTTCTTGATAACGCCAAAGTCGTGCGTGCGTAAAGCTTCAACGCCGGCTGAGATTCATTTTCCAAGGTAGGGCGGATCCAGTTCAAAAGGCCATCTACCGTCCATGCAGCTTTTGTACCGAAAATTGGCACATGATTGCTCAACGTTGGCGTGCCTTGAGCTGGACCAAAATCATTGCCATTGGTGGCAAATAAAAATATGCGATGAGCAGGCTTATTATCTCTCTCTGTCTCTATAAGTTTTTTATCCTTTGGTCGCAATGGCTTGTTGCAAAACGCCCTCCAACTCCTGTCTGCTATAAAATTATGTTCACCCATAAGCCAGTCTAGTATGATCGATTTGCCTGCTTTGCCCAGTGAGCGAAGAGTTTTGGGTACTTTGTAGCCCTCAATGTTGGGAACATCAATTTCAAGAAATCTATCACATCCAAATCGACGCTCAAGGCGATGGCTGCGGTCTAGCTGCAAAGGTCTTAGCAGTAGTTGAAAGATAGAGTCATCGGTGGCTGATAGAAAGTTTAAGAAACCGCCCATAATTATTCCGCGAGAACCCAGACGGCTATCTTGTGATAGAAGGTTCCAAATTGCTTTGTCAGTTTTGGGTGGAAATGGTCTCCCTTGAATTGTAGGAAGCTTTCGTAAATGGGCCCAGAGTCTGTCATATTGGCCGTAACTCAAGCGACGTGGAAGAACCAAGTTACGATCCATAGTTACGCCGGTATGCAAAAATACACGTACAACCTCATATTGAAAGTAGAAGGGGATCTCAAGTAAAGATGGAGCATCGCAAGCAGCTTGAGATATTATCAGTAAACTGCAGATGGAAGTTTTCACGGAACTTACGAAACACTTTGCATAGACTTTCTCGCAGAGCAGTCTCTGCTGGATCCGGACTTTTTACCTTTGGCATAGAGAATTCTTTCTTCGCAACCGATATGAAGGACGTACTACCGTCAAAGCTAAAAGTCGCTGCGTCTACATTATGGTCAAAACTTCCAGTTGGAGTACTACCGTAATTGGAGCTATCAGGTGCGTTGTCATCCGGTACAGTAATTTGTGTTAGTGTGCTTGAACTTTGCGAATTTTCTTGCCCAAAACCGCTTTCAAATATGCTAGGCTGACGAGATGAAACGAAACTATGAGCGACACTCAGGTTTCGAGCGGAAACAAAGCTAGTATTGTTGCTTGCAGGTCTTCCTCGCTGTTGCTCCAACGATGTAGTAGAGTCAGTATGGGGAACCTTGGGCCGTTTGAATATTGTTTGGGGTAGCTCATTTTGTTCCCCAACACGCTTAGGTGTTGGTAAATTTATCGGAATAGGGGTATCGTCAATGTCCTTCTCGTCAATCTTTCGATCGGTTTTAAAGGTTCGAGTACCTCGACTTCGTGTGGCTTGATCTTCTACAATGATTTGCTTGGCAGTGTTATCTGCTATCTCTAGGAAGCAATCCATTAGCTGCTCACGCTGGTAAATTGTAACATGATGCGGTCGATTCTCAGTTCTCTGTGGTATACCACTAACAGCTATGGAAGAAGTTAGGGTACCAGTTATATAAGCTAAAAGCAAGAGTATTTGGAAGTTAACAAACCCTTAGGCTTAGTGACCCATCCATTATAAATACTTGAAGCGGCCATCTCAAATTGCAAGTAAACAGGTGCTATCTTTTCTTTGAAGGTCAGAAACTTGACCACACCTAGACACCTTTTCTGCTTGCGGCCTAGCTCTGTTTCTGTCGATATCGTCGGTGTTGTCTCTCCTGGGAGTGAGAGCTTCATGTCCCAATCCGATGACAATTTTTCCAATATAAAGGCAATCTGTTCATTGTACACCTCTTTGCGGCCAGGAGTTCGAGGAGGAAGAGTCATTTTGAAAGCCTTAATTGAAGTCATTAGTTGATCTGCCTTTATCCCGCTAAACGTCTGGCCATATATGTAAAGAAGAAGACATATGGCAAACCATAGACACTCGACTTACTTGAGCTCGAGCTCAAAGTCAGAATTACATCACAGTGTTTTGTTCTTTCTTTCAAGTTATTTGACGTTGCGAATTGGCAATTGCGATTGGTGGAAACCAGAATTTCGCAGCTGCAGGGCTTCAGGTAGCACAGGAAAGCAGCTCAGCTTGCAAACTTCACGGCAACTGGGATATTGAGCCAGTCAAACCATCAAGTTCCCTACAGGTTAAGGAGGAAGAATGGGAATTATTTGTGAACTGCGAAGTGGAGGTCATGCTTAAGTAAGATTAGCAAACAAACGAAAAGGAACGGCCCGCCCGCTCGGTTAAGTTTGACGTGCCTGCATGCCAAGCACTATCAAGCCATGGGTCAAAGGGCAGGCTTATAACTTCTGGATTAATATGTTTATTTACTGGATATCAAGCTGCTTGAGCAACCTCGCTTACAGTCGTCTCGGCAGCCTCGTGAAATGTTTAGCGTTGATGTCTTGATGGCCGTCTTGAACGCTTTGTCTATGATATGCTACACAACAACAATCTACTCATAACTTTCTAAGTATCTTTAGTAAAATTCCTTGCCGTAGATTGGCATCAAGTCTTCAAGCCTACTTGCACAATCTGCACTCTTTCCCTGCGCAGGTTGTCTTTCGCCACTAGTGATGTTGAATAAATCAAGATCGTTATTGTTGGGTAACAAGACTGACGATGCTATGCTTTTTGAAAGGCGCCTGGCAAACCACAAGCCAGAGCAATAAATATTATGCTATACGCTTATATCTACATGGTAGCTCCATCAGCAAACGTATAGCGATCATTTACATACATCATCTCTTCTATTGCGGTTCTTTTTGTTATCAGTCAACTTACAAGATATTTTAGTTCCGAAAGTTAGAAGTCGGCATTACTGAAAATAGCCCAGTAGATATGAAACAGCAGTAGTGTACGGATTGGTTAATCTCAATTCAGTCCTCTGCTTTTAAGGTTTAGAACTATAGCAAACTCGAATGGCTAATTTGTAATAAAGGCAGCAGCAAATACCATCGCTTTGTTAATGGTGCTGGCAGTATACTTTATTGAAATTTCACTGTTAATTTACGGGAAGGGGAGTTCAAAATGCCTTCAAACAATTCCTGTCTACTGTCAACTTTCCTAGAAAACATGATAGGGTATGATTTTATTTAGATTGTATGATGGCATATTCTGCTACTACTTCCACCTCGGCCTTAATGTTTAGCTAAAAGGCACTCCCACGAATCTCAATAAGTCATTGCAGAGTGGCATTTTTTGCATTCATTGCAACCGGCGTATTTCCTCCCTCAAGCCCTCCGATTCCCTACGAAGTTGATTTATGCGAGCCTCAAGTTGTCGTATTCGTCTGACAGAAGCAGTGAGGTAACGAATTGGGGCGCGAAGATATGGAGAATTTTGAGATCCTCTTGCATTCAGGTGTAAGGTCTCTTGTAGAGCGGGTTGAAGAGCGGGTTGAGGAGCATTGTGAGAATGAGAATCGGCCTCAGAGTCAGGTTCTGCACTTATATGGTGTATTCCCTCTCCAGAATTAATACCGGAACTATTGCGGACCAAGGGTGGGCGTCTAGGGTATGTTTCTCTACCAAAATTTCCTTGTATATCGCGGCTTCTTTCTGGTCTATGCACTGTTTCAAGCGCCCGTTGGAAGCTTGTCAAGTCAGCTGCGAGGGCGTTTCTCTCGAGTCTTGGTTGCGCATCCGCTACAACTCGTGTAATTTGAAATCCACGATCAGCTCTAGCATGTTGATGCATCTGACCTGATTCTCTGATCTCCTGTTGTTGGGTCTCCACTTGAACTTGATTTTGTTGTTCGCGAATGTCATGATGTTGATAAAAAGACCAAACCCGCATGAAATCCGCAAATTTTGAGGGAGGCAAATTTTGAGCGATTCGTTTCGGGTCATTTCCCAACACCTCTTCCTGCCTCAATCGGTTGTGAAACCAGCCATTGATATCGTTTTCCCATTCTTGTGCAGTTGTATTATCGATAGACTTTCCAGTTGGCTCATGCTGTCTCATAAACACAATCCATTTACAAGGATCACGATTACCCAGCAGTGCTGTGCGACATAGAGGACATTTCCTGTTCTGACCATACTCAGAAGTGTTTAGAAGTTTAATGATGCAGGTGCTGCAGAATACATGTCTATACTCACAAGGTACCCGGAAAGGTATAGGTATTCTTGTCGTTCTCTGAGATCCTGCTACTGGGCTTTTAGGAACTTCAACCCCGTACGTTTCGCGGCAGATACTGCAGTCTTTGTTTTCCAGTCTTTCTATTGCTACGGGAGTACACCACGACCACTTAGGATCTGGTGGCGGAGCGCGTGAAACTTTGCTGTCCAGATATGCGTACATAATCTGCCAAAGCTGGTTCATAATTGTATGCTGGATAAACCACGGTCGTGCGTCACCTATAGGGGATCCCCATATGATTTCCATTGCTCCAAGTGTATGTAGTAGCCACTTAATGTCAATCGTCGAGAGGCGTTCATAACCCTGATTTTCCATTATTTTTTCCAAGTAGCACTTCCAGCTCATTTCGTCAAGATCATTCATCTTTCGATCTTTTTCCAAATTTTGGTAGAGACGATGTATCTCGTGGTATTGATCTGGTGATAACATACCCAGTCTCATGACTTCTTCCGAGGCTCTTGTACATGGAACAGCGTGTAAAGTCTGTCGATAGGTACACTCTGGACATTTCTCTCTCACGATAAATCGGTGAGTCGTTATCTCAGCCTTCAAATGACGAGATCCTCCATAATAGCAATTTTGGCAGCACATCTCGTATGGGATCTCATGTTTAGGGAACCCACATCCCTCGTAGACGAAAGTGTAGATGTAACAGCAAGGCATTTTTTCTGCGGTTGATTTTGGATGCGTTAAAGTTGTTGATCAAGAGATGGAAATAACCCAACAAGTATGAAGAATAAGGAGTTAATCCTTCATTCTGTTCTGAAACTGATGTATCTGTTTCAACAAATTGATCAGCTTAGATCCAGTAACTTGAACTTATCAAGGCAATAATAGACTAATATACGGTGCTTTCATGTTCTTTACTGGTGTGCTATTGTCTTTGTTGATTTTCTCTCGGCATTTGTCGTGGCAATGCAATTAGCTATTGATTTAGTTGTTTAGCATACTAGGAACAACAATTCTAACTAATTTGACCGAGCGCCAACAATAAGCTAACACAAGCTAACACAAAAAATCTCCGAGACAATAACAAATAAACCGAAACAACTATTTTCATTAATTTGTCAAGGGGAATCTTTCCCATTTTATACCGAATCTCCAAATGACAGCCTCTCCATTTCCATTATTACCAACCATGGACCCAAATCAGGTGTTAATCATTCGGTGCTGCATGTGCCCTTCCTCTATGCCACCTTTTGTATCACTGCAGGAAATTGTCTTGCATGAAGAGCTTATTCACGGAATCGGAAAGCCTGTCACTGTGCATCGCTACTGTGATAGCTCATAATGTAATGTTTCAGAACCATATGAGGGTCAACTACGGATTCATATGTTGACAGTTCCTTCTGTTCAGCATGGGGCGATTCTAACTCAACAAAGTTTGTTTCACGTAAGTGCAACCATCCCAAAATTGTGCTTCTCCCATTTTTAAAAGGTTTCCAGAATCCTGTCACATCGTCATTACAGTCAATGAACCCTTTACCAATAACCGCACATTCCATAAAGGCGAATAGTAAATCTGGTTATCGGTGCCAGCAATGCGGTCGACGATTCTCTACGGAGCGAAACTACATTTATCACATCGAAAGCATTCACAGCATCAAAATACCTTGGATCTGCAAGTATTGTGAGGCTGAATTCGACATGGAGTAGGAGAGGCAAGGGCATAGAAAGGAAAGACGTAGCCAATCCTTCCGTTGCATTAGTTGCCAGGGAACCTTGGACAATATCGACGATTTGAATGACCATGCTGGGTCTGTTCACTACAATCAAAGGCGCAATGGGTGAAAGGATTGTGGCGTTTCGCTTGGGTGGATGAACTACAGAGACACGTTTGCGAAGGAAGGTAAATGTCTTCATCGTCAGCAATACCGGCTAGATATGGAAGCGAATAAACTTGTATATTCTGAAAGGATGCTTAAATTAAAACGGGGTGAACATAGCAGACCTCTTGCTCATCTAGTGTATACTATACTATATGGTACCGAGAATTTTGACCGTAATTTTCTAGGTGGAACAATAGCGGTGCCATGGAATTTCATGTATCTATGGGAAAATGATAACACCATAGCATATCAGAGTCTTCAGAAGCTGTTATCATTTCAAAATTTGTCATCACGCTCACTAAATTCTATTAGACTGTGGAAATGTTGGTCATAACCAAATCACGTGCATGACACCAATATAGGGGTAATAAGCGAACCCCTAGTTAGATTGTGGTAATAACCGCCACCGCTCCAGACAAGTAAATATGAAAGTAGTCGCCTGGTCCACTAATCTAGTCGATTCCATCCTATTGTCTAGAACTGCGCGGATCTTTTGAACACATAATTCTTTCAAATTGCATAAGGAACTACAAATCTCGGAAGATATGGAGCGGACAGAAAGAAGCTAAGAACACAAGATCTGGATTTGCAGCATGGATGGAAAGAAGCTAAAAACCCTAGATCTGGATTTGTGGCATGAGTGGAAAGAAGCTAAGAACCCAAGATCTTGATTTGCTGCTATGGCCGGCCATGGCCAAGGGTACTAGTGTACTAAATATTCAGATCTGTGAGACGTTATGTCAAGTTTATCATATGGTGCTATATGGTAGATTTATAAATTTGAAAAGTCAGATTTGAGACAAGTAAAACTACAAACTATTCCGTCGTAAACCCCGAAGTAATCTAAACAGGTGAAAGCTAAGATTTATTGATCTTTAAATCTCAAAATTCTATCCAATCGAGCTATCTAATTGAACAAGGTTGGCTTTCAATCCCAATTTCTTATGAAGTAAAAAGAAGCTGTTTCTTTACTCGCACCAAATGGTAAAATGTAGACTTTCGGCTTGTAAGCAAGAAATGTTTCAGATCTTGTTCAGTGTTGTATAGTGGAGCAAGTAACAGATAAGCTAATATTCCATAGGGCAAGTTTTGGCATTTCACACTTGTCAAAATTCAGCTTCATGGGATGTTTCTCATCATCCTACAAGTCACTAAATTAAGAAAAATGAAACTTCTGCTCCACTCCAGTAAGCTGCGGCATCTTCCCCCTTCCTCTTTCCCCATCTCTGCTTTCTATTTTTACATCTATAATCTGAACACATGCTATGCCATCGCCGTAGTGGCAAGAGGGCCTTCGTGCTTCCTTTCGTCTTCTTATTTGTCCACCTTTCGACACTTTCCCAACAACTACCATCACATCCTCTTGTTTATCCAAGATTAATCTGGATTTACTTCAGAATGCAAAGAGCATCTCCTTCATGCCCCTCTGAAAATTGATAAATTTGAGGTTGTAGAAAGCGCTGTTGGCGAATAGTGATAGAGTAAGGGGTCGCCAGGTTTTTCCTGTCGCAATTGTTGTTCCTTTTCCAACTGAATCGAGCAGCGGCGTCCTCCTTCACCAAGATTCAATACGGCACGCAGAAGTCACAATTCACGGCCATCATCTTGTTGGTATCCCATTTGTACCCGCCACCACTTTAATAACTTCTCGTCTTTTCCTAAAAATGCACCCAACTCTTTCATGGAAGTCATCTCCTCTACTGCCCCTGCTGAAATAGCAAGTTGGGCTTTTTCAACCTGCTCCTTTTTGAGCATATGGTAATCTTTGTATCGCAGTTTCTAATTCATTATTAAGTCTATTCAATTACTCTGCTGATAATTATCTCACTCTGACTATCTCCATCCATTCTAATGCTCCCTCCCCTTCCGCTAGCATGATTCCTGGCGGACCACCTGTCTTCAGAAGCACAGAACAGGATAATCGTTTAGCAGCCTTTGTGATGGCAAGGATCTTTTTGCGAGATGTCATATGGTGGGTCTTGATGAGAACACGATAGATCTGCGCCATTGACCATGTCTTGGTTGATGATTGTTGAAGTTTGTTTTCTATATCAGGTGACGCAGCGTTACTTTACTGAATGTATTCTCACGTGATGAATACCTAAGTCAAAGTAGGACAATCTTTTCTCTCTGGAATTAGTGGAACGGTCAAATTTATATATTAATTTACAGACTCAACACGATAGCTTTGTATTTATTTTCGGGTGGTATCAACACCTAATTTGCTTCATTAGCTCGATTTATCTGTTTTATGGTGGGATTCAGACCGCAAGATATGTATCAATAAATACTGGGTGGTTCATGAGATTTCTTCAGCTTGAAATCTCTTGTGTTAAGGTGCCTTATTCTTGGAATTCTCTTAAAAGATGAATTGGTGACTTATGATCTACCGAAAAAAAGTTGTTATAACCTGGTAAGTGTAGTTGATCTCCTCGTTAGCTCAATTTATTTATTTTCGCGTTCAAGTTGGCCATACTATATTTTGAATTTATCATGGGTCCAATGCTACAGCCATGAGCTGGTAGCTCCACAAATGCACTGTGAATCTTGTTATGCCTCACACGGTGGGAGAAATTAAGTCGTTTTAGCATATGAAAGTATTTTGTCATGGTTATTTCTATACGTGTTTTGAAGAACCACAATGTTGACACCAATAACTCTACCAACCATGCGAGAACATTTTATTGTCTGCTACTTCCAATACAAAGAAGCTTTTCATAAACCTAGCATACAGCGATACCGCTTTGCAAAATGGGTCCACAGCAGGCTGGATTCCCGTTTGAAGAATACAATGGATAGCCAGGTCCTGGACACATAGACTGTCCGTTCGCAAGTTGCGCCTGTGTCAAGCCTGGTTGGCAACTTGAAGGGCATGCTTTAAAATATTAGTATTTCGGTCTTGTTTCTATGAGTAGTTTCACTTACGTGGGGCACTGCAAGTAAGACATGCTGATAGCTGTTAGCAAAGGTTTTGGGTTTATATCTTGAAGAGTTTGATGGGATACTTACACACGGGTGGTGGAGGTACTATAGCAGGCGCCGGTGTTCCTGACTGCGC
>Ga0247807_10000566_pt1 | contig 23021 bp, 20 predicted proteins | sample UWRJL074202C1_FD_179931 | JGI IMG/M metagenome (GOLD analysis project Ga0247807, IMG submission 179931) | Plant litter microbial communities from Arlington Agricultural Research Station in Wisconsin, United States - UWRJ-L074-202C-1 | ecosystem: Environmental > Terrestrial > Plant litter >...
TAGCGCCGGCGATGAGTCCGAGAAGAAGAAATGCAAAGAAGCCCATGAGACTGCCTTCCGTGTGATTCGTACGACCCCAAATTTTGGGGGCGCGGTCGTAACAAGAGTGAGTGGGGGTACTGCGTGCGGGTGCATTTATGCTGCTAGCCGTCGGCGCAGAAGTTCGACACAAAGTGCGTGCCGGAAGAAACTGGCTATGGAAGCCCAACGATGACGATGAACGCCGCTACCGTCATAAGGACGGCGGCTACTCCGCTGGTAACAGCTGCTCCTGCAAGCCGCATGTCAGGGCGAAACTGATTCGAGTGCGCAAACATCTCCGGCACCAGGACGCGCTGGGCGTCTGCGACGTTGTCGTAGATTCCCATCGGTGCGCCAGTAGCGTTCACCGCGAAGACCTTTCCGTCGCGCTCCTCGAGCATGCCCGCATATTCGCCGCGGCGAGTTGCGATCCACAGCCCAGGTTCCGGAGTGGCCCACTGGGTGGCCTGCTCGGAAGGCTGCGGGGTAAGCACGGATGCTGCGATTGACGTTCTCAATGCAATGCTCACGATCTCCCCCTCATCTCAAGTATCGCTAGTTGGACTAGCTATAAATAACCGTACACCTGTCGAGAAGAAAAGCAAAAAGAATTCTACGGTCTATTGACAAGGTGAGAATTTCATGAGTGAGACGAATTTAGTTCATGTTCATCGAAAGGCCATCAACGTCAGCTACTCCGGCGCGAAGTTTTCGGCTGAAAAAGCGTCGTTTCGATAGGCACATTAGCCCCCTCAATCGCGTGAGTCATCCGTGCCAGAAAAGCGGCGATGATCGTTGCCTCCTCGCCGGAAAGACTGCTGGTGACATTGATCATCCTGCGGTGCATCTCCCCCATGGTGGTGCGGACCTCTGCATCCGACACCGGAAGCACGGAGAGCACTACAGCCCGCCCATCGGTCGGGTGCGGCAGTCGCTCGACGTGCCCCGTGTGAACCAGACGGTCGATGAGAGTAGATGTCGACGCGGTCGAGATCCCAAGGTGCATCGCGAGATCCTTCGGGCTCACAGCCTGGGAGCGCTCGTGCGCTTCGAGCAGGAACCGCAGTGCGGCGAGGTCTGTCTCCCCCATTCGCATCGCCGTACGCGTGCGTCGACGCATCGCGACTTCGGCTGCTCGATACCGTCGCAGCGCGCTGAGAACGTCTACCCCGTTCCAGGCTTTGTCGCCGGACGGGTACCAGTATCCCGAGTCGCTTGGCTGTTGCATCTCTGACAGAGTAAGTCAGGTTTCTGCTAGCGAGCCTAGTAAACGACTAAATCGGGTCTACGGGCGCGGCGTGAGCGCCGCGTGGCGCACGCAAATGGTCAATGACTCCAGTGATCCGCTCGACGGCATCGCTGATTTCTCGCCCAGAGCGGTCGTACACTTCCTGGTCACGACGGTACGGGTCGATCACGTCGTCACCCTCAGGAGAGGCAGGCTGGTCCGCAAATCCGCGCTGTGAGGCGATGATGGGAATTGCACCGCGGAACACGCCCACTGCCGCGGGGGCAGTACGCGGAATGGGAGTGGCTTGCGTGTCCCCCGCGTAGCTTTCAAGCACACGCGCGAACTCTCGAAGCGTGAACGTGTAGCGATTGGATCGTGGGTACGTCCGCACAATCTCACTACGATGCTCTCTCGACAGTGCAATCACCAGGTCAGACTCAGCAATCATGTCCTTCGTGATCTGCCGGGCAATGTGGGCGTCCGGCACACCACCGAGCTGACGCGAGATTTCCGCCGCCTGCTCTGGCATCCCTCGCCCGACGAGCGCACCGACACCGGCACTGGTGAACTCGATGTTGTCCCCGCTGTAGCGAGCGCGAAATGCCTGCTCGGCAATCGCCGAACGACAGATATTGCCAGTACAAACGAAGAGCACCTTGAGTGGGCCGGTATTTTCAGTCATCAATCTAGAGCGTCTTTCGCAGGAGTGAGCGTGCCAAGTAAGGCTACGTCCGCTGTCGGACAAACAAAGAAGAGGGCCGCCTTTCGGCGACCCTCTTCAGTAAAGCGTTGTTCAGCTAATTACGCCGTCTTGTTGCTGCGACGAACGAATGCGAGAACCGAGACGAGAGCTGCACCGAGAACGAGCAGTCCGCCACCGAACCACACGTAAGGCGTGGCGTCGACACCGGTCGACGGGAGAGCGGAACCTGCCGCGGCGGAGTCAACGGGGACACCAGTGATCGTAAGCGTCTTGGCATCCTGGAAGGTACCGACAATTACATCAAGTGTGTACACACTACCAACGGGTGCGCTGGTCGGGAGCTTGACGGTGAAGTTGATGTCACCGTTCGCACCAGATACAACCGTCGCGACCTTGGTCGACGCAGGAGTGATTACTGCTTCTTCCTCGGCGAGCGTTCCGGTGAGGCTGGCGGTTCCGACGACGCCAGCAGCGAGATCGGTGTCGGTAGCACTGTATGTGATAACTGCGCCGGGAGCTCCGGCAACCGAGTTGACCGCTCCGGTGTAGTCATCTGCAAAAGCTGCGGTCTGCGCACCGAGCACGAGTGCTCCGGCAACGGCGAGTGTTGCAATAAGTCGTGTCTTCACGTAATCCCCCTAGAAATGAAAGAAAGGGATCATCAGAATAAGAATCATCACTGACATCCCTAGCTATTACTACGACTATAGGGCAGGAAGTCCCGAGGGCAAAACCTTTAACGTTAAGAACACGTTAACTGTAATCCGCTCATTTACTGCGCAACACGCACTTCTCGAGCCGAAATTGTCGTCAGTAAGCGCCATCGCGGGCGAGTACGGCCCGAGCAGTTCGCCACAAGATCATTAGGTCTCCCATGATCGACCAGTTTTCTACGTAATAAAGATCGAGCCGGACGGTGTCTTCCCATGAAAGGTTGGATCTGCCGCTCACTTGCCATAACCCCGTGATCCCTGGCTTCACCAGGAAGCGTCGATGAACGTGATGTTCGTAGATCGCCACTTCGCTTTCAAGCGGCGGCCGCGGTCCTACCAGCGACATACTTCCGCCAAGTACGTTGAACAACTGGGGCAACTCGTCCAAGCTGAACCGACGCAGGAAACCCCCGATGGGAGTCACACGGGGATCGTCTCTCATTTTGAACATGACTGCGTTTCCTTCGTTTCGCTCGACATCCTGCAACGATTTCAATTGCTGCTCGGCATCTACGACCATCGAACGGAACTTGAGCATCTTGAAGTGCTCACCATTGAGCCCGACACGATCCTGTCGAAAAAGCACGGCGCCAGGCGTGGACAGACGCACCCCAATTGCCGCTGCCGCTAGTAGCGGGGAAAGGATAAGGATCAGTAACAACGATGACAATAGGTCAAATGCGCGCTTTGAGAATCGCTTGAGCCCCTCGTACCGTGGGGTTTCGACGTGGATAAGAGGGAGGCCGGCTACGGGCCGCATGTGAATTCGAGGTCCACCAATGTCGGTCAAACTCGGCGCCAGAACCAGATGCTGACGCCCCGGCTCCAACGACCAGCTGAGCTCCCGAATACGCTCTGGCGGAAGCTCATCGCTACTCGTCACTACAACAGTGTCTGCGCCGACGGCGTCCATAGTGAACTGGACCTGATCAAGCTTGGTCGACACGGGAATACGCCCCAGGATGTACTCCCCAATCGTGTCACCCGGAACGCAAGCGCCGACTACCACGTAGCCGGCTTGCGGCACGCGGTTTAGGTCTTTCGCTATTGCAGTGACGCTAACTCGCGAACCTACAAGCAGCACTCGCGAGGAATACTTTCCTTTCGAGCGCTGAGCAGTCAACCATTGACGCCAAATCCATCGACTAGCAATCAGCGCGAGGGTACCAACGGGAAGCGCAAGGACGATGTAACCGCGTGCCAAGTCAAGTTGGAATAGAAAGGCAAAAATGGCTACGATCCCGAAAAGTCGGACTGTCGCGTCGACGACGCGCTTGTATTCGTTATTCCCTGTCCCGATGACGCGAGAGTCTCGAGTGCCGAAAAGCGCGAGGAAAGTGACCCAAGCAAGAATTAGGATGACCGATACCAAGCTGTAATTCAGAGCGAATCCACCGCGATATTCCGACAGGTTGAGTTGCGCATCGAGCGTGCCGAACCACGCAATCTGCGTCCCGATCACCGCCCAGGCAATCACGACGAGATCTGTAACTACTAGCCGATTAGCGTATTTGCGCGCCCAATCGGCAGTAGCAACATCGTTGTTCACCGTTGGCTGATCCGTCGTTCTCGCGCCCTCCACTGCAGTCATCACGACCCCCTGCTCAGACCTTAGCCGACCGCATAACGCAGCACGAGGATTTGTATGCGAATCCTTTGTTTGAATACATCGGTTTCAGCAACGCGCTAACCGTCGGATCGGCAATTATCCCAGCGACTCACGCAACGCGATTGCGACGCTCCCGGACGAAGGCAGAGCGCCGGACTGCTCTTCCTCACCGTCGACAGGCGCAACAGGTACGTCGCTGCAGTCGAGATAGTTATCCAGAGAAGTCAGTACATCGGATGCCATCGGAGTGTGCTGGAGAGAAACAGCGTCGGCGGCGCCAGCAAGGCCAACAAACTTCATAGATACCTCGGACTGCTGGCCCGGAGTCAGCTCGATGGTAACCCCTGCGACAGAGTGCCCATTTTCGACCGCGGTGACGAAGGCATATTCTTGCCCATCGATGGTGACGCTGAACGGCACGGAGCCCTCAGGCGCATGCACAAAAACGTTTGTGCTTATGTTTCCAGGAACCACACCAAAACCACCTCCACCAGTAACGTACTCAGGAAGACGCGAGGCGGAATCGGCGGGCGCACGGGACTCCAACTTTATCCGTACGTCAAAATTCGGGCGATCGTCGTTTCGGCAAATACCCGAAGCAATTCCAATGCCGCTGGACAGGTAGTAGTCCATTTTCCCGCCGGTAGCGTCATTGAAATAGACACCGAACGCGGTCGTCTCGGGGCTGCTCATCGGCACCGCTCCAACCAGTGGGGTTGAAGCTATTGTTTCTTGTTCAGCGCCGTCCGCGCTCCAAATATGGATTCGGTTCTCCTCGGCAGCCAGACTGAGCGCGTCGATCAGCTGACCAGGGTCTGCGCTGCCCGATGTCACCAGACTGAAAATCTTGCTTGTCACGCCCGCGAAAAACACATCTTGTTCACTTGGGTCTTCAATAGTTGTGTACACGCCGTTGAGCAGTACATCGACGGCGTTGTCAGACGTGAGCGTGACGTCAGAGCCAGCGTCGATGGGGCCCGTGGCGCGCAAAATATAGCTAAGCGCCACGGGATCGATGGCCAAAACACCGTCGACGTCTTGCCCGGTACGTATCTTCCACATCTCACGTGCCAACTCCCCTGATCGCGCGAAATTCGGGGTGTAGGTCACATCTTGCATGTAGGTCGCGAGCAAGTTCCCATAGAGAATCTCTTCCGCGGTTGTGAGACCCAAAACCGGCGCATCAAACTCGCCCAGTGCAGTCGCACTGGACAGTTCGCCGAGCGAGAGTCTTCCAGAATCGGCATTTAAGACCGCGATGGCACCTGGCAGCCCCCCGGTTGCGCGCAGCTCCGAATTATTGAGCGATAGGAGAAGGTAGCTGCGGGGGCCGTCGGCTCCCAACATCGAAGGAATGAGCGATGCTGCGGTGTCAATCCCGTCTATGGCGGACTTTGCTTTCCGTACCACTCCAACGACCTCATCAACCGCAACGCCGATCTGAGAAATTGTGTTTTCAGTGTCGATGGCCTCGGCACGCTTGTCAGCAGTGTCGAGAGCAACCCGCGCTTCGCCTAGCAGCGGCTGTGCAGCAGTGAAAACTTCCAGATTTATCGCACCGTCTACCGGGGAGAGACTATCTACGGTAAATGTGCCTGCCAGCTCGGCTAGCGGAGGGAGTGCATCGGTTACAAGCTCGTCGATCATCCCTGCGGACTCGCGGAACGCAGTCAAGTTACTACCGAGAACCGGAATGAACTCTGCAGACCTCCAAATCGGATCGGAGGTCAGCGACGCGGCCGCAGCTGCTCGCGATTGCAACTCTTCTACGTCAGCGGAGAAGTCACCACCGTTATCGAGGGCCTGGCTTCCCACACGGTTCGCAATCGGAATCGCCCCCAAAAGCTCGTCGCGAGCCATCAGGGCACGAACCGCGAGCCAAATTACGCAGAACAAGACCAGTGCTGCAATCGCAGCCACGATCCACAGTGTGATCCTACGTCCACGGCCAATCCGCCGTTTATGCGTCGAACTCATACCGGGCACTCCCCCAAGATCAATTTCGGTCTGAATCTACGCTAGTGCGTCGATCGATTAGTTGGCACACTGCATAGGTCGCCCGATTGCGGGTGTAGCACCTCGGACGCCCGGGCTCCCTATCGCTCTGTCGACCGAATAATAAGGGAATCTTACGCGCTACGGACGACCCATTCCTTTATAGGTCCACCCGGCATCACGCCAGGCTTTGGGGTCCAAGCAATTACGACCGTCGATCACGACGTTACCGGACGTTAGTTCAAGCACGTCAGCAGGGACGAGCTCACGAAACTCCGGCCACTCGGTGACAACTACAACCACGTCCGCGTCAGAAAGTGCCTCTGAGACGTGATTCGCAAAAACGAGCTGGGGGTGCAGGCGTCTGGAATTGCTGATCGCCTCAGGGTCATTTGCGACTACACGCGCGCCAAGCCCGTGAAGACGTACCGCGACATCGAGAGCTGGCGAGTCGCGGACATCGTCCGAGTGCGGCTTGAAGGCCAGTCCAAGGACAGCGACCTTCTTCTCGAAGACCGTGCCACCCAAAGCATCAATCACCATGTCAACCACACGGTCACGCTGCCGTAGATTAATTGCGTCGACCTCCTTAAGAAATGCGACGGAGTCACCACGTCCCAGTTCTTCCGCGCGGGCAGTAAATGCGCGAATGTCTTTCGGAAGACAGCCTCCGCCAAATCCCACGCCTGCGTTTAGAAAGCGTCGACCGATCCGGGCGTCGAAACCAATCGCGTCAGCGAGCTGAGTGACGTCGGCTCCGGAGGCATCAGCGATCTCCGCCATTGCATTGATGAATGAGATCTTCGTCGCCAGGAACGCGTTTGCCGATACCTTCACGAGTTCGGCAGTTGCGTAATCTGTGACCACGAGTGGAGTCTCGCGTGATATCGCCGAGGAGTAAACCTTATTGAGAATACTGACGGCACGAGAACCTTCTTCTCCGGATGGAACACCATAAACCAGCCGATCGGGTTCAATAGTGTCCTTAACTGCGTATCCCTCCCGCAGAAACTCTGGATTCCACGCCAAACTCGCCCCGGATCCTGCGGCGATCCTCATCGCCAGTTTCGAAGCGGTACCGACAGGCACAGTAGATTTTCCGACAACCAGGTCGCCGTCAGAGAGATGCGGTATCAGCGCATCAACGGCCGCATCGACGTAGGTCAGGTCCGCTGCGTTCTCACCCTTCCGCTGCGGCGTTCCCACTCCAATAAAGTGCACTTCGGACCCCCGGGCCTCTGCTATGTCGGTCGAGAAGCGCAGTCGCCCACTCGCAATCGCAGAGCTCAGAATCTCCGGTAGACCGGGTTCGAAGAATGGCGCACGACCCTCGCTGAGCATAGCGATTTTCGCCGCGTCAACATCGATCCCAACCACTTCGTGGCCCAGTTCGACCATGCTCGCGGCGTGCACCGCTCCCAAATACCCACAACCTATTACTGAAAGCTTCACTTGATCCGTCCCCCGTTGCCCTGAAACCCTTTGGACCGGAATGCATGTCGTGATGCGATCCTATCTGAGGGCGATTGATGAAACCTCGAGTAGTGCATGTCCGTCTAAGTTCGACAGATCTTTATTGGCGGAGTGTGGTGGTGTGGGTGTGGAACCACTCAACCGTGGACCGCAACCCGGCCTCCAGGTCAATCGTGGAACGCCAACCCGCATCGGCCAGCTTGGTGACATCCAACAATTTCTGCGGCGTGCCATCAGGCTTCGACGTGTCCCAGTCAGTGGTCCCGGTGAAACCGACCACTTTCGCGACCGTTTCAGCGATCTCCTGAATCGTCACATCAGTACCGGTACCGACGTTGACCTGGGCGGGACCGTCGTAGTTCTCCAACAAATGCAGGCACGCCTCGGCCATGTCATCGACATGCAAAAACTCGCGGCGCGGTGTCCCGGTGCCCCAGTTCGTCACCGACGTTGCCCCACTGGCGACGGCTTCGTCGTAGCGGCGGATGAGTGCCGGCAACACGTGGGAGCCCTGCGGGGAGAAGTTATCTCCCGGACCATACAAGTTCGTCGGCATCGCCGAAATCCACGGCAACCCGTACTGACGGCGCACAGCCTGGATTTGGAGGATCCCGGCGATCTTCGCGATCGCATACGCATCATTTGTGGGCTCCAAATGCCCGGTCAACAACGTGTCTTCCTTGATCGGCTGCGGCGCCAAGCGCGGGTAAATACACGACGACCCCAAAAACAGCACCCGCTGCACGTTGTACTTCAGGGCAGCATCCAACACGTTCACCTGGATGCGCAGATTGTCGGACAAAAAGTCGACGGGGTAGGTGCTGTTGGCCATGATCCCGCCGACTTTCGCCGCCGCCAACACCACATAGGTGGGGGTGTTGGCTTCGAAGTAGGCGAAGACCTTGTCGCGGTCCATCAGATCCAGCTCCGAGGAGGACTGCCCGATCAGGTTCGTGAACCCTTCCGCCTGAAGGCGGCGCCAGATGGCGGAGCCGACCAGGCCACGGTGTCCGGCAACATAAAACGTGGCGTCGCGGTTTAACGGTCCCGGAGTGAAGACGACCTGGTCGCGGTCATCGACCAGTGCGTCAGCGGCGGCAGTTTCAGCTTCAGTGGTCATGGTTACTTGGTTCCCCAGGAGGCGAGTTTGACTTCATCGATCCAGTGGCTGCCGGCGTGCTCCAGCGCGGTGATGTCGGCGTCGACCATGATCCGGGCAAGCTCTGCAGTGTCGACGGTGGGGATCCAGCCGAGTTTGTCGGCCGCTTTCGACGCATCTCCGACGAGGGCGTCGACTTCGGTGGGGCGCAGGTAGCGTTCGTCGAACTTGACGTACTTCTCCCAGTCCAATCCGGCGTGGGAGAAGGAGGTTTCCACGAAGTCGCGGACGGTGAAGTTCCCGCCGGTGGCCAACACGAAGTCGTCCGGCTCATCGACCTGCAGCATCCGCCACATGCCCTCGACGTATTCGGCGGCGTAGCCCCAGTCACGGATCGAGTCCAGGTTGCCCAACCAGAGGGTGTCCTGGGTGCCGGCCTTGATCGCCGCAACAGCGCGGGTGATTTTGCGGGTGACAAAGGTTTCGCCGCGGCGGGGGGATTCGTGGTTGAACAAAATCCCGTTCACGGCGAACATGCCGTACGCCTCACGGTAGTTCTTCGTGACCCAGTAGCTGTAGAGCTTCGCAGCCCCGTACGGGGAGCGCGGGTAGAAGGGGGTGTCTTCGTTCTGTGGCGGCGGGGTGGCGCCGAACATTTCCGACGACGACGCCTGGTAGAACCGGGTTTCGATGCCGGACATCCGGACGGCTTCCAGCATCCGCATGGTGCCAACCCCGGTGGTATCTCCCGTGTGTTCGGGCTCGTCGAAGGAGACCCTGACGTGGGACTGGGCGCCGAGGTTGTAGACCTCGTCGGGGTTGATCTCCGCCAGCAGCGACACCAGGCGGGCACCATCGGAGAGGTCGCCGTAGTGGAGGAACATTTTCGCGGCCGGGTCGTGCGCGTCGACATACAGGTGGTCGATGCGGGCGGTGTTGAAGGTCGAGGCCCGACGGATCAATCCGTGGACTTCGTAGCCTTTGCTGAGCAGCAGCTCGGCAAGGTAGGACCCGTCCTGACCTGTGATACCCGTAATAAACGCACGCTTCGTCATAATTCCCCCGATTAGTACACCTGAATATTGATTTCTGAAGATCAAGACACGTTAGATCTGGCCCACACGGTCCTTCTGCAAGCCTAGTGTTCCGCCTCCGTGGAAGCTTCGCCCCGAGACGCGGTACGGTGCCAGTGAAACAATAGCGAACGCAAGAATCTAACTAACGGCGCTGATTTACCAGGCCGAGCATCACGTAGTGTTGGGCTTCGGCAGATCTCGAATTTTTCTTGCAGGGTTTCCCGCGACTGACGTGTACGGCTCGACAGATTTAACGACCACGGCACCTGCGCCGATGACAGCACCCTCGCCGATTTCGATATCTCCCAGGATGATCGCGCTTGCACCAATACTGACGCCGTCGCAGATCACCGGCGAACCACCCCCAGGCTTCTGATGTCCTATCGTTACGCCGTTTCTAACGGACACATTTCGACCGATTTTGGCATGGTCGTTAACGACCAGCCCGGTTCCGTGAAAGATCGTGAAACCACTGCCGACGCTTGTTTTCGGCCTCAGTTCGATCCCGAGCAAAAACTCGGTAAATAAGCGATGGAGTACCACAAAAGGAATCGAAAGCATACGAGGCCGATCAAGATTGCCCATAACTACCTGAGCTAGCCGGAATGAAAACATCACTAACCGCGCCTTCGGATCGCGAGGATTGGCACGAAGATCTGCCTTCACCGCGGCACGAAAGATCGAAGGGGAAATCGCCCGGGTGTCCCCATGCTGTTCAACCATTTATCCGCGCTCTCATTCTCTTCAACGCCCGCGTCCCCACACCAACAGGATCTGCAGTAGTGGCAAGCAGCACATAACCGAACCAACGTAAGCGCTGCGCACCCGACGTGTAGGACGAGGCACGTCGCATGAAGACCATGCTGCGAATCTGCGCCGGAGTTCGTGATGACAGTTGCATCCCGACTTGCTCGGCGTAGTGGAGACGGATCCGCTCGGCATCCCTGATGCTGTTCAGAGGCGAGGCGCTGGATTTTCCACCAGTCCACTGATAGCGGCAGGATATAGCGCCGTGAACGAGCACGGGCCCGAGAAGCGCACCGCGGATCACAAATTCAAAGTCTTCGGCATAACGCGGCCAAACGGCGGGCGGAGAATCAGACACAACGAGCTTGAGAGCAGATGCCCTCCAGACGAAAGCCGCGGGCGGCCCAGGGGCATGACCACGGGTCAAGAGGCTGTCGATAGAGACCCCCGACACCCATGGGCGTAATTCAACTTCGATGCCACCGTGACCAATTCCGATGGTCTTTCCCTGTGCCGCCACGGCTGTATCGTCTTCGAGCAGCCTCCGAACTGATTCCCGCACTCCTATATCTACAAGCTCATCATCGGAGTCCAGAAGGACGAGAAACGGTTCAGTCAGCGTTTGAATTCCCACTCGCCGCGCCGCGGCGGCGCCAGAATTTGACTGAGATATAACCATGCAGCCAAGTTCAGCGGCGAGTGCGGCGGTGCGGTCGGTTGAACCATCATCCACAACGAGCACAGTGGTCGCCCCCGCCCGTTGTGCGCTGGTGACCGTGCGTTGGAGAGTACGAATAGCGTTGTAGGCAGGAATCACAACGCCGAACTCAGCACCATTAATCGGCAAGAACGTCATTCCATGCCCTTTCGTACGAAGCTCGAGAGTGGTTTGAGTCGTATCGATCGCGTGCTGCACTCCCCATAGATTCGACCATGCCGGGCGATTCATCCAAGCTCTTGAGAGCGGCTTCAAACCCCACAGCGTCGCCTGGTGCCAACAACAAGCCGGTTTCGCCGTCGATGACGAGGTCGCCTACGCCGCCGATCGCGTATGCAACGACAGGCAACCCGACCGACATTGCTTCAACAATCACTAGAGGTTGCGCTTCAAATGGATATCGGCTGGGAAACACAAGTACGGACGTCTCGCCAAGAAGACGCCATTTCGAGTCGCCGTGAACTGCGCCGACGATCTCTGTATTCCATGAGGCTGACTCACGTAGTTGAGCGAGCTGCGCATCATCAGTGGGTGCTCCCGCGGCAACAAAGCGGAGAGCAGAACCAGCTGCCGCGAATCTGTGTCCCAAATCGAGGAATTCGTCGATTCCTTTTTCTGCGATGAAATTCGACAAGAACAACACTGCTTTAGCATCGGTTTTTTCGACTGCGACGGGCATAGGGGCCGCAAACGGAGTATTGCCGATCGACGTCAGCATCGCCTTCGGCGCGAGACGCCGCACGTCGGCTTCCAAACTTGGACTCAAACACACGAGTGTTTCGGCAGATCCGAGGAGCCGTCGCACTAGCGATTCCCAGAGCTTCCCTTTTTTGGCAAGCGCTTCGAACCCCTGTGTGTGTATGTATCCGATAACGGGGACCTTGAACAACCGAAGAACCTCCGACAGGAGGACATCGACAAGAAATGACGCAGTTCGATTCGTCATGAAAAATATGACTTGACGCGGGCGGACGGAGACGATTCCAGACATCAAGCGGACTGTAAGCCCTACTGATGAGGCGACTTTCGAGAGATTGAAGCGCCCAACCGAGCTAAGCGATTTACTGAATCGCCTGTCGACGAGTCGAAAACTAAATCCCAGTGAGTCGAGCGTCTCCAGGAATACCTGAGTCATAACAGTGGAACCGTGGAAAGGCGGTGGAACTTGGCTGATTACGAGCAGGTTTTTTTTCATTTCAGGCCACCGAATTTGCTATCAGCGCATGCGTCTTTTCCCACACAGTCTCAACCGAACGGACCAGCGCTGGTTTGGCGCCTACGATCGCTTTCCGGTAGCTTTCGTCAACCATGAGGTCGATCAGATCCGACGTTGATTGTTCGGCATCCATGGGATCGGCGAGTCCACGAGTGGTGCCGAAGTCATTCAGCAGCGCGCCATATTTATGCGACCACGAATGAGCCACCGCGGGCACGCCCTGAGACAGGGCACTGACTATCGCGTGGTAACGCCCAGCAATGATTCCATCGCACCGGCCGATAATCGCTTTCGCTTCAAGACCATCTCTTGGCTTGATCACTTCTATCGACGGATCCATTGCGCTGACAGCTGCAACGACAGTGGGGTCTCCGTGCGCTGAGTGAAGCAGGAAGAACGGATCGAAGCCTTCCTTCCGAAGAATCTGTTGCATGCTAAGCAACGAACTCGAGTAGCGCTTCATCGAGTCCGCGTCGTCCGACCGCGCCGTGAGATTTATGTTCGGCACTATTGCTACGCGCCCGCCTGACTTTGGCTCCGAAGGACGAACATTATGCGCCTCAAGTGCGATCGTGATGTCGGGCGCAAGCATGACGCGATCATCGGATCCGCGCAGTTCAACAACATGGTCAAAGGATTCTTTGTCTCGGGCACAAATAAGGTCCACATGACTGAACAGCTGTTTGGCTGCCTTTGCCACCTCGGCACGCTTGAAGGGCCCGAACGCTTGAGGAAGAAGAATAATGGGCACACCCCGAGCTCGCAGTCGAGCGAAGGTGGCCGCATCACGATTGATCGAATCAGAACTCCACTGGTCCCCTACCGCGAAGCCTGAAGCGTCCAACACGGCCGAAATGTGCCGGCCTGAGTACACATCAATGCGCTGAGCGAGTGATCGAGGAAGAAGATCTAGACCAGCGCTTTCAAACGCTCCCCACTTCGGCACACTGAAATATCCACCGATGTCCCATCGTTCACGAAGATCTTTTGAAACCTTACGAGCGTCAGCAACAACACGGGTCGAGTCGTTGGTTATCTGATCGCTTGCCGCGCGAAGGAGGATCTCCGCGCCACCATTGTGGGAACCCACTCCCCTAACGAAAACTGCGTTCTTAGGCATTCTGATCCAATACTGAATATGAGCGAACGTCTTCGAGTGCGAGCTTGGGCGACGCGGGAGCCATTCCTTCGGGATCCGCATAGCCGAATGCAATAAGCATCACCACACGTTCGTAAGGCGCAAGTCCGATTAGTTTTGCCATCGCGCGTTCTGGACCTTTCGAGTCCGGCCAATTGATGCAGCAGGAGGCGACACCTGCCGATTCGAGCGAGTAGATGAACCCCATCGCCGCGAGGCTTCCATCTATGTAGATCAGATGGCGATCGCGTTCGTCCACATAGGCCGAGAGATTACCCACGACAACTGCGACTGACTGGAGATTATCAACGTATCCAGCTGTCCCACCCGCGAGCGCAGCTACCCGACGTGCGTCAGTTGGATTGTCGAACACTCGAATTTGATAAGGGACGCGATTGCACGCGGTCGGTGATTCGATCGCAACATTCACTGCTCGATCCACGATCGATCGATCGACGGGACGACTTTGGTACCAGCGGACGGACCGACGGTGACGGGCTATATCCTCTATCAGCGCGGGGTCGAAGGTCCTGGCAGGATTTATAGGCGTCGCAGGTCCACAATAAGGGGCGTCAGACTCAAGCGGAATCGTTGCATAGAGCACTCGAGCAGACTCAATAGTCGCGTGCTTCGAGGCACGGGTGGCCTCGAAATAGCCGTCGAGCACGTCTCGAGCCCAGGCTATGGTCTCGTCCCCGAGGACGCCCAGCTCGAGCGCATTCTTGAGCCGACGTAGCACCATCAAGATGTATCCGGTGGCGAACGTCTCTCGTCGGGGACGCATGGTCAATCCCTTTTCGAGCATGTGGATCCTGCGACGGAGCTCGAAAATTTCTGACCCGTCATCAGTCTTGCGGTTGTGTTCACGAATTCCGCTGAAGACTGCGGACGTCTCACGTCCAAAAACAGTTCTGACGAATCGATAGTGAATCGCCGACGAACCGTACCGGTACATCGCCTTGTTGCCATCATCGCGCAATGTCTTGAGACGCTCACGAAGGTTTCCTGTTATCAATGGCATTACGGAGTACTTCCTCTTTGCTTGAAGAAATGTGCAACAAGGCGGAGTGGTGCGATGAGGGCCTTCGTCATCATCCATGCCACGGGAATTGTGCTTGGTGTAAGAAAACAGAAGAGATAGGACGCTGCGGCATAGGAAACTACGGTCGCCCACGCGGATCCCACGATTCCGAACTCTGGTATGAGTAACAAGTTAAGCACGATGCTGAAAGCGGCACCGAGAGTGTGCCTGAACAGCGAAACCCAAAGTTTATCCTCAGCGACAATCCACTTGCTGAGAATCGCTGCCATGAAGACGAACGGGCAAGCGAGTACGTGCACTTTCAGCACGCTCGACGACTCAGCGTAATCGGGCCCAAAGAGCAGGGTAATTGCCCAGTCCGCACAAATCAGTGTCCCGGCGACAACGAAGACACCGAACCAGAAGGCAGTGTCGAAGCCACGCTGAAGTTCACGACGATACTCGGAGCTATTCGACCCAAACTTCTTGCGCACGTCCAGCAAACTCGGGAAAGTCGCGTTCATATAGGCAGTTGGAAATGCGTAAAGAATCTCACTAATACGAGCTGCCGCCGCGTACAGACCGACGCTGGTGCTACCTGCGAGTGCCTGAATAATCAAGACATCTGAACGCAGGTTGATTTGATTAGACACACCGGACAGAGCCAGCGGCAATGCGCGGCGCGCGAGCGTACTTGTTTCGAGTCGCCGAGGGCGTGTAAACGCTTTTTCCCGCGATGCCCGCCGGTATGACAACACTATCCACACACCGTTGACCAGCTGCTCCGCTACAAATAGCGCAACTAGCGCAAAAACTGAGGGGTACCAGATCAAAACAATGAGTCGGAGCCCAAAAAAAATGACTGCAGTCACTATCCGGATAAGCGCTGGGATCTTTGTCAGTAGCTTTGCTTGGAACCAGAGTTCTGGAGCATCCATCACCCGCGCAAATATCGCCAGGCAGGCCACGAGCGTCGGCGCGACTATCGATTGTTCCGAGGTCGCAAGTGTAAACACAACAAAAATCAGGTAGACCGCGACTGCCATCAGTTCGCGAATAAAAAATAAGGACGCGAGTATCGCGGACGATGCTTCGGGTCTAGTCCGGAACTCTCGGATAGCCAATCCTTGAAGACCCGAGACCATAATCGCAACGCCTAGTGAGGCAAAGGACACCGCGTAACTGTAAAGCCCGAACTCAGCAACCGAAACGAACCGCACCAAAACAATGCTGAAAAGTCCGGTCAAAGCGAGAGTTGAGACTTGTTGCGCAACGGCCCAAATACCGTTTGAGCGTGGCGATCCAGCTGGTTGCAGATCAGTCATGTCGGGCGCCCCTTGTGCCGACAATCGTCACTCGGGCCTGGCCTGACTCCCGCGGTGAGCAGAAAAAATCTCGCGAATCTCTGCTTCGTCCATGTTTTCGAAGTATTTAGTCGAATGAACCAACGACTTCTGTCGTCCGATGATGGATTCTGGGGAAACGGCAAGTCCTTTGTGTTTCACCGCAAAAGGCAGGTCGTCGTGGACACTACCGAAGTCGGCAAGTTCGAAGTTAAGACTCCTCAGCCACAGGGCAAACAAATGATCTTCCTGAAGCGCGCTTGAGACGACAAGATCGTCGTCAAGAGCGCCAGAGGCCTCGAGCGCTTCCACGGCCGCGCGACTGTAAACGGTCACTCCCCCCATTATCGACTCGCCCAAGGTATATCCGTGTACGAGTGCGCGTACTGTAAGCGATTGAAGATGCAAGGCCAACCTCGGAGAAGTGATCAGCCCCCCGGACATCTCCCATAGGAGCCTTTTTCGTGGTTGAGCATGTGATCGTCTCGTTCCGAGATAACCGAACCGATAGGACCCGAGAGCTCCCACCCGCGGATTGGCAGCAAAGTATTCCGTCGCGTCCCCGATGAACCGATCATTCGCAACTAAGGCGTCTGTGTCAAGACGCAACAGAATATCAAACGGCTTCTTCAAAGCCTCCTTGAATCCTGTCGATAGCGAGCCATAGAGACCACCCGCGAGCCCCATTCCATTTACGTCAACAACTGTTGCTTCACGCCCGGTTGCTACTGACTTTCCGGTTCCCTTACCGCTGTCATCGATCACGTAGACCGAACGCTCCGGGATGTAGAACTCCACGCTGTCTAGCGTGTCATTAACAAATGGTCCCTTGCACGTCGGCCCAACGGGGACCACCACTGCACAAACTGTCATAACAGCCCCACCCCAATTTATTGCGTTCCTTCATCAGCTCGTGTGAACCAGACGTCCTACGTCGTAAACGCTGCTTAGTCCACTCGAGCCGTCCACAAAAGTGATGTTTTCAGGAATCGGAAGTTGCCGAAAACATATCGCTTCCACAACCGTCGCGGCTCTCTAGCGAAACGATATGTCCACTCGAGCCCGGATTTCGTCATCCAAACCGGGGCTTGCTTGAGAGTTCCCGCAGTGAAGTCGAATGCGGCACCAACCGCAACCGCGACGACTGGAAGATTCTCGATAAGCCGCTTTGCTTCTATGTCCTGCTTTGGTGTTCCTAGCCCAACCCAAACAATCTCTGCGCCGCTAGCAACTATTCGACGGTCCTGATCCGATATTTCGATCGATGTGAGTTTACGAAAGGGCGGGCTCTCAACGCCTGCAATGTTTACGCCTGGATACAATCTTTCCAGGTTCGACTGGAGAGCTTTTAGCACCTCGGGCGTCGCACCTAGAAGAAAGTGTGAAACCGCTTGTTCCCTGCCCTTGTCAAACACGTCGAGGAATAGCTGCGGACCGCGCACTTGGGACAACCGTGGTGAGTGACGCTTAATTTTCGAGACCCAACTCAGCGGTTTTCCGTCGGGGAAATTGATCGCTGGTGCGGCAAGCACTCGACGATACTCCGCAGACTTATCCGCGAGCGCCACCGTGTAGGCATTCGAGAGGTGCACGTCCACAGGGGTCCGGGTCTTGGCTAGGCCAATAACCATATCCCGGGCCGCATGGGGTGAGCTTGCAACGAATTCAACCGGACCGATCCATTGTGTGGTCGGAGTCTCCGGTACGGAATCAGCGGCGAGGCCACCGTCCTGTTCCTGTTCTACTGGATCCACAGTGCCACCTTTCCCCTAATTCTCGCACTGGTCGAGCAATGAGCCATCCGCCTAGCGGCGGCGAACCCTGCATTCAAAGCAATGTGATCGGCGAACCTGACGAGGGGACTCCCGCGCAGCTCGATCGAACTAAAATCATCCCCGAGTCTTGCATGTCAATTGCGTGCTAACTGCTCGACCATCGCCACTTTAGCGAAAAGCGATAGCGCAGCAAGAGACTAATTCGTGAATTTACTTTCTGGCAACAATGCAAACTATTCCTCGCGTTGAAACAACAAGGTGTGCATACAGCGCGTAGATGCGGGGCTTGGCACTCAGCGGATAGTCGAACGACAGCTTCTCAACACCTCGCGCTTCGCGGTCCTCGTCCCGGACACGAGAGGTGTGGCGCCCAAATGACGCCGACCCACGCATCGCAGGGTCAGAACCAAGAAACGCATTGTGGCGCCCGAGGAACCGACCCTATTCCGATCGAGCTGCGGGGTTACCGTCGGAGCCCCAATCCGGTGCGAGCCTGCGACGAACAGTTGGAGCCTCGTTCTCCGGGATTGGCAGCTCCGTGGCAGGCTCTGAGGAATAAGAATACTGGCCGTAACCGTAGCGGCCATAGCCGTAAGCATCAGGACCCTTGGTGGGTAGCATCGTCATGATTACGCCAGCAACGGAGGCACCAACATTTTCTAGTGTTGAGATTGCTGCAGCAAATTCGCCTTTTCGAGTTCGTCCCGCAGCAACCACAACGAGGGCTCCTCGGGTGATCTTGCTCACCAGCGCTGCATCAGTAACGGGAAGTAGCGGTGGAAGGTCGATTATTACGACGTCGAAGTCCTCCTCCAAAGTGTGGATCAGAGCAGCCATTGCACGCGACCCGAGTAGTTCGCTTGGGTTGGGTGGAATCGTACCTGCGGGCAATACCATCAGGCTGCTGCGCCCCCACGGCTGGAGCGCATCCGACAGCGATGCCCGAGAAATGAGGACATCCGTGAGGCCAATTGCGCCCTCAAGCCCCATGTATGAGGCCAACTTGGGCCGACGAAGATCACCATCGACAATCACTACATGGGCGCCGGAGTCCGCAAGTGCAATCGCCAAGTTGGCGGAAGTAGTGGTCTTACCTTCGCTGGGGATCGATGACGTTATGACGAAGCTCTTCGCTCCGGGTTCGACCTCCAGAAATTGTAGGTTTGTCCTCAAAGATCTAAACGCTTCTGCTCGAACCGAGTGCGGATCATCCTGCACGATCAGCGGCTTAGACACGGCGCTTGGATCGAAACTGATCCCGCCGATGATCGGTGCGTCAGTGATTACTTCGACGTCACGCTGGCCGCGGATCGTAGTATCTAGCAGTTCACGGAGCACCGCGAGTGCAAGGCCAATAGCTAAACCGACGAGCGCTCCCAACGCAATGTTGACAAGCGTGTTCGGCGAAATGGGTGTCACTGGAACCGTCGCCTCACGTAGCGTGCTCACCGACACCTGAGAGTCCTCCGACGACCCCGAGGTGGTGGTAATTTCTCCGACGACCTGACTAAAGTTTGCTGTCACCGAGTTGGCGATTGCCGAGGCCTCGGCCGGCGAATCGCGTGTAACAGTAATCGTTATATTGACGCTGTCCGTAGGTACCGACGCTGACACGGATTCAGCGAGTCGCGCTGCACTTTCTGTGAGGCCAAGTGAACGGATGACGCTATCAAGGACGCGAGGAGTGTTTACAACTTCCGCAAACGATTTGACCTGGCCTTGGACGAACGAACTTCCTTGAACGAGTTCACCCACCGAACCAGAGGACGCCACCTGCACATAGACCAGTGTTGACGCTTGGTACTTTGGAGTTGTTAATATTGTCGCGCCCGCTGCGGTAGCGATACCGAAGAGCGTGAGCGCCAAAATGACAATCCAACGTTTGCGCAAAATGCGCAAATAGTCACCAAACTCCATGGTGTAGCCCCTTCATCCTCAGCAACTTTCGAACTCGATCCGAGCCAAAACCTGCCGCCCCACCCCTGCGGGCAAACTATTGTCTCGCCAACGGTAGCAGGCATCTACCGGTGGAAGTGGAGTAAGGAAGGAGCGCCGATCTCGGCTACATCAAAAAGCAAGCGACTGAACATTCCATTACTTGCGGGGCCCGTCAGCCGAATCAGTTGCATAGGGTGAGCCAGCTCGCGTAGATACGAGTGTCCGAAGGCGCTTCGAACGCACTTCGCGGATCGAATAAGTCGAAATCCTGTATTTGTCGAGGATCCGGACCAAATTGTGGCGAGTACGCAGGACAACACCACCGATCGAACGTTCTCGACCCGATAGAAGGACGCATCCGCTACGAGGGTCAACCTGGGCTCCCGTTTGTTTTGCGCAAGACCCAAACGTCTCCGGCTCTATTGAATTTCGACTGATCGTGGGCTTTTCTTAGCTCAGTGTGCCGAGATTGTTCGAAGATTGAAGGAGCAAAATTAGCAAGTGAATAACGCTCATAGCCGCAGATTCGAAGCTGGAATAATCGTGCTTGGGTTCAGCCATCGCCTCGACATCCACAATATGACAAGCGAAGTGATCAGCGGATGGCTTGCGGGGTGCGGCAAACCGAAACTCGAGACTGTAATTGCGCCGGGAATGCCCCTTCTCCGCCAGAGCGCTCCGAGCGTTCGAATATTAGATATCCGAAGGTGCACTAGTCCGCGACAGTTGACGAGCATCATTGCGCAGGGGAAGCCTGCGCCGACCTTCGAGCATCGACCCCGGCCCGGCGTCACGCCGGATCCTATCCAGCTTAATCACAAGCCATATAGCCACCGTAAACGCAACTGAAATCGCCACCGCCTGCACCGCACTCGTCGCCGTGATGCTGCTACCGAACAGATTCAACACGACATTGCCCCCTCCAAAGGCGAGTAACGAGGACGAACCGAACGGTCCTGGCTTGCGTTGTTTTGTGATGCCAATCTTCTCGACCAGGAGATAGGCGGCAACAAGGATACCAGTCGCTAGAAGGAAACCAATGGTGAAGTAGCCCCAATGGTTTGTCTGTCTAAATTCACTGAGGTCTGTATACCCTCTGAACACTCCTTCTGGACCGAGGCGCGAAGTCAAAAACACCGTCGCGGCGGAAGCGACACATATGACCGACGTAACCTCCACGATAATCCGTCGTGTCACGGCTCCGTCGAGCATCGCGCGAACGAGGCGCCCAAGGACCATTCCGCCAGCGACGAGAGCTAGTCCATGAGCCACACTGGGCCCGACCCCGTCGCCAACCCCAAGCACACGCGCTAGGGCGAATGGAGCGTCATCAGGATTTCCGAAGACCGATTCCAAGGCGGCGGCGAGGGGCCACCACACGATTGTTAGGACCAGGGTTGGGATGGTGCCAATCCTTAAGCGCAGCGGAATCAGCGCCAGACATGCAAGTAGCGCAAGCGCATAAAAGGACAATACAGTCCCATTCGGGACTTCCGCCACAAAGATCAGCCCTTGCAACATCTCGGTGAAGCTAGAAAGACCGCCCACGAACCCCGCAACCGCGACGAGTGCGAATGCGACATAACACTGGAGTGCCCTCTTTAAGAGGGCATGGCGCACCTTGTTCGCGTTTCCGTTGCGCCATCGGTTGACGTGAACGATTTCGACCGCGATGCCGAATACGACGAAAAAGGTAGGGGTTCCCGTCCGGATGACGAGGGAGAGTACCCCCCAGACACCGGCTGGGGCCTCTGTCGCCCATCCCTCCACAACATTCATCGCATGGGAAAAAAGTACAATCGCGATCACAGCTCCGCGAGCGCGATCTACATAAACCGCTCGACGCTTATTACCCGCCACAGCCACTTGCTTGTCCATATTTCCCCCAGTGATGGCCGTCGATGCTCCGCTGGTCATCTTATGAGTTTTGGGGCACCAAGTCAGCTGTTCAACGAAGCTCACCGATCTCTCGACGTTTATTCGCGTAGTTCACCGATATGTCCCTGATCTGCCCCGGACGATCCGTGATTGCGCGGTGTCCAGCCGATGAGGTGCCCGACCGTCGGGATGCGTGACTTAGGTAGCACCTGTGCGGACGCGAGTTAAGAAACAGTCCTAAGCCGCCGCCAACAATCTTCGACTGAGAGATGTGCCACCTGGTGCGAACATGGACGCAGGACAGCGTCACCCAATCGTGGGGAACTCCCTACTCCACGATTGGGGATTCCATATGGCTCGGCCTGGAAAGAGGATTTCCGAGCCTAGAGCGAGGTAAACGCCATCGTCCTGCACCTGGGGGAAGACAACACGCAATCACATCACTCTGCGCCTGGCTCCAGACATGTTGTGATTCGAACACCGCAGTCCAAAATCAAACGATTGCTAGTTGCTCGACTAAACCGTCCAAGTAGTCGGCTGTGTCGGTCCAGGATTCGACGGCGTACGTGCGCACTCCGGTCGCTATCACCGGGAAGTCATTCCCATCGGGATCGAGACGGTCGCCCACGAAGAGCATGTCCTGAAGGTCAATGCCTGTCATCGCCGAGAGGCGCCGCATGCCGTAGGCCTTGTCGATTCCTTGCCGTGTAATGTCCACAGACGTTGAGCCGCCCGATCTGACTTCAAGATCCGGAAGGAGTGCTTGAACGGCTTCGCGCAGGCTGTTCTTCTTCTCGCCTGCAGGGTCCCAAGCAATTTTCTTTTCGACTGGCGCGGCCTGACCGAGCGCGGAGAACGTGATCTGTGAATCTCGATCTTCGAGAATCGGACCCCATGTCAATGACTCCCAATACCCAAGTTCCTTCGCAGAGGTCTCCACCGCCCGAAGAGCCCGGACTTTTTCGTCGTCTGTCAGTCGCTCTGCGTAGATTTGATTCCAACCATTGGCGTACCGGTAATACTGCGTCCCGCACGTAGGCATCAAATGCAAACGGTCGAGCAATTGGGAGTCGACACTCGGCAACATGTCGATAACCTGCATTTTGAACTGCCCAAATTGTCCGCCAGAGATTACGCACACGTCGACGTTTTCCAGCAAGACTGCAAGAAGGTTTGCCATACGCGGATCGAGCGGCGATTTCGATGGCGCGAGGGTGTCGTCGAGGTCGAATGCAATTAGACGCGGAAGTGATGACAAAGGCGAGTTCCTTCAGTAAGTGGAATTACGAGCAGGATACATCGCCCGTCTTGGTTGCACGGACGCTCG
>Ga0247807_10000567_pt1 | contig 22993 bp, 19 predicted proteins | sample UWRJL074202C1_FD_179931 | JGI IMG/M metagenome (GOLD analysis project Ga0247807, IMG submission 179931) | Plant litter microbial communities from Arlington Agricultural Research Station in Wisconsin, United States - UWRJ-L074-202C-1 | ecosystem: Environmental > Terrestrial > Plant litter >...
CAAAAGAAAAAATTCGCAGACGAAGATGTCTTGCGACTGGGAAGAGAGGAGGTAAACGGTGTCGTTGACGCTGTGTTTGTCACATCCGGATCGCGAGATCCAATGAGTAAGGGACCTCGAATTGATAGCGGGCCAGATCTGACAAGTCTTAGGTGCACATATATCTGCACTTTGCAAACGAAACCGAATACCTGTAAACGTCTCTGACGCATCACAGCTCTGCACATTCAGTTTATTGAGTACCCATACCGATGGCCCTCTTCAAGTTGGCGTAACTACAAATGGCAGAGGGTGTAAACTTTCCTCACGTATCCGCCGGGAAATTGCTTCTGCTCTGCCGCCGAATCTTGGCCCCGCGTGTGATCGTTTGGGTACAATCCGGCGGCGAATTCAGGAAGAAGACCATATTTCCCACGCGGCGAATGCGGCAGATGTGGATGATGATGATGATATCGACCAGTCTTCAGCCTTCAATCGCCTCGTTACAGAAGCCGACCTCGATGCTGCGAAAAGCAGACGTATGCGCTGGCTCTCTCAAATATGCGAATACTGGCCACTGAGACGGCTGGCAAATATCACAGATGATGATGTAGAAACCACTCTCAGGTCATACGCCACAAAGCCAGCTAATTCAACACCACTCGAAACAGCATATTTGGATTCGAAAAGCGAGAAAAAGGGTCGGATCATATTGGCAGGAAGTGGGCCGGGACATCCAGACCTTCTTACCCGAGCTACGCACAAAGCAATACTGGCAGCAGATGTTATCCTGGCAGATAAACTCGTCCCATCTGCTGTTCTGGAATTGATCCCTCGTCGAACACCGGTCCATATTGCTCGTAAATTCCCGGGAAACGCAGAGCGAGCCCAAGAGGAGTTGCTTTCTCTCGGACTGGCTGGCTTGAAGAAAGGGCAAACGGTTTTGCGATTGAAGCAAGGCGATCCTTACATATATGGCAGAGGAGGTGAGGAATTCGAATACTTCCGGAAAGAGGGCTATGGGAATGCCATCACCGTATTGCCTGGTATCACAAGTGCTTTGAGCGCCCCATTATTCGCGGACATCCCAGCAACTCAACGGGCAGTCAGTGACCAGGTTTTAATATGTACTGGTACAGGGCGTAAGGGCAAGCCGACGGTTCCTCCATCCTATGTGGAAACTCAAACTGTGGTATTTTTGATGGCGCTGCATAGAATTTCTGGCTTGGTGGCAGACTTGACACGGCATGACTCCGAGGACGCAAAGAAGGTTGATGATGATGGGAAGATTGATGAATCGAGGAGACTGTGGCCAAAAGATACCCCGTGTGCAGTGTTGGAGAGAGCCAGTTGTCCAGATCAAAGAGTGATTCGTACGACACTAGAATGCGTAGTTGCCGCAATTGAGGAGGAAGGCAGTCGCCCTCCTGGACTTCTAGTGGTGGGAAATTCGTGTGAGGTTTTACATAAACTTGATAAAGGGCGCAAATGGGTCGTAGAAGAAGGCTTCAAGGGCTTTGAAGACTGGATGGGAACAGGTGTTGAGGAGCTGGTTATAGACAAGAAGCCAGAGGTGGTGAGGGGCGATAGCTGGGGAAAAGAGTTGAAGGTGTAAGATAGTGATGATAATATGATACGTAAAACAAGGGTATAAAGCTGCCCAATCCTAAACTCCAGCCATGCGCAATGCCTCAAGTATGCAGTGCTCTCTCGTCCAACATGGCATCACTCATCCGAATATGATGCTCCATCTCCATCTCCCTCCCTAATCCGCGGGCGTAGCAGCAACGCTCATGCGCAATTGCCTCTGCCTCTGTTTACTTTGTAACGTTAACCTCTCAACCGCATAACCCAACCTTTCCTTCTTTCCCCTCAATGCCTTCAGTCTCAAAACCTTCTCGTCCCCCTTCCCTGCCGTCTTCACCAACCTCTCCAGACTCCTCTTCTTCCTCAACCCGCCCCCTTCCCCTCCCTCAAGCCTCCCCTCAAGCAGTTCGCTCCGCGCAACCAGTGCCTGCTGTCTCCGCTCCATCTTCGCCACATACATCTCGCTCCGCTGCAACAGCGTTTCAATAGCCGGCTCCAGCTCGCTCGCGAGGGACTGCTGCGCCGAGGTGAGCGACGAGGAGGGCGTGAGCTCGAAATGGCGCGTCGACGAGAGCACCTTTTTCAGCCGCGGGAAATCCGCGACCCCGGCGTCGAGGATGGAGATGGACGAGTCGAGCAGCGTGAGCGAGCTGCGCAGCGACGTCACGGACGCGCTGAGCGAGGCCATCGATTGTGACTGTGTATGCGTGGACATGGTTGCGGCGCCCTTGCGTATTGTTTGGGTTTCGGGAGTGAGCTGGACGCGATGAGGGGGGAATGTGGAAGCACGACGCGCACGTGATTTTTATGGTTTGATGTTAAGGATTCGAGCTTGACTTGAGAAGTATCTGGAGCGTAAATCATGGGAAATCGCCGATTGATATTGTGTAATACGAGGGCTTGAAGTTGATAGCAATTTTGGTGAGTTTTTAGATGTGCGGAGTTGTACACTTATCTCAGATTACGAGCCAAACACTCTGAAAACATCGTACACTATGTTATGCTATGCTACGCAAAAAATACAAAAGAAGATTATTCACATTCTCCCGCCCACTTCAAATATGTCCCTTGACGTCACTTGAATATGATATGTTGCGCCACTCCAATTGATATAAATCTCGATGTGTGACGGAGATGTTGTACTAGATGCTTTACAACCTTTTCTGCTCTCCCAAGAAATATACCTCATACAGATTTGTTCTATTTAGATGTCTACTAAATTTCCATACCCTCGCGTAGGGCTTTAAAGTTATGTATAGTCATTTGAGCTTCTATGCTGCTGTAGATGTCCAATAACATAGCGTCCAGTATAGTCGAATTTTGGTCCTTACTTCCATGCAAGCTTGTAGTGAATTACTCTCACAAAGCTAGAGAACTGACAAGCATCTCTTTCCAAATTAGACTGGCCAGAGCAGGGCGAATATAGTCGCTTGGCCATCTTGAGTTCCTACTCATCATCCCACTTCAGTAGTGAGAGACTGTCGACGAAATTGGTTGCTCGTCTATTACGATTCCAGCTCCTTATAAAGAATGCCAATCCACCACATGTTTCCATTTAGAGAAGCTGGCCGTAGATTCTGAAGTTCTAATTTCAGCTTTATGATCATGGAGCAGCACATTTCAAGCTTAGGCATTGGGTTTGGCTGCTGTTTTCCAGAAGGATACCATAACAGACAAGGTCGAGAGTTGATGTCAACAATGGTGGGAATTGAGAGAGGGACCAAAGCCAATAGCTGGATATTTGTCCATGGTTGACAGCGTTCCTTATTGATCTTTATTATTCCAGTTTCCTTCAGCCTGTGGCTTTGCTTCGACTATCGGCTCGTCATTTTCTGTTGCACCAAATGGCCATATTTCATATTGCCGCAAAACCCAGAAAATACCGGCTACGGTGGCAACACAGATTGATACCGTAAGAAGCCAAGAAACACCATGGATAAGACGCAAGGTACTCTCGCTATATCCTTTAGAGCGCATTGCAAAATCAAAAGCGTCGTTGAATTCCTCCATTTCCTTTATATCGTCGTCTAGCTTGGCATTCTGTTCTTCTAGCCACTTTTCAAGTTTAGTCTTCTCGGATAATGATTTCGATGTGGAAAATAGCTTCATATGAGCTGGCAATGGCTGCAATCGAGGGAGGATAGTAGCTTGGAATTGATGCGACGACATAAGGCCGGTTCCTAGGGCAGGACGTCGTGCAATTTGGGAGACATAGCGAGAGATGAGGCGGCTAGCAGGTTGGGAAGCTCGACTTCCACTTGTCATTGCTGCGTTGGTTGCAGGTAATCCTGGTGCTATACAATTGAGATAGATTTTATTGTCCGGCCGTTGTTATTGCACACTAGGCCACTTCTCGGCCTTGATTTTGAGGCAATCGGCCCCTTTTTAAGCGAGGTGAAGGAAGTCTTGGTTATATGGTCATACGTATTAAGTCATCGTACCTTAGAACTTTTCAGACTGTTGTCTCCCTCTTGTGATAAGACTAAGATCGCTAGTAGTTTGTTACTTTTGTCGGCATTCACCACTCTCATATGCGTACATTATATCAATACACAATTATCCAGTTCTATCAAGTGGATATGAAACGCTAAATAGGCATTAACTTGCCACAGTTGGCTTTGTAGTGCTTGCGCCTATATTTATTGAGAAAGTCTTTTTAAATGTAGAAAAACCATGATTGATACTCAAGCTACCAAAGTTCTAGCCCCTTGAATGATCCTGGTGTCGTATCTCAGACCCACGATCCATGCTGCATACACGCACACTCACACCAAACCAAACCAATTTCCACGGTTATTTGAGCACTAATTATCCATAACGGTGAAGAATAATTCAAAACACTAATACTCTCTAATCAGACTCACTCTCCCCTGCTATTTTACGTATATAGGCTCGACCCCTTTTCCATCTGGGGTAGCAGGGAAATAGTTCTCTTATATATTGCGCACTACCTGTAATCATAATTTACAGAAATATGTTTACCTTTAGTTAGTAACATATAAGAGCTAAGGAAGCAGAACCAGAGTACAGTAGGTGTTTCAGTTGCTGGCCGCACTGAGTGTAACACTAGGTTCAAATAACGAATTAAGGAGCCGATGGAGCCACTGGTAGGATAAGGAATCAAGAATGAAATATCGAACAGCAATGTATTGCAGGACGCTGGCATTTAATTCGATCTCAAATATAGGATTTGTAAATCGACGCCAACGAGCTGCCTTTTCTGTAGGCTGCAACTATCGCCACCTAAGAGAGGCAAGCGCATAACTGCCGTAGTATTGAATTAACTAGCTTTCTATACACCTTTCAATGGAATCTCGTGTTGGCAAAACTCTAATTTGTGTTTCGAGATAATGGTTGTTGGTCTACCCCAATTCTGTAGCCAGGTCAATAGATCTAGCCTCTGTTGCATTGGCCTGTACAATTGGATTTCCTTGGATATGAACCTTTCGTTGAGTTTCTCGGTGCTTATCTAATTTCTTCTTGGTCATCCACAGAAATCTGGAATTAAACTTGGGGGGGTTATTCAGAAGAGCTTTCTCTAATCAACAAGTGCACCCAGGATGAATAAGCCTTTGTTGTGCACAGTGGTAAAGCTGAGGTGACTTTGAATGAAATACAATTTTACTTCCGAACTCAGCCTGATCAATGTAGCATAATATTCTCCACTTTTATCTGGGAAATTGTGCACAGAAAGCTCAGACATAGAAGTGCAGTGCGGTCTGTTATCTTGAAAAGCTCGCTGCTCATTCATATGATCAGGGGTCACAGAATAAGCGAGACAGGATGTCTTGGAAGATTGAACCTTCAATTTGAAGATAGGAACAACTGCACGAGGTCGTGGCACAAGTGCTTTCTCATTTCTAAAGTCTCAGAACGGGAATAGTTGTGATGGAATTTCATAATATTTCATTCCGAGGTGTTATCTGAAATGGGAAGCTGGGTTGTAAATTAGACTGGCCGGCGGGGTAGCTTCAGTTGTGAGCAACCTTCCGCAATAGGAACTGTGCAGATCACTGCTGCAACTTCAATCTGCACATATGACCGCTCTTCGTAGAAATGCATGGCTCACAATTTAGTAGTGCAACTAAAACAGAAGTTAGTGTTAGGCTAGATGATATACGATATCGGTTCCGGGGCTCAGAAGGGTTGGATTGGGCTATGGATTTTGATTGCCCGGCACATCAAAGAGGTGACATGCACGATAGGCCTTGTCATCAGAACGACACCACGGTACACTGACCGTGCACATATGAAACTGACAATTTCCTTTGCTAGAGCATCTTGGAGGTATAAATAAGCACTTTCATCCGGACACAAGCTTTTTTCCCCGTGTTCTTAGCTATTGTTCATAACAGATCAGTGCTGATAGTCCTTTCAAGCTGGTCACGATGAAGTCGTTAATCATAAATACGGTCTTAATTATTGCTGGGATAGTCAATGTTCAAGCTGATAACAATCTACGACCTGTTGGTCCTAGAAATATCCCACTCCCACCACCAGAAGATGGAGATTTTGGAAATAATCATGCGCGCCTAGCGCCGACAAACGTCTCTGGAACGGCTTTCTTTGACCAGCTTCTGGATCACAACAATCCAAGCAAAGGGACGTTCAAGCAGCAATATTGGTGGAATGCTACAAACTGGGCAGGGTATGTCTTGTCACTAATTTGAATCTCTGAATAGCTTCTTGTATTAATACTAATGTTATTAATAGCCAAAACTCTCCAGTTGTCTTATTTACGCCTGGGGAAGTTGCAGCAGCTGGGTATACGGGTTATGTCACCAATAGAACCATTCCCGGTCTCTTTGCTCAGGAGATCAGGGGTGCTTCAGTAATGCTTGAGCATCGTTACTATGGCTCTTCATCTCCTCATGATACACTGACGGTTGAAAATCTTCAGCTTTTAACTATTGAGCAAGCTATCGAAGACATCACATATTTTGCGAAAACGGTCGATTTTGCGTTTGATACAGATCATAGCAGCAACGCAGACAACGCTCCCTGGGTATTTTCAGGTGGATCATACTCTGGGGCCCTCGCAGCGTATACTGCTTCGGTGCATCCAGATGTGTTCTGGGCTTATCATTCCTCCAGTGCTCCGGTTGAAGCCATACGTGACTTTGTACGCCTTCTTTCCTTAGATTTTATGTTTTGGACTTTTCTAATATAATCAGTGGCAATATTTCACACCGGTTCAACAGGGAATGCCAAAGAACTGCAGTAGAGACGTGACGTTAGTCATCAACCACGTAGATGATGTCCTGAAAAAAGGAACTACAGCCGAGAAATTGGCGCTGAAGTCCATGTTCGGAATGGAGAAGGTGGTGCATGATGATGATTTTGCAAAGTAAGTTTACCGAATGCGCTTTGTACGTAAAATGTCATAACTTACTGTGATTGCCTTCAGTGTTCTTGAATCGGGTCCATGGGGTTGGCAAAGTATCAACCCAACGACTGGCTACTCGCCTTTCTACCAATTCTGTGATGCAGTTGAGGTAAGTTTTTTCTGGGTTATGTGTTTTTAGACTAGTGCTCAAATTATATATTAGAATGCTGGGATTGGTGCAGCTACGACACCAGATGCCAATGGCGTTGGTCTTCAAAAGGCTTTGGCAGGGTATGCCAGCTGGATCAAACCCACTGATGGTGGGAAGGACGGTGAGTCAAATCTCTACATCGATTTTCAAAATATTGCGACTAACCAGATCCTCTAAAGTTTGTACCAGCTATGGATATGAAGAATATGATTTCGGTTGCTATGATAGCTATGACCCTAAGAGCAAATTCTATACGGACATCTCTATCGATAACATAAGCAATAGACAGTGGATGTGGATACTTTGCAACCAGCCTCTTCAGTTCTGGCAGACGTGAGTGGCTACTGTTTCCCAAACACGTCGATCGGAGGCACTGATTTCAAATAGCGGAGCCCCCCGCTCAAAAGATACCATAGTCTCGCGGCTCGTCAGTGCAGACTTCTGGCAACGACAATGTGATCTATATTTCCCCACAGAGAAAGGCATCTACACTTACCGTAGCAAACTCGATCCCAACGAAAATGTCCATAAGGTCAACAAATGGACTCAAGGCTGGAGACTTGAAGACACAACTCGACTTATTTGGACGAATGGAGAGTATGACCCCTGGAGATCGGGTAGTGTGTCAGCAGAATCCCGTCCTGGAGGATCACTTGTATCGACGGCAAAGCATCCTGTTAACGTGATTCCTAACGGAATACATTGCTACGATCTTCTGCTGAAGAACGGAGCTGCGGATCCGGGTACGCAGAACGTTATTGATATTAATGTCAAACAAATTGTTGAGTGTAAGTTCATTGCTGCCAACTCAAAGGAATTTAGGAATATACTAATTGTTAATCTAGGGGTTGCTGAATATTACGAAAAATAATGAGCTATAGTAATATTTAATCATCTAGAGCTAAGGAAGAGGCTATATCTGAGGAGATGATGAAGTTTAGAAAATCCAAGGATATTGTGCGCGATATCCATGAGTCAAATAAGCAAGGATATAGAACAATCACAAGCATAAGATGCACAATAAAAGCAATGTTAATCATGACAGGAACACGTGCTCATATGGGGGAGCTCCCCGTAAGCTGGTATTCCATGCCTAGCCCCCGAAATCTCGCCAATCTAGAACCTGCAAGAGTTTATATTTCCGAGTCAGCATCGATCAGCGGCATTATACTTGTAAATTCATCAGACACGACCAATGAAAAGGGAATCTCTACAGGTAGTGGTGCTGATATGGTCAAATTTCTACATAAACACGGATACTGTCCCCATGATGTATGTAATGACTAGCTCAATAGCCCTGCTCAACTTCGCTAGAATCTCTGTGATCATTACTGACATCCGCAATTTGATTACTTAAATTTTGTTATCTTCATTATTTAACAATTCGTTCTTCTTTAGCATGGGTTGTCTCATCCGATGAATGCTGTTACACTAGTAACGCACCCCGTTAGCTTTATTGAGTGATATATTTAGATAGCCCTGATGAAAACAGTGATACAGATGACCTAGTCGACAGTGCAAACGTTTACTCCTTACTCTCATCCGCAAAAATCTGCAACAACCTCTCGCACACGTGTCCACCAAGCGTCTCCAAATTACCTGTGCCCAGCATCTCTAACACCGAAATATCAAAGCCAAACGCCTGCTTCCACCACGCGCGCAGCTCAATAGCAACCAAGGAGTCAAGTCCCAGGTCCGCAAGGGCCAAGCGTGTGTTTAACTCGGCATCATCCTTGAGCAAGAGGCCAAAGAGACGTTTGCCAACCTCTTGTGCAAAGTATATTGCCGCCTCAGGAGTCTTAAGGATCGTAGGATCAGTACGAGCATTTGCGATGTAGCTTTTGAGCTGGTTGGAGGAAGCCGCAGTATTGATAACAGACCCGCTGTTGTTGTGATAGATTGCCATACGGCGGTCTTTCTTCCACACAGCGCGGTTAGCCGAGCTGCTGAGTGGGATAGTAGACTCGAGACCCAAGACGAAGATGTTGGGATCGAAAAAGGTCGAGACGCGCTTGGAGTTGTCAGGAATCTTGGACATCATAGATAGAGCTATCGAGTCCAACATCTCCTGTTCCTGGACTGTCTTGTACCCTGTGAGGATAGCTGTTTGATGGAGGTCTGCCATGTTGGCTAAGATACCGACGTTAGCGACGGGACCGATGTCGACAGCAGAGCAAGCGAGACCGAGATTGTTGCGGTACTGCACAAAGGCATCGAGGAAGCTGTTTCCAGATGCGTAGTTAGCTTGGCCTGGGAGGCCAATGATAGAGGACATGGAGCTGGAGAGGAGGAAGAAATCGAGCTTGATTCCTGCGGTGGCGTGGTGAAGGTTCCAAGTTCCGGTAACCTTGGGGGCCAAGCTGTAGTCCCATTGCTCCTTTGTTAGCCTGGTGAAGTTTTCGTCGGCTTGGACAGCGGCTAACTGTAGGACACCCATGAGAGGAGTACGGGCTTCGGCGACAGCGCGAGAGACGTCGTCGAGCTCATTTATATTACCACGGACAGTGATTACGGAGGCACCCATACTCTTGAGCTCGCCGATAAATGCCTGATCAGTGTCGCTCTGGCCAGCACGACGACCGAGGTAGATGAGGTTGCGGGCACCATGTTCGACCATATAGATAGAGATAGCACGACCTATACCTCCGAGGCCACCTACTAAGAGGTAAGAGCCTTCTGGGTCGAGTTGAAGTTTCTGGGGACGGTTTGCAACCTCATTGATCGAGGTTGGCTGCCCCTCAACATCACGAATGCGGATACCAACACGACCAATGTGGGTACCTGGCAGCAAGTACTTGAAAGCCTCGGCGACTGAAGACGCATCAAACTCCTTAGAGATAACGATAGGCTTAATTAGACCCTTTTCAAGATACTCAAGAGTCTCGGTCATCATCCTGGTTCTATGTTAGCAATAAGTCGTATGGGAATAATATTTGACTTACCCCTTGTAACGGGACGTGGTATCTGAGAAAGAAATGTCCACGCAGCAATAGCTGCGATTTTCAACGAATGGTTCCATGTCGAGCCTACCATGACCGATCAGCTCACGCCTACCGATTTCGATGAGCTTTCCATATGGCGCGACACACTTCCAACTCTCGTGGAGGAGTTCACCAGAGAGTGAGTTGAGCACTTGGTCGACACCCTTGCCATTGGTTTCGCGGTATACGCCTTCGACGAAAGAGTTATCTCGAGAATTGAATATCCTGTTCCTGGGGATGTTGCAATTCTTGACGAGATACTGCGCCTTCTCGTCAGATCCGACGGTGGCATAGATCTCTGCTCCAATCATCTGCGCGATCTGTATAGCGGCAAGGCCGACACCACCACATGCAGAGTGGATGAGGAGAGACTCGCCCTTCTTGAGCTGGCCAATGGTAATGAGGGATTGTTGCACAGTGCCGTAGGCTGTGAACATAGTTGCAGCATCGATGAAGCTGAGTGAGTCTGGGATCTTGACACACATGACCTCATTGGCAATCAGCAACGTCGACAACATATTGTGCTCCATAGCAGCAACACGGTCTCCTGGCTTGAAGTCCTTGACCTTGGGACCGACACGGCGAATAACACCCGCACCCTCAAGACCATGGTAGCGTCCAACATGGCCAATAAGATTCATACTGACTAAGACGTCCTTGAAGTTAAGACCAACGGTGTGCATCTCGATCTCCAATTCGTGGTCCTTGAGAGGAGCGGGCTCAGGTTGGCGGACCCAGTGGAGAGTGTTCAAGCGACCTGGGGTGTCGATGACAATCTTCATACGCTCACCCTCGATCTCTTGAATAAACCCATCTTTCATAACGAAAGGAAAGTAACGGCCAATGTTGATGAAACCCTTGTCAATTGCATACTCAAAGTCAGGGCTGAGAGTATCCTCATCATTGCGGCCGCGGAACTTCTCGAATGCTTGACCTACGAGTGAGAATGCGGCATCAACATCATCGACTTCACAAGTCGCGAAATCAACCAAGAGCTCGGATCGAATGACACGAGCGAGACCGATAACCTGCGCATAGCGTGGGTCGTGAACACGGATGTGGCAGGGCTTAGTAACCCAGAAAATCCCCGAGTTCTTCATCTTGGCAAGGAACTTCTGGAAGCCATCATAGGGCTCGTCAGCGATATTCTCGAAGAATGGACCGTCTAGATCGATGATGGAGACAATATCAACATTGGGTTGCGGAACATCCTTGAGCGTAATCTTGGTAACCTCATACCCTTGTTCCTGAAGGACCTTCTCTGCCACATCATAAATATTTGTCTTGCGGTTGACGAGCAGACTGATAGGCTTCGAGGTCTCGGTGGGAGCCGTATTGTAGGGACGGACGACCACAACACCATTGATCCGAGAGGCCTCTTCGGAGTCGAAGACTACAGCATCTAGAGCACCAAATCCAGCTGTCTTTAGCTCATCTTGCCAGCGGCTAGTGTTGACGTATGGCTCATCGGCTCGGCCATCTGCAACTCCTCGCCACCATACTGGGGTGGTACCAAGAATGTTGTTAATCCACCTGGAAGCAGGAGCAAGTTCCTGTAGGAACAGATAACCAGCAGGTGCGAGAAGCTTTTTGATGTTTCGGAGAGATTGTGCAAGGTTGGGCGTTGCGTGAAGAGCGTTATTGGCGACAACAATGTCGTACTGGCGACCTTCGAAGCCCTGTTCGGCTGGGTCTTCGCTAATGTCGAGTGTGATATATTCTAAATTCAGATAGCCAGTAAGATGTTCTTCGGTCGCAACCGAGTTCTTGGATGCGAAAGTATACTGTGACCACAATTCACGTCCATTGGGAAGCGTAAGCGATTCAAGGACTTTAGTCGATGGCGACCTTGCCCAGTTGCCAACTTCCAGTACTCGGAGGTTTGGCTTAGAGTGACCCAATGCCTTGAAGAAAGCAGAGCTGTCAAACTCTGACACAAATTCGTAGAATCTGGTTAAATTATCAATAGGAAGAAGCGACTCCCAAGATGAAATGCTGCCATCGAATAGAGAATCGATGTTAGAGACGACAGCATTGAGAGCCTCAGCCACAGGCGCAGCTGGGGTGATGGCCAGAGTCTCACGGAGCTGCCGGAACTTTCGAGACACCATCTCATCATCGTACGAAGAGGTCTCGAACAACTTGGCTCGGGTGTCGATCCATTGAGCGTACCTCTTCAGATGAGACCTTTGGGTTTTGACATTGGCAAGCTGTTTCTGTAATATAAGTGTAGACAGCTTACCAAGCTCTTCGAGATCTTGAGCGTACTGCTGGCGACTAGGAGAAGACTGGAAGAGAGTCTTCAATTCGATAAAGTCGAGATCGGGTGCCCAAGTAAGACGGGATGCAGCATGGGGATCGTTTGCTTCCGCTGTGTCATCAGTGATGCTTGCAGGGGTCATCTTCAAGCCATCGAACTTGAGGATGACTTTTCCGTCCACAACACCCTTTCCCTCACCGATCCTCGTAGAGGTTGATCCATTGCCCATCTTCGTGATTTCGACACTCATGATGAAGTCCTCGGTTGTGCGGGCAACAAAGAGCTGCTCACAGAAAATGGGGAGGAAATTCTTGTGCTTGCGTGTACGACCTTTCGAGGAAGCAACGGACAGCAGCTGCAGTGCACTGTCAAGAACAGCCGGGTGAATATGGTACTTGGAAAGTGGGTTCACTGGGTGCTTTTTGCTAGACACAGTTCCTCGTGACTCTTTGGTTGTTGTGGAGGCGGTGATGCCATCAACATTTTGGAAATCATAGCCCAGTTCCAGGCCCTCGCGGCGCACACAATCAAACCACCTCTCCCACCCAACAGCACGAGGGAAAGGCTTGGGGCTAGTACTAGCACGTAGAGCCTCACCCTCAGCCTTTACTTCTCCGCTGCAATGCTTGGTCCATTGGTGGCCGTTGTATGCTGAAACAGTGAACTCGTACCAGCTGCTGTCTTGAGTGATTGTCAAGCGGAGGGGTCGAAGGGTGGTGATTATCTCCGTCGGCTTCTCCTCTGAAAGCAACATAGCAGTACCGACAGAAATATGTCGCAGACCGAATGCGTCCTCAATCTTGGTTATTTGACGTACTGCTTCGCCGACCATGGCGATATAGCCAGCAAAGGGGAACACGATGTCAGCACCGACTTTATGTTCCTTGAGCCAAGTAGTATTATACCCAACATGCAACAAATTCCTCCATGCAGGCTCAAGATCGGTACTTTCGATTACTTTGGTACCGAGAATATCATGGTGGGGGAATCTCCTCTGTCGATACTCCTTGCTAAGACGGGACTCGAGCCAATGGCTGCTCTCGCCATAGTTAAAGGGGTATCGAGGCAAATCCGACAAGCAAGAGCCCCTAGGGAAGAGGACCTTGAAGTCGATTGGGATATGGAAGATAAATAGTTTGCCGACAGCCAAGAGGAAGTTCTCTACAGAGTTCTGGTTTCGCACGATGGTTGGTATGTACCTAGCGCTGTTGGGAGTTTTAGACATAATTTGTGTTAACGGACCAGCCAGTGCGGAATGAGGACCAATTTCCAAAAGGATAAGCTCCTGACCAGAGAAGTGGCGAAGTAGGCCCGTAACAGCTCCGTTGAATTGTACAGGAGATTCCAAGTTTTTCTGCCAGTACCGGGAGCCGAGAGTAGCGGAGCTGTTGAGCAGCTCGTTTTCAACACTGGAGAAGAAGAGCTTCTTTGGGCTCTTCTCAACCACCTTCTGCTCGATCGACGAGTTGTAGATGTCACCCACCTCAGCCATGTGATAGGAGTGATAAGCCTTGTCCACCTGGAGCTTCCTGGCGAGGGTGTCGGGGCGCGCGGTGCGAATAGCTATGAGCACCTCCTCGATCTTGTCGACATCACCAGAAATGGTGACGCTTCGCGGGGAGTTATCACATGCAATGCTAGTGTTTGGGATCAAGAATTTTTCAGTGTCTGCGATACCCATACCGACCACAGCCATGGCACCTGGTCTTTGTTGCTTATTGACTACGATACCACGATACAAAGCAGCTATGATAGCCTCCCCTGCATTCAAGGCACCTGCAGCGTAAGCACCTGCTATTTCGCCACTAGAATGGCCAACAACAGCATCTGCCTCGATTCCTATCGAGCGTAGGGTGTCGACAAGGGCAACCTGGATGGCGGTACAGAGCGGCTGCGCAAACTCTGCCAGGTTGAGACGACTCTTCTTTCCAGGTTTGAGAAGCTCTTTCTCAATGCTCCAGCTGGGTGCCTCTTCTCCAAGTGTGTCCTTCAGGTATTTGTCAAGGGAGCGAATGCTAGATTGGAAGGTCGGATTGGACTTCAGCAGGTGGCCACCCATCTGGGGCCATTGAGCACCTTGGCCAGTGAAGACCATGGCAATCTTGGGTTTTTGCTGGCCAGGCTTGGTGATCGGAGAGGCAACTCCAACTGAAGAGCCATTGGCGATAGCAAATGCACGATAAGGCAGATGTTCCCTGCCACGAGCAAGCGTATATGCAATATCCTCAACATTTGGTACCGTCTCCTCAACGAAGGTCTTATAATTATCGATGAGTGTCGTGAGCGACTGTTGTGTGTTCGCGGAGTAAAGAAGAAGCTGGGCAGCCTCCTCCTCAACCCGGGATTCTACAGAAGCTCTGTAGCTAGCGGCAGAGTCGATGATGACGTGGGCATTCGCTCCTCCCAACCCGAATGAGTTCACACTCACTCGCTCTAGGCGGCCTGTAGGCCAGGGTATGGGCATCTCAGCAAGCACCAGCTTGCCTGACTCCCATGGGATCTTCGGGTTCCTTGGGGAGCATTTGATGCTTGGAGGAATGGTCTTATTCTCGAGCGCAAGGACAGTCTTGAGGACCGAGAGTATACCAGAGGCTCCCTCTGTGTGGCCAAAGTTGGGTTTGGTAGATCCGATGGTTACACCTGCTTTACCAAAAACGCGGGCCACAGCCTCTGTTTCGATAGGGTCACCCACCGGTGTACCAGTTCCATGGCACTCAAAATACCCGGTATCTGATACAGTGAGGCCCGCAACTTCGTATGCTCTGCGTATCATAGCCACCTGAGCATCTGAGCTAGGCAAATTGAATCCAGCGGTTTTGCCATCGTGATTGGTGGCAGTGGCTCGAATGACCGCCCGAATGGAGTTTCCGTCCCGAATTGCATCCTCAAGCGGCTTCACAAAGACGCCGACTATGGCTTCGCCACGGCCATATCCATTAGCGGCAGTAGAGAAAGTCTTGCAGGAGCCGTCTGGAGAGAGGATACCTTGCTCAGACATCAAAGTCGTCGCGTTGGGTCTCAATATGAGGTTAGTGCCGCCAACGATGGCAGACACACAGTCGCCTCTATCAATAGCTACACAAGCTTCGTGTAGCGCCACCATAGATGACGAACATGCAGTTCGAATAGTCATGCTGAGAAGGTGTTAGAACTCGAATCGAGTCCACGAATTGACTTCTGACGTACCTCGGTCCCTGAAGATTCATCTCATAAGAGATGCGATTGGAGAGCGCGAAATCACCATATCCAGAAAGTCGGTAGATACCAAAGGTTTGGGTATCTTGTGCAAGCATCTCAAGCCAGTCATCACCCAAGTTGCCGACGTAGCACCCAATCTTCTTTCCTCTCCAACCGGTTTCTCCACCGTCTTCAAAGCATTCTCGTGCTACTTCTAGCATAAGTCGCTGCTGAGGGTCGATTCGTTCAACCTCCTTTCGGGGCATAGAAAAGAATGATGTATCTAGATTGGCAAGATCCTCGTCCAGGAAATAGCCATGCTGTGTCTTCGTTGTGCCTGGCTTTCCGCTTGGATCATAGAACGCTTCGATATTATATCTGGACTCCGGTACTTTGCTGCGTGCATCATCTCCAGCGAGCAGGAATTCCCAGAGATGTTTTGGCGTATTGATACCACGTGGAAGCCGACATGCCATACCACAGATGGCAATGGGTTTGGGAGGTTTACCGGTGGCTGTGGCTGTGGCTGTGGTAGGATTGGCAGCATGGCGATGACCATTTGTTGTAGCGGCGCCGTTGTTGTTGTGTCCATTGGTAGCATCATTAGCGTGGCCGTTGGTGGTAGAATGGCTATTGACAGGTTCGCCGCTTGATATTACAGTAGGAACGGCCATTGCGGCAAGTTTCTACATCCAAACGGAATTCAAAAGACCGCAAGGAACCAGCATATAAAACAACTATAGCAAGTCTCATAGCAAAATTCTAGGTGCAGCAGGGGAGTTTTAAGTAAGAGCCACTACGTGGTGCTGCAAATATGAACGAAAAATGTGAAAAGGCTAAAGCCACCAGTCAAGATCAGGCAAGCTCGGGCGCATTATGCAAGGCACCGATCCATAAGATGTTCAACGCAGGTGACGATAAGTCCTCAATATCTGCATAGCTGACAGTTGCCTCTTCTGGATTGCAAAAAAGAACTTCTTGGGAACAACGGAGACGCAACGGAACGGCGAAGTGTACAAGGGTGAGAAGAAATTGTAGTCGGGAGACGAGAATATAATTCATATACATCGCACATGCTTAATATATGCAGAGTTACTACAGGCATTTCATGCTAGAATTACTTGTAGATACTGGATTGGTACCCGAGCCTTTTGAATGTGCTTAGACAAGGGAAGGCTAGCTGGAAAAAAAAAACGTAGACTCATACTAACATACCTAATATATGTAACGGGGTCCAGCCTAGCCAAATGTCCTGTAGGATATATGTAGAATATATGAAGGTTATCTACACCAATTTTATCCAATCAAAGGTTTGATATGTCAAGAGTAGCCAGTGAGAATGGAATGAATTAAATATTATACCTGGTTTATGCCGAACAAAGTCTCCGGTACTGTGCTGTGTATGCTTCTGATTCCGTAATAAGTTTGTGCCTCTGTAATACGACGTGCATATACTATATTAGCTTCGCCTCTTGCCTAACGAAGTAGTAATAAGTAGATTAGTGTGACAGGGGCTCTAATAGGCTCTCTTACCCACATGCTTACTTCGACAACGTCAATTGACCCCGTCTATGCCCGGGAAAGTTAATGCGTGGTACAATAGAGTATTAACTACGTTTGATGGAGCTAGCTCTCGGAGAATAGATATTGCTCTACGCGGCGTTTTGGTTGACTGAGCTTCATTGCTACTCAATTGCTGGGAGGGCTAGGCAAGTCAAACAGCTGCAAGCCCGCCCGTCCTGTTCTGAATTTACAAATATTTTCGGTTTGTACTGTAACCTTTATTCAATCACAGTTCCTCACTTTCTTTGGCCATGTCTTCCGTTATTTTCAGCCGCTGGATGGCCAGCCAGAAGACCCGCGCGCACACTATGCGTAGTGCACCAGCCTTCTATCGTAACCTGGAGGAAGCTCTTGATGTCCGAAGAAAGGATCATGGACTTTACACCCTGCTTAAAAACACCTGGACAGAGGGAGAAACTCTCGATTTCTGTTCCAATGACTCCCTTTCTTTTGGTGCCAGTGGACGATTGCGCAAGGCATTTGAAGACGAATTGGCTCGAAATCCTAGCGCACAGCTTGGAGCTGGCGGTTCCCGCTTGATGGATGGCAATTATGACTATATCGAAGCAGTAGAGCAGGAAATTGCCGACTATCACGGAGTCGAGGCTGCGCTTCTCGTTGGCTCAGGCTGTGATGGCAATTATGCGATTTTTGAGGCAATTCCCCGACCAGGCGATGCAATCATCTATGATGAGCTCGTCCACGCCAGTATTGTGGACGGCATGTCACGCTCGCTTGCTAGTACAAAGGTGCCTTTCTCTCACAACGATGTTGATGCATTTCGAGAAGCTTTGATCTCTGTGTGGGATTCGCAGCCTCTCATCAAGCAGGGAAAGAAATGTGTTCTCATCGTTGTTGAGAGCTTCTACAGCATGGAGGGCGATATGTCTCCCCTGAAAGAACTTGTGCAAGTAGCTAAAGAGGTCTTCCCAGGCGGTAATGCGCAATTCATTGTGGACGAGGCACACAGTATGGGTGTAGTTGGAGAAAGAGGACTGGGATTTGTTGCAACCTTAGGCTTGGATTCAGAAATCGCTATCAAAACGCACACCTTCAGTAAAGCGTTTGGATCAATTGGAGGTATGTGGTCCCTAGTCCCACGTTTTCGCATTTTCACAAAACTTAACAATGTACCCCAGGCGTTATCCTTGGTAACCACACCGTCAAGAGTGCACTAGTGAACTTCTCGCGCTCGACAGTGTTTACTGCTGCCCCGGCTTTCCATCAAGTTGCTGCCATTCGAGCAGGGTACGCGTTAATGCAGCAACCCCAGACTACAGCGGTATGTTGCTCATGTAGGAGAGGTCCCTAGCCAGCTACTAACGGACTGCCAAGGGTCGAGACAATATCCAGCATCTGGTAAAGCGGCTATTCACGAAGGTAACTGCGCATCCCATTTGGGAGGAAGCAAATGACCGGAACATTATTTCGATCCCGGTATCAGAAGACTGGGAGGAACGCAACTTCCAGACGCAGCTCGTACCGGTGTGGACTCGTGAGCGCTACGGCCTCTGGTTGACTTTCCACCTAGACGCCAGAAAGTATTCGGCTTTCCCTGTGACTTTCCCAGCTGTTCCAAGGGGAAGTGCAAGGCTGCGACTTGTCATCCACGCATGCCATACTGAGGAGCAGATTGACGGCTTGGTGGCCGCAATTTGTGAGTGGGCAACTGAGATGGTTCAAATTGAGAAGGGAAGTGGGGGAAGGAGCAAGGTGCCCTGGGCGGCGCAGCAGGTGTATGCGTTGACTGAAGAGGAGGGTAGCAACGGTGCTGCATACAAAACGATCGCCAGTAAAGTTGCATTGGACACAAATTGAATGCGACGCAGATTTGACCCCTAGACCCACTTCTAGTATAAGCTGACGACGAGGCTATTCAATACATGAGGTTCATTGAGCACGTGCTAGGTAAGCGAGAAGGTAACCGAGAAATACAACTACAACGTTCTAAACCCACATATGTGTGATCGCCCATAGGGCCAGTGTAGTCACACCGTGATAAACCATCCTTACAGTACAGTAATAAGTGGGCTTGGGTTAGTGAAAGCATGCCCTGAAGGACGTATGCTATTAGCGTGCTAGATTAGTCTGCTCTACAGTAGATATATATGTGTCAGGAATAAGAGTGCTACGTTATCCTTAGGCAACCTTAGTAACTACACCACCACCGCGATCCTTCCATCAGCTAAAACTAGAAATTAACACCTCGGTTCTTCCTCCTCGAACTGCACCTCGTACACCTTGACCCGCACTTCCATGATGCTCCTGTTGCGCAACTAAGCAGCAGGCGCCTAGTAAAGTTTGTTGATGGTGGAGAGTAAGCCTGGTTGCTCGCCCACTATGGCTGCTACTCCAGTCCTCAAACAGGTGGATCTTGACCTGGCAGAGATGCCCCAGCCTGACCTGCCACTACAGGTGATGAACAAGCCGTCGTTGCTGTTCAGTCAGCCCGTAGACTTTGAGCAACAACAGGTGCCAGTCGATAAGGGCGGGAAAGCAAAGAAGCCGCTCTCATTTTACATGACCTTCCTGGCACTAAACATTTGTGTGTTGCTTGTTTCACTAGACGCAACAGCGCTGTCAGTCGCTGTGCCAGTGAGCTCAAACCCATCAGCCATGTGAGTTCTGTTAACTAACTTATACTCAAGGTGATTACCCATGCCCTCAATGGCACAACGCTGGAGGCTTTCTGGGCCAGTCTCTGCTTTCTTCTCGCCGCCGTGGCCGTAATGCCTATTATCACAAGTGTTTCCGATATCCTGGGCCGCAAGATCCCACTTTATGCCTCCTTCATCGTCTTGATCACTGGATCCATCGTTTTCGCCAATGCCAACAGTATGAACATATTGATTCTTGGCCGTGTTCTACAGGGACTGGGAGGCGGTGGTATTGATGTATTGGGAGAGGTCATTCTCGCCGACATCACCAGCCTGAAGGAGCGTCCGCTTTACCTGGGGTTATTCTCAATTCCGATGGCCGCAGGCGCAATCTGTGGCCCTATCGTTGGCGCTGCTCTTGCTGAAAAGGCAAGCTGGCGATGGATCGGCTGGATCAACCTCCCATTTGGTGTGACAGGCTTCCTGCTATTTCTTTTTTTCCTGCGACTTAAGCCAATCAAAAATACGCTTGCCTTCAAGATCTCACGCCTCGACTGGACTGGTATGGTGCTTTTCTTGACCGGCAGCACTTTGTTCGCACTGCCGTTGTCTTGGGCGGGTGCCTTATATCCGTGGACGTCGTATAAAACACTCGTCCCTTTTATAATAGGATTTATCGTTTTGATATTCTTAGGCTTCTACGAAGCACGACCCGTTCAGCCTGTATTCCCTTATCGCATCTTCAAAAACCGGACTGCAACCTGCACTCTGGTCGGTTCGTTCATGCACGGCGCGGTGCTGAACGGTGGTCTTCTCTACCTTCTTCTCTTCTTCCAGGCCACCTTCCAAAACACACCCTTCAGGTCCGCCATCGAGGTACTGCCGATCTGCGTTTTCCTTGTAATATTCAGCGTGTTCGGAGCGGTCAGTGTAGAAGTCCTTCGGAAGTACAAACTACTAACCATTGCTGCATGGCCATGTCTTACAATTGGCTTTGGTCTCTTTGCGCTATGGAAACCCGGGGTCTCTGATGGCATGAAATATGGCCCTCAAGTTATGGCCGGTGTTGGTCTCGGCATACTCTTTACCATCTGTACATTCCCTATGAATGCTAGTCAGCATGTTGATGATGCAGGCCTCGCTATCGGCATCATGGTATCGTTCCGTATGTTCGGCAGCATGATTGGCCTTGCAATCGGCTCGACCGTTTTCCACAGTGTCTTTGAACAACGAATCGCTAGACTCGGCCAATTACCATTCGAACTCGCGATCCTCCATGATGTGCGCGAAGCAGTCGGCTTCATTCCCTCTCTCCGCAAGATAAATCATTCCCTTCCAGCTTATGATGCTGTAATAGAGTCTTATAGAGTGTCTTTCATGGCTGTCTTCTTGGCTCTTACAGGTATGGGAGTCATTGGTTTTATCTTCTCCTTCTTCATCAAAGAACTCAGTCTTGAAAACGACGAAGTAGGGAGGCAAGGATTTGAAGGGAACTAAAGACGTCTGTACGAGTCCAGACCTCGAGCAACTCAAAGGTGTAGTTCGTGAGGCTCAATCGAGAGGTTTACTACTACAGTTTCTACAGTACTATAGACTTCCTTATTGCCAATGTGCCAGACGTATGCAGAGACTCCTTAATCAGGCGACTTTAAACGAGCGTGTTGGTCAAATCTAAGATATGAGAACTTCTTGCTGTCCTACTAAAGTCTTTGACTCATACTAGATACTGAATTGAATAAACGAAGAAGTGTACAATTTAATGCCCCTTAGTACACCCGTATTGCTATGATATCATTTTGAACGTAATCGTTTTACGGGTCTCGATTAACTTCAGACATTGAATAGCTTATATAAGCTTCAGATTCCTAAAGATACTACTTTTGAGACGACAAGAAACTACTGTTTTAGTTATATTGTACTGACGGGGATTGAGTGTAGTAACTATGTGTGGCTAATGATTTAGCGAGAATACATCACCTGACAAGGATATCATCTAAACCTTGTGCATCAACAATATTTGAAATGCGCTAACAGGCTTCCACCTCGCATGTGATTTTACCCAGCTTGCGCGATTTGCTCCTATATGACACGTACCAATATTTCCCTAATCTCAAAAGTCAAAACTCACCAGGCCATGCCAACATTTCTAACGGTGACACGGACATACCAAGAAAGGTAGGGACTGCGGTAACAAGCCCTGTATTACCAGCTTCTTTGTGGATCTAAAAATTCCATCCCCTATTTTAAGAATAGATAATCAGGGTACCATTTTAAACCGGCCCGTAAGACGTCGTACTCGGTATGTGTAACGACATTCAGCAATTCACCCCCTGCTAAGCTGGGGGGTCACCCCACTTAGGTACGTGAATTCACCAACTGAATAGAATGCGATCTGGCATACAGTACTGAGTTAGATTTTATAAGACTAGCCGCTCTAGATATCTAATAAGCGAAAGGGAACTATGTATTTACCCGTACGAGGAATGCATCACCCCCCGATACACGAGCAGATGACACCTGCAGTCAGCTCCGGAGTTATATTCTACCTATCTTATACCATAACCTTGCAGCGCCATCTTGAATACTCTCTTGGCAAAAACCATCTATTGGCTAAGTCGGCCGCTTACTTCGAAGTACCGTAGTACTTCCCCTGACTACCAGGGTATCGGATAACGGCAATGCCATGGTCAAGCTTACATTAACATTATTGGAAGATACGTAACACATCTATTTAGGCTTAGTAGTTTTACATCTTATATGCATAAGCACTGCACGAGCATCTCATCGTAATCTTAGTTAGCTACCAACAACGCAAAGCAAGGTCTGCTGTGTCTGGCCAGCTATTGAAAGTAAAATGCGGCTATTGGTTCCAAAACATTCCTAGCTTCCCCTAAAGGTCGCCAAGAACAATGAAGTCAAGTCTCCGTACTTCAATTTCGCATGTGAAGAAACATCAGAGAAAGATATGCTGGAATAAGATATGTTGTAATACAACTAAATCTCAAAATACTTGCTGAAGATGGCACAGTCTATTTATATAAAAGTACAGTGCAGGATATCATACACAAATCTTCCGCCGAACTTGATTTCGACTAATCTAAACGCCTCTTTCCACAGTATAACCTTGAGTTACCGTGATTCTTTTTTTCCCTGCCTCCATGTCGCTTCTTTGCGTGTCGTCTTGCTGGTGCTGAGCCCTGACGAGAACATCATATGAATGGTCATTTTCTTCAAGGTGGAAGTCGTCGAGGCGCTCAAACCTACTATCACTAATGCCTTTATGACCCACAAGAGGATAACTATTTGCTCGAT
>Ga0247807_10000570_pt1 | contig 22981 bp, 25 predicted proteins | sample UWRJL074202C1_FD_179931 | JGI IMG/M metagenome (GOLD analysis project Ga0247807, IMG submission 179931) | Plant litter microbial communities from Arlington Agricultural Research Station in Wisconsin, United States - UWRJ-L074-202C-1 | ecosystem: Environmental > Terrestrial > Plant litter >...
CGAGGAGTACACGTATGTCAACACGCAACACTCTGGTTCGAAGCCTTCACGATGTGGGACTGGCCGCCTGGTTCGGCGGCTCGTTGATGGGGGCGGTGGGGCTCAACAGCGCTGCCGCGGCCGTCAACTCGCCCCGGGAACGGCTGACCGTAGCCTCGGTCGGCTGGAAGCACTGGGCTCCGGTGCAGTGGGCCGCCCTGGCCGCGCACGGCGCCGGCGGCGTCGGCCTGATCCTGGGCAACGCCGGGCGGCTCGCCGCTCAGCCGGAGGGCCGGGTGAATACCGGCGTCAAGCTCGGTCTCACGCTCGCCGCAGTGGGTGCAACGGTCTACTCCGGGGTGCTCGGGATGCGCATGGCAGCCGAGGCGGGCGAGCCCGTCGAGGGCACCACGGAGCCGGCCGGCCAGACCAGCGACAAGCTGGCCGCCGTGCAGACCCAGCAGCGGGTCATGCAGTGGATCACGCCGGCCCTCACGCTCGTCCTGATCGTGCTCGGCGCGCAGCAGGGCGAACAGCAGCGCCCAGAGGCCGGCTGGCTTCGCCGGATCACCCGCCGCTGACCGCGTACCTATTTCGCACGACCGATTTCGTGTCAAGGAGCCCCGTATGACTCAGAGCGAAGACCCAACGACCAAGTACTTCTCCGATGGCTTCCCCAAGCAGGAACAGGAGCAACCCGGCCTCACCTCGGCGACCGAGCCGCGCCCCGATCATGGCGAGGAGACCTATCGGGGCAGCGGCAAGCTCACCGGCAAACGGGCGCTGATCACCGGGGGCGACTCCGGGATCGGCCGTGCGGTGGCCATCGCGTATGCGCGGGAGGGCGCCGACGTCGCCATCTCCTACCTGCCGGAGGAGCAGGCCGATGCCGAGGAGACCGCAGCCGTGATCCGGGACGCCGGTCGCACGGCGCTCCTGCTGCCCGGGGATATCCGGGAGGAGGGCCACTGCATCTCGATCGTCAATCAGACCGTGACGGCACTCGGCGGTCTCGACATCCTGGTGCTGAACGCGGCGTACCAGGAGAATCGCGAGGGTCTTGAGAACCTGTCGACCAAGGAATTCGACAGGGTGTTCAAGACCAATCTGTACGCCACACTGTGGATCGCCCGCACGGCCATCCCGCACCTGGCTCCGGGCTCGTCGATCATCTCGACGTCGTCCATCCAGGCGTCGAGCCCGTCGCCCGAGCTCATCGACTACGCGATGACCAAGGCCGCCCTGGTCGCCTTCACCCAGGCCCTCGCCCAACAGCTGGGCTCCACCGGGGTGCGGGTGAACGCGGTGGCCCCCGGACCGATCTGGACGCCGCTGATCCCAGCGACCTCCTGGCCGGACAAGCTGCCCTCCTTCGGCCAGGAGACTCCGTTGGGCCGAGCCGGTCAGCCGGCCGAACTGGCCGCCGCCTACGTGTTCCTGGCCTCACCGGAGGCGTCCTACATCTCGGGCGCCGTCGTACCGGTGACGGGTGGTCGCGGCTTCTAGCACCGACGGCGGCCACCCCGCCCCACCCGGGTGAGCCTCACCCGGGTGGGGCGGGATCCGGCGGTATTCGACCCACCTCCAGACGCGAAAGGAAGTCATGCAGAAAGGCTCATCGTGGCGGCGACGGGTATGACGGGCGGAGCGCGCACGCTGCTGTTGGTGCGGCACGGCGAGAGCGCCGCCAATGTGGCGGCCTCGGCGGCTGAAGCCGCGGGCGCCGAGATCATCGACATGCCTCTGCGCGATGCGGATGTGCCACTCACGGCGACGGGGATTGATCAGGCCGGAGCGCTCCGCCGCTGGTTCGATGCCCGTCCTGCCGGGGAGTACCCCGACTCGGTGTGGGTTTCGCCCTACCGGCGAGCCTCCGAGACCGCGAGCATCGCGCTGGCCGGCCGGCCGGCGACCTGCCGGCTCCTGACCGACGAGCGTCTGCGCGACCGGGAGCTCGGCATCGTCGACCTGCTCACCTACCGCGGGGTGTCGGCGCGGCTACCGGTCGAGGCAGCGAGGCGCCGGCGGCTGGGGAAGTTCTACTACCGCCCGCCCGGGGGAGAATCCTGGGCCGATGTCGTCTTGCGCATCCGCTCCTTCCTGGCGGTGCTCGACGCCGAGACCGCCGGACCGACCGCGCTCGTGGTGTCCCATGACGCCGTGATCCTGTTGTTCAGGGTGGTGTGTGAGGGCCTGGGCGAGGCAGACGCACTCCGTCTGGCCGGCACCGAACCCCTGCTCAACGGCTCGATCACCCGCCTGGTGCGTGTGGAGCGCACGGGAGCGTGGCGCACGGCCGACTACAACGATGTGTCTCACCTGCTCACGGCGGGAGCGGCTGTCACCGCCCACACCGCCAAGGACGACGATGTCCACCCCGCCTGACTCGGTGGTGATCACGCCGGACCTGCTACGGGACTGGCCGTTACCCGCCGGCGCCCGGTCCAAGTACGACAGGGGTCAGATCGTGGTGATCGGCGGCGCACGAAAGTCGCCGGGGGCGGCGCTGCTGGCCGGGACCGCCGCGTTGCGGGTGGGGGCCGGACGGCTCACGCTGGGTGTGGCGTCATCGGTGGCGGTTCCTCTGGCCGTGATGATCCCCGAGTGCGGCGTGGTGGGCTTGGCCGAAACCCCGGGTGGGTCGGTGCGGGGCGGCGGACTGGAGGTTCTGGCCTCTGAGTTGCGGTCGGCCGATGCCGTCCTGGTCGGCAGCGGCCTGGACGATGCCGACGAGGCGCGGGCGCTGCTGAGCATCCTGCCTGGCCTGCTGGGCACCGGCACCCGGTTGCTCCTGGACGCTTACGCGCTGGGCGGGCTGCCGGGCCTCGGCGACGGCTATCGTGCCGCCGACGACCTGGTACTGACCCCCAACCCGGCCGAGGCGGAGATGCTGCTCGGTCGCGAACTCGGCACCGAGCCGGCCGGCCTCGCCGACGACATCGCCGAGACCGCGACCCGGTTCGCGGCCACGGTGAGCTGCCAGGGCGTCGTCGCGGCACCCGACGGACAACGCTGGCTGGTGGGAACCGGCCAAGGCGGCCTGGCCACCTCCGGCAGCGGAGACGTCCTCGCGGGAGCCATCGCCGGTCTGCTCGCCCGGGGCGCCGACCCCCGGCAGGCGGCCTGCTGGGGCACCTACCTGCACGCCGCGGCCGGCGACCGGCTGAACGCCAGGGTGGGCCCCACGGGATACCTGGCCCGCGAACTGGTCCTCGAACTGCCGGCACTGCTGGCCGAGCTCGGCCAGCGGGCGTGAGGCACGACTCAGGAACGGCCGAGTCAGGTAATTAAGGAGTCAGATCATCGGAAAGCTCATCTACGACGGTATCGAGGTCGAATTCGACGACCGCTCGCTCGTCCACCTCCAGGTCGTCATCGGGTCGAAGCTGCGCCGCGGCGAGAGTTTCTTCCTGTCCTGGAACGACTCGCCCACCGTCGGTGCCGGCCGGTCGAGTGTCTGGCTCCATCCCGGCATCCCGCTCTATTTCAAGTACTACGGCGGCAAGACCCCGCTGCTCAACCGCGCCTGGATCGAGTCCCTGACACTGTCGGCCAACAGCGGGCACGGTCTGCTCCTCAGCGCCGAACCGCCGACGACCTGATCACGCACTCCCGTCAGGGCGTCAGCACGACCTTGATACAGCCCTTCTCCTTCTTCTGGAACATCTCGTACATCTCCGGCGCACGGTCCAGCGGAACGCGGTGCGTGACAAGGTCCTCGACGCCCAACGGATCGGTCGGATCCTCGACCAGGGGAACGAGGTCGTCGAGCCACGGCTGCACGTTGCATTGGCCCATCCGGATGGCGACCTGCTTGTCGAACAGGGACTTCATCGGAGTGGGATCCGCTTCGCCCGCATAGACGCCGCTGAGGGACACCGTGCCACCGCGACGCACCGCGTCGAAGGCGAGGTGCATGGCGCTGAGCCGATCCACGCCTGCAGTGCTCATGACCTTCTGAGCCACCCCGTCCGGCAGCAGACCGACCGCGGCCTGGGCGAATCCGGCACCGGGGGACCCGTGTGCCTCCAAGCCGACGGCGTCCACCACGGAGTCGGGGCCGCGCCCAGCGGATCTGTCTCGCAGTTGCTCCACAACGTCAGCGGTGAGGTCCAGGGTCTCCACACCGTAACGCTCGGCCATCAGACGTCGTTCGGGGACCGGTTCCACTGCGATCACCCTGTGGCCGAGGTGCCGGCCGATCCGACTCACGAATTGGCCGACGGGTCCGAGCCCCAGCACGCCCAGGACACCATCGTGCGGCAGGTCGGCGTAGGCGACCGCCTGCCAGGCGGTGGGCAGGATGTCGCTGAGAAAGAGGTACCGGTCATCGGGCAGGTCGTGACCGACCTTCCGAGCGTTGTAGTCGGCGAGGGGAACCCGCAGCCGCTCCGCCTGACCGCCAGGCACCGAGCCGTACAGTTCGGTGTAGCCGTACAGCGACGCACCGCTGTCGTGCGCGTGATTCTGCGTGGTCTCGCATTGAGTGGTCAGGCCACGTGCGCACATGTAGCACTCGCCGCAGGCGATCACGAAGGGGATCACGACCCTGTCACCGGGCTTCAAGTTCTGCACCGCGGCACCCACCTCCTCGACCACTCCCATCGGCTCGTGGCCGAGGATGTCACCGGCGTTCAGGAACGGTCCGAACACCTCGTAGAGGTGGAGGTCCGAGCCGCAGATGGCCGTCGAGGTGATGCGGATGACCACGTCGGTCGGTTTCTCGATGACGGGGTCCGGCACCTCCTCGATCGTCACCCGACGCTTGCCCTGCCAGGTGAGGGCTCTCATGGTGCCGCGGTGGGGCCGTAGGAATTGTCGACCTCGGCCATCTCCATCAGCGCTGTCGCCTGGATCAACTCCAGCAGCGCCGGGTCGAGACCGGGCGCGAATTCTTCCATGCGCTCGGCGGCGATCACCGCGGGCACGCCTTCCGGCGCTTGCTCGTCCGCGACCAGGTTGGTGCCGTCCTTGGAGGGCGACATGCCCTGGAAGATCTTGCCCGCCTCCGACTGACCGGCCAGGTCGAAGGTGTACTGCTTGCTCTGCAGACCGAGGTTGAGCAGTTTCTTCACCTCCGGGAACTTCGCGGCGTCGGTCTTGGGGATCGGCAGGAGGGTATTCCAGTGCACGCCCAGCGTCTCCAGTGCCTTCGCGTAGGCGTTCTCATGCGCCTGGTCCCGCACGATCAGGTATGCGATGGTCGAGCGGGCGGTCTTGTTGTTGGTCATTTCATAGATGCGGCACTTCTGCAGCCGGCCGGTGGACTCCAGCATGAGGTTGTAGAGCAGGTCCAGGACAAGGTTGCCGGAGTTGTAGACGTAACTGCCGCTCCACGGGTTGCCGGCGGCGTCCACCGGCAGCGCACCCTGGGCTCCCACCAGATAGTGGTGGATGTTGCTGTGGTCCAGGGCGATCTCCAGAGGGACCGACCCGCCGGAGCCGGCCTTGTCGAGCGGATCGGTGACCTTGCCGTTGTACCGGGGCGACCCGTCCAGCAGCCGGGAGATCGTGGTGCCGATGAGTTCGACGTGGCTGATCTCCTCTGTGCCGATGCCCTGCAGCAGGTCCCGGTAGGGTTTGGCCGCCGGGCCGCGGAAGTTCATCGCCTGGAACAGGTACTGCATCATGGTGCGCATTTCGCCGAACTGCCCACCGAGGCCCTCCTGCAGGGCGTTGGCGGCTGCCGGGTCCGGCTCGTCCTGAGCGATGTCGTGGATGAGTCGTTGCACGTGGAAGTACATTGGGATTCCTTTCGTCGCTGGTGGAGCCGGGGGAGTATCGAGGCGTCACTTCTGGGGGGCGCCTGACACCTGCGTCACGCGGCCGGCGTGACGCAGGTGTCGCAGGTGTCGGCTACCTCGCGGTGCCCTGCGCGTGCTTGGCCTCGTTCTTCAGGTCGTCGGCGGAAGACGTGGTTTCGGCCTTCACGGTGCCGGCAGCATCCGTCGCCGTTGTCTTCACGGCGTCGGCAGCGTCTGCCAGGGGCTGCTTGAGGTTCTCGCCGACCTCTCTGGCCGCGTCGGTCACCTCATGGGCGAGAGGCTCTGCCGCGTCCTTGACGCTGCCTGCGATCCTCTTTTCGGCGGTGCTCGCCGGGATGAGCGAGGAGGCCAGCCAACCGATGCCGAAGGCGATCAGCCCCACCGCGAGCGGATTGCCCTTGGCCTGTTCTGCGACGTTCCTGGCGACCCCCGAGGCGTCATCGGCGACGCTGCTGAGGGAAGACCCGGCGTCGGAGGCCGATCCCATCACCCTGTCCTTCATCGAGCCGAAGGCGCCTCTGACCTTGTTGGTTTGACGCTGCATGATCTTGCCCGGGGTGACCTTGTCGGCCAGGGCGTCGACGTCGGCGCCGAGTTCGCGCCGGGTGTCCTCGATCTGCTCCCGCAGGACCTCGGGGTCGTCGGACGCCGGAGTGGGTGTGCCGTATGAGCTCATCGGTTTTCCTCATTTCTTTTCAGTGCGTCTGGAATCTGCTTCAGGGTGTCAACGGTCTCTGGTGCGCCTCGCACGGCCTTGAGTTCCCGGCGACCGAGAACGAAGAGGACGGCGGCGACGATGGCCCAGACGAGGGCAACGATCACGGCCGCCCAGGCGATGTCGATGACGTGCCCGAGTCCCCACCAGGCGGCGAACGACAGGAAGAGGACGGTGAGGTGGCCGGCGTATCCGGCGCCGCCGAACAGGCCGGCACCCTTGCCGGCCCTGGTGGCTGACTGACGGACCTCGGCCTTGGCCAGCGCGACTTCCTGGCGCATCAGAACTGACACGTCGCGGGAGACCTCACCGAGAAGGTCGCCCAGGGAGGTGTCGGCGGCCTTCCGTTCCGAGGGCGTTGGCAGGTCGCTCATCGCGGTTCACCGCCGAATCCAGGTGCACCTGCCACGGGCGGGCTGCCCACCGGCGGGACCGGCGACGTCGGGATGCCCGTTGGGGCGGCCGGCGTGGTCACCGGGGGAATCCCGGTGCCGGCCTCTGTGCCGATGCCGGTGCCGACTCCGGAGCCGGTGACCCGGCTGGTGTCGACGTTGCTGTCGGTCCGCGTGTCCCGTGGGCCGCTACCGGACGTGGTGTCGTCGGCGGACTCCTTCGCCTCGGCGATCACCGACCGCGTGAGGCGCCCGGCCAGCACCCCGGCGACGGCCGCGATGGTGATGAACGTTCCCGGTCGACGACGGGCGAAGCCCTTCAGCTCGTCGACGAGCGAGCCAGGATCGCGCTGGTCGAGCCAGTTGGCGATTCCGGAGGCACGCGTGGCGGCCTGGTGCACGAGGTCGGAGGCAACGCCCTGCTCCTGAGAGGAGTCGGCCATGGAGCCGAGTTCGTCGCCGATCGAGCGGATGCCGGAGGCCACCCGCTTCTGCTGGGTTGCGGCCTGGTCCCGCAGCTCGGTCTGGGTCTGCCGGTACAGGTCCTTGGCCTGCCGCTTGGTCTCGGAGCCGACGCGGTGCAGCTCATCCTTGGCGACGCCCGCGACGTGCTGGCCGGCCTCGGCTGTGCTGTCTTTCAGGTCGGCCGCGCGCTGCCCGGTGCCGTAGCCGTCGGGCGTCCCGCCCGTGCCGGTGCCGGTTCCTGAGCCGAAGTCAGCGCTCGGTGTCGTGGTTCCTGGGGTGGTGTTCGACATGATTCTCCTTGAGAAATCGATGATCATGAGACATGGGTGCTGAGCGCCCTTCTCTGGATTCGAACATCGTTGTGCGCCCTTCGCTGAGGTTCAAGGGCTGGCCGGAAACTTCGGCAATCAGAATGTTTTCGTGACGAAACCGCCGATCCGCCGTCCCCGCGCCAACACTGGCCGAAACGGGGTTCGGCGCGTCGACCTCCGGTCGGAGGGCCTCAGGGGGTAGCGCGCCAGCGGCAGCGGGGGTACTATCCCGCGTCAATCGTCGGAGTCGGGCTCGGTCGGTTCAGGCTCGGCCGCGGGGCCGGAAACGAGATCCGGGTTGGACGGGGCAGCGGCGGGATCGAAGTCGTCGTCGAGTTCTTCGGCCGGGCCGGTGGGCGGATCCTCCGGATCCGGTCGGTCCACCCGCTGATCGTCTCGGGGGTTCTCCGGTTGAGTGGACATTCGATGGACCTCCTCAGCCCAGGTTCGCTAGCCGGCTCGGCTTTCAGGTCGATCGAGGTCGAGCGTGCGCCGGCCTCGTCGCGCAGCAATCTAGCAGGGGGTCTGCGAACCGGCCAGCCCGTGGCTCTTGTCGGCTCGCCGGGCAGGGAGTTCAATCGGCTCAGCTGGGAAACGACGACAAGGGGGTCGGGAGTTGAAGGTGGTGTTCACGGTGTGGCTGGTCGTGATCGGGGCCGGGCTCGCCTACATGTTGACGATCGCGTTCCTGGGGAGATAGCGGTGTCCAGAGTCAGGCAGCACGCCCTGAGCCTCTCCTTCGGGCTCATTTTCGTTCTGGCGCTCGCCGGGCAGGCCGTGGCCGGTTTTGTGGTGGCCAACGACGACCGGGCGGCCCATGGACTGCCCGCCATGGACTTCGGTCGATTCATCACGTCCTCCGACTTCGTGGTCGACGTGGCCGAGAACTGGCAGTCGGAATATCTGCAGTTCTTCCTGTTCATCTTCGCGACGATCTGGCTCGTGCAGAAAGGGTCCCCGGAGTCCAAGCGTCCGGGCGACGAGGGCATCGGAAGTGTGCGGGACCAGCTGGTGGGCAGTGCCGCCGCACCGGACTCGCCGCGCTGGGCGCGGGCGACCGGATGGCGAAGTGTCCTCTACTCGAATTCCCTGCTCATCGTGATGGGGCTCATCTTCCTCCTCTCCTGGTGGGCTCAATCCGTGGCAGGCACCGTGGTCTTCAACCACGACCAGGCCGAGCACGGTCGTGCGGCCGTGGACTGGTGGACCTACGTGGGCTCGGCCGACTTCTGGAACCGCACCCTGCAGAACTGGCAATCCGAGTTCCTGGCGGTGGGCAGCATGGTGGCGTTGTCGGTGTACCTGAGGCAGCGGGGGTCGGCGGAGTCAAAACCCGTCGGGGCTCCCCACGACCAAACCTCCCGCTCGGGCGAGTGACACCGCTCAGTTCTGCGTGTCCCGGGGTGCGAAGACCACCTCACTGGCTTCGGTGCTGCGGCCGGGCAGTGTCGTCGGCGCCTCGAGGTGCACGGCGCCACTGGGCAGGATCCCGGCACCACCGTAGGTGTCCATCACCCGCCACTGGGCAACGACATCCTCGCCGACATGCTCCGCCGGCAGCCGGTTCCAAAAGTCGAACCCGCCGGTGGCGACGAGCGCGTCCCTGCGAAAGAGCACGCAACCGCCCACCCAGGCGATCTTGTACGGAACCCAACCGGCGGCTGAAGCATCCAGCGCAGCGCTGAGCCGGCTCACGTTGGCGGCGTTGTGCAGGGTCCACCTGGCGAACTCCGGGCTGTCGCGGCGGATCCGCTCCGGACGGACCGGCCCGTCCCACACCTCGAATGGTTCCTGCTCCCGCGGTCGTTCGTCGTCGAGGTACGACAGCCCCTGCAGGGCAGCGCCCACGAAACCGCACCCCAACGTCAGCAACGCCTCATGCAGTCTGGACAGCGTGCCGGGTTCCAGCCACACATCGTCGTCGAGATAGAGCACCTGGTCAGCCGTGGACTCGCCGAGGAGGTAGTGGCGCTGCTCCGCCAGGCCACGTCTGGGCAGGTGCCGCCTGAAGCGCACCTGGCGGCCCTGCGCCCGCAACACCCTGGCCATGGCGGCGACGGCGGGAACCTCGGTGACGGGACCGGCGAGGGACTGGTCGCTGACCCAGACCCGGAACGGCGGGTCGTCCTGGGCGGCCAGCCCCGCCAGGGTGACGGCCAGTTCCGCGCCGCGGCCCGCTGTGGGGATGAGGACCTCGACGCACGCGGCCGGCGCACTGTGCGGCTTGGCCCAGTCGGACGACCCGAGACGTGAGGTCACTGGTCTGCCGCGGCGCGAATGGAGCGGCGCAGGTCGTCGGAGGTCACGATCTTGTGCACCAGGGCGGTCGTGGACCTGGCCGCCACGTAGTCGAGGATGTGGACCTCGCCCCCGTAGGAGCGCACGACAGAACTCTCCTCGAGCATCTCGGGGGTGTAGTCGCCGCCTTTGGCGTAGATCTCCGGCCGCAACCGCCGGATCAGCGGAATCGGCGTGTCGGTGTCGAAGGCGACGACGTAGTCGACGCAGGCCAGTGCGGTGAGCAGGCTCATGCGGTCCTCGATGGAGTTGACCGGCCGGCCGGGTCCCTTGAGCCGCCGGGTCGATTCATCCCCATTGACCGCGACCACGAGCACGTCGCCCAGGCGCCTGGCCTGGTCGAGATACGTGACATGGCCGCGATGCAGGACATCGAAGCACCCGTTGGTCAGCACCACCCGGCGCCCGGCTGCCCGGTCGGCGGCGAGCAGACGGTCGAGCCCGTCCGCGGTGAGGGCGTGGCCGGATGCCCGGCCGGCCTCCAGGGCGAGGTCGTCGAGCGTGCACACCGAGGTGCCCTGGCGACGCACGACCACATCGGCCGCGCGCTGGGCCAGGTCGCAGGCCGCCTCCAGCGGCAGGCCGACGAGCCGGGCCATGGTGAGGGCCGCAACGTACGTGTCGCCGGCTCCGGCGGCCCGATCCTCGGCGGCGGGCAGCGCCAGGGTGCGGTGCGCCGGCTCGGTGCCGGTCAGCAGGATGCTGCCGTCCCGGTCCAGGGTGACGATCACGGACTCGGCTCCGCTCCGCCGCAGCAATTCGGCTCCGGCACCGGCGAAGGCCGCCGCCCGGTCGCCCCCGACCGGCCGCTCGCCGAGGAGCCGGACGGCTTCGGCCGCATTGGGGGTCACGAGATGGGGGCAGAGCGGAGACCACTTGGCCACATCGTGGGCATCGACGACGGTGAGCGCCGGCCGGTGCTGAGGACGCCCCAGTGCGTGCACGACGCTGTCGTCGAGCAGGCCGGAGTCATAGTCGGAGATCACCTCGGCATCCGCGCCGTCGCGCGCCCGGGCCGCGGCGTCCGCCAGCAAGCGACTCAACCGGGGATCGGCGGCGAAACCGCCCTGATCGGCACGGACCAGCACCCGTCCGGCGCTGACGATCCGGGTCTTCTGCGGGGTCTGGGCGCGCGCGACGGGAATCAGGAGGTCGACGTCGACCCCGGCAGTGGCCAGCAGGCCGCGCAGTCTGCGGCCGGCCGGGTCCGTTCCCACCAGCCCCACCGCTCGAACGCCGGCGCCGAGCGCGGCGAGGTTCACGGCGGTGTTCCCGGCGCCGCCCGGCGCCTCCCGACGATTCTCCACTTCCACCACCGGGACCGGCGCTTCCCGGCTGAGCCGTTCGCTCCGGCCCTCCCACCAGGTGTCGAGCAGGAAATCTCCGATCACCACGACGACGGGTTTGGTCGGACGAGGAGTCAGGGACACTCCATCCGTCGTCAGGCCGGCCAGAGCCGACCAGAGGGTGTGCCAGCCCTGATCGTCGATGCCCGCCACCATGACTGCCTCTCGGTTCGGATGGTTCGGTGTCGTCTTGTTCCCGTACCCGTTTTCTCCGGTGGTCACACAATCGCGCCGATCCGGCCGAGAGGTTTTCCGTCACCCGGATCGGGGCACGGGGGAGTCCAGAGCATCGGTTCAACCGGACCGGCGCGCGAGGAAAGGCTGAACGATGAGTCCCATCGAGCACCCGGGCTCGTCGGCCCGATTTGCCGACATCCACGACATCGCGGTCGTGCGCGGCGGCGGCCTGGGCGATCTGATCCTGGTCGAGCCGGCCGTGCGGGCGCTGGCCGCGGCGTACCCGCAGGCGCGCATCCGGCTCCTCGGCTCACCGGTGCACGCCCTGCTCTGGGCAGACCGGCCGGGCCCGGTGACCGCGGTGGAGGTGCTGCCGGTCGCACGGGGCCTCCGCGAGGGCCCGGCCGACGAGCGCGGTTACGCGGACTTCGTCGGCCGGATGGCCGCGGTCGGTCTCGATCTGGCCGTGCAGTTGCACGGCGGCGGCCGGTACTCGAACCCCTTCGTCCTGCAGCTGCAGGCCCGGCACACCGTCGGGATGGCCACGCCGGAAGCGCCGGGCCTTGAGCGCACCCTGCCCTACGTGGTGCATCAGCACGAGATCCACCGTTCCCTCGAGGTGGTGGCCCTGGCGGGTGCGGTGCCGGTGTCCTGCGAGCCCCTCGTGCGCGTCACCGAGGCGGAGCGGGCGGTCGGCGCCAGGCTGCTGCCCCCTGGCTCCGGACCGGTGCTTGCCCTGCACGCGGGCGCTACCGACCCCCGGCGCCGCTGGCCGGCGGTCCGCTTCGCCGAGGTGGCCCGGCAGGCCCTCCAGGCCGGGTCCCGGGTGGTGCTGCTCGGGGACTCCTCCGAACGCGACCTCGTTCAGTCGGTGCTCGAGGCCGCCGGGCGGGGACTCGGCGCGCGCACCCGGGAACGGATCCTCTCGACCGCGGGCCGGCTGAGCCTGAGCCAGCTGGTGGCTGTGTTGCTCGCCAGCGACGTTCTGCTGGCCAACGACAGCGGCCCCCGGCATCTCGCCCAGGCGATCGGCGTGCCCACCGTGGGGCTCTACTGGGTCGGCAACTTCCTGACCGCCGGGCCGCTGAGCCGGTCCCGCAACCGGCTGCGCGTCGCATGGGCCACCACGTGCCCCGTCTGCGGCCGCGGCGGCTCCACGGTGCGCATGCCCGCCTGCCCGCACGAGGAATCGCTCCTCGGTGAGATCCCGGTCGCGCTGGTGCTTGCCGACGTTGAGGCGCTCATGGCCATGACTCGTCCGACTCGTGCGCGATGACCAGTTCGCGGATCTCGCAGCCCCTGGGCTGGCCGAGTACGAAGAGCACCGCGTCGGCCACCCGGGCCGGGTCGTTCAGTCTGGAATCGTCCGGCGGTCGGTACCGCTCCTCCCGGTCGTCGAAGAACGCGGTCTTCATGCCGGCGGGCACCAGCGTGGTCACCCCGATCTCCCCGCGGGTCTCGGCGGCCAGCGCCCGGCTGAACCCGACGACGCCGAATTTCGACGCGCAGTAGGCCGTGGCGTCGGACACGGCCTTGAGCCCGAGGGACGATGCGACGGTCACGACACGCCCGTGGCTGCGCTTGAGGTGCGGCAGCGCGGCGCGCACCACGGCCACGGTGCCCAGCAGGTTGACCCTGATCACGCGTTCCCAGTCGTCGGCGCCGACATCCTCCAACCGCCCGGGTCGGTCGATCCCCGCCGCGGTCACCACGGCGTCGAGCCCGCCCGACTCGGCGGCGCGGTCGACCACGTCCCGCACGGCCGCGGCATCCGACACGTCGACCTCGAAGGACGGCCAGTCCCCGGTCTGCGCGCGGCTCTGGTCGAGCACGATGGGCGTGCCGCCGGCGGTGGCCACCGCCCGGGCGACCGCGGCACCGAGGCCGGATGCGCCTCCGGTGACCAGGACCCGGCCGGGAGCCGGGAGTGTGTCATTCATGTGGACCCCTTCGTTTTGTGTGACTCAGCTCACCCGGGCGAGAGCCGAGGCGAGAGTGGAGGTGGACCTGGCCGGGTAGTAGGGAACGGTCACTGTGCAGCCTCCCCAACTGCGCACCAGCGGCGCCTCCGGCAGGGTGTCTGCGCTGTAGTCGCCGCCCTTGACCCAGATGTCGGGGCGGAGGCGCTCAAGCGCGGCCTCCGGGGTGGCCTCCTCGAAGACCAGGACGCCGTCGACGCACTCCAGGGCCAGCAGCAGGGCGATCCGGTCGTCCAGGTGGATGATCGGCCGGCCGTCGCCCTTGAGGCCGCGCACTGACGCGTCGGAGTTGAGGCAGACGATCAGGCAGTCGCCCAGGCTGCGCGCCGCGGCGAGGGTCCTGGCGTGTCCGGCGTGAAGCAGATCGAAGCATCCGCCGGTGGCGACGACGGTGCCGCCGCCGCCGCGCACCTGCCGGGCGAGCGCGAGAGGGTCACCACCGTCGGGAAACCCCGCGGCGGGCCGGGCCGCGCCCAGGGTGGCGGCGCCGCCGAGGGCGAGGTACCGGGACGCGGCCCGCACGGCCTCCTCGAGGGCGCCGGGAAGCGCGGTACCGCGGCCCAGGCTCGCCGCGAGGGTGCCGGCGAGCCGGTCCCCGGCGCCGCAGGGGTCGGTCGTGTCGACAGCGGCGGTGGGCACGAGCAGCGGCATCGCCCTCGTCCCGGTCTCAGCCTGAGCCTGAAGAAGCAGGGCGCCCCGTGGGCCGAGCGTGACGACGACGCCGCGGGACTGCCACCGGGCGGCGAGGACCTGGGCCGCCTCTGCGGCCTCCGCGACCCCGGCGCCCGCCGCCGTTCCGGCGAAGCCGACCGCCTCGGCCAGGTTCGGGGTCACGGCAGCCGCGCCCGGCACCGGCACGGCTCCGCGCGGATGCGGATCCCAGACGAGCGGCACCTGCCTGGCCCTCGCGCGCAGGGCGAGCCGCAGCCGGGGATCGCTGCAGACGCCCCGGCCGTAGTCGGCGACCACGATGGCGTCGGCCCGCCGCACGGCCGTGAGCATCTGCTCGGTGATGTTTGGTCGCGACCAAGACGAGCAGTTCTCGTCGATGCGGGCCACGGCGTGGCCGTCGGCGCGCAGTCGGGTCTTCACGGGTGTTGGACCGTTGGCGGCGCCGGCAACCAGCCGGATACCGTCCAGGCGGTGTCGCAGCACCTGGCCGCGCTTGTCATCGGAGATCGCCGTGACCAGGCAGACATCCTCGCCGTCCGCGGCCAGCAGGGCCGCGACCAGGCCGGCCCCGCCGGGCCGGATGCGGGTGTCGGCGACATCGACGACGGGAACCGGGGCGTCGGGGCTCAGCCGCCCGGCCGAGCCCAGCAGGTCGATGTCCAGGAGCAGGTCTCCCACGACCACGATGTTCACGGCCGTGCTCCCGGCCCGGCGGGCAGCTGGTCGAGGAGGACCCGGTCCAGCGCGCAGCAGATCGCGTGCACCGCCACCAGTTGGGCCTCCTGCACGCTGGCGGGCGGACCGTCGAGAACGACAGCCTCGTCGACCAGCTCCGACAGCGGATTGGGCCCTGAGCCCGTGATCGCCCAACTCAGGGCGCCGGCATCGTGCGCCGCCTCGACCGAGCGGAGGAGGTTGCGGCTTCGCCCGCTCGTGGAGAGCAGGAAGAGGACATCGCCGGGTCGGGCGTGCGCGCTCACCTGCCTGGCGTACACCTCGTCGAAGCCGTAGTCGTTGCCGATGGCGGTGAGGCTGGAGGTGTCGGCGTGCAGCGCGATGGCGGACAGCGGCCGGCGGTCCCTGGCGAAGCGGCCGACGAGCTCAGCGGTGAGGTGTTGCGCCTCCGCCGCCGAGCCGCCGTTCCCGGCGGCCAGGAGCCGCGCGCCCTCGGCGAGGCGCCGGGCCAACTCACCGCCCCACGCGGTGAGCCGGGGTGCCTCGGCACTGAGCTGGGCGATGACCGGGCCGAGACTCAGAACGTGCGCCCGCACGGTGTCCAGTGCCGTGTCGTCGAGCGCGGGGGCGCCAGCGCGGACGCCCGTCACCGGCCCAGGCCTTCCGCGCGGTCCAGCCGTTGCGGGGGAGCGAGCGTCGTCGCCAGGGCGCCATCGTAGACGCGAGCCGTTGTGGCCGCCACCCTGTCCCACGAGTAACGCGAGCGGCTCCGGGCGCGGCCGGCCCGGCCGAGCGCTGCGGCACGAGTGGGGTTGTCGAGGAGGTACTCGATCGCGCCGGCCACGGCATCCGGGTTGTGCGGCGGTACCTGGATGCCGGTCACGCCGTCGACGACGGTGTCGATCAGCCCGCCCACCGTCGCCGCGATCACGGGCACCTGGCAGGCCATGGCCTCCAGCGGGACGATACCGAACGGCTCGTACCAGGGCACGCACACCACGGCATCCACCGACCGGAGAATGGGTGGCAGGCTGGATTGCGGCACCTGGCCGCGGAAGACCACCTGGTCGGCGACCCCCGATTGTTCCGCCCAGGCCAGCAGGCGCCGGACCTCAGGGTCTGCTCCCATCCGGTCCGCGGGACCTGAGCCGCCGATCACCAGGAGTTCCACCGGGCCGCGGCCCCTGGCCTTCAGCAGAGCCAGGGCAGAGATCACGATGTCGACGCCCTTGCGGGGCACCAGGCGGCCGACCACGGCGATGCGGGGAGTGCTTCCGCGGGGTTCGCGGCTGCCGCCCGGGCTGAACAGGGTCGAGTCCACACCGCACGGGGCCACCGAGATCCGGTGCGAGTCCACGCCCAGCGCCCGCAATTCGAAGACCTCGTCCGAGCAGGTGGCGATGATGCGGTCGACGTTCTGGGCCACCCACTGCTCCAGCCTGGCCCGCTCCGGCGGGCTGGTGTCCTGCGCGCCCTGGTGGCGGCGCTTGACGGTGCCGAGGGCGTGGAAGGTCTGCACGACGGGCACGTCGGTGACCGCCAGGCTGCGCACGGCGTCGAGGGTGGCCAGCCCCGACATCCAGAAATGCCCGTGCACGATGTCGGGCATGTCACGCTGCCACCGCTCTGCCAGGCCCTCGGCCAGTTCGGGGATGAACGGCAACAGGTCGTCCTTCGAGACGGGGCGTGCGGGCCCCGCGGGAACGTGCACGACATCGACGCCGGGGGCCGCGGCCACCCGCTCCGGCAGGTCGGGGTCGTCCCGCCGGGTGAACACGGTCACGGAGTGGCCGAGTCTGGCCAGGGCGGAGGACAGGGCGGCGACGTGCACGTTCTGGCCGCCCGCATCCACCCCGCCCAAGGCGGCGAGGGGACTCGCGTGCTCGGAAACCATTGATATCTTCATGATCTGTCCTCTCATCCTCCGGAGCCGGGCGCCCGGGCCGGGTGGGTCGTGGGGTGCAGGGAGCCGGCCAGCACGGCATCCCACCGGGCCAGGAATCGAGCCAGGCCGTACCGCCCGAGGGCAGCCTGGCGGGCGACGCGGCCGCGGTGCCTGGCCTCGTCGCGGTCGTTCAGCAGCACCCTGGCGGTGCGCCGCAACTCGTCGACGTTGGTTGAGATGCCGCCGGCATCCGGTGGCACAGCGCGCACCGCCTCGGTGCTGGCCAGGGCCAGCACCGGCATGCCCAGGTGCATGGCCTCGAGCAGGGCGAGCCCGAGCGAGGTCCAGCGGAACGGATGCAGGTAGACCCGATGCTCGGCCAGGGCGTGGTGCAGCACGCCGGTCGGCAGGTCGCCGCCGTGCCGCACCCGGCCGGGGATCCCCAGGGTGCTGCCCAGGTTTTCCCCGCCGATGCCGAAGACGTCGACAGGTGCCACCTCGGCAAAACGGGGCAACAGATCGGTTCCGGTGACCCGCCAGCGCCGGAGCGGCTCGTTGATCACCGCGCCGAACCGGGCCTCTGCCCCGGTGTACAACGCGCCGGGGTCGACGATGCCGTGCTCGATGACGGTGGTCGGGGCCCGGCCGGAGTCCCAGAACAGGTCGTTGAAATGGGTCACGTGCACAAGGGGGATGTCGCTGCGCTCGGCCAGCGGATGCCGGGTGTCCGGCACATCGACCCTCGGGGTGTTGTGCTCCAGGTACACCGCCGGCAGGTCCGGGCCGAGGCGGCGGCCCAGGAGCTGCTCGGCGCGGGAGATCTCGGCCGGTCGTTGCAGCAGCACGATGTCGACGTCGAGCTCGTGCAGCTGATCCGGGGCGATCTCGTGCACGGTGTCCGGCCACTCGCGTCCGGCCCGGCCCAGGCCCCAGGGGCCGCGGTCGGGTGTGGTGGGCAGCCAGTAGTCGTGGCCGCCGCGTACGAAGGCGTCCGTCCAGCCGCCGTGCACATGCCAGAGCAGGATGTTCATTGGACGATCCCCGCCCCGCTCGCCAGTGCGGCCCGCTCGTGTGACCCGGCCTCGGCGCGCCCGATCAGGCGCAGGGTCGCGGCGACGACCTGGGCCGGGGTGACCGAACCGAGGCAGGGATGCCCAGGCACCGGGCAGGACGTGGCTCTGCTGCCGCGGCAGGGGGCATCCTGATCGCCAAGCAGTTCCACGTCGACCCCGTACGGTGCCCACCGGATTGCCGGAACGACGGGGGCGAAGAGGCTCACCACCGGGCTGCCGACGGCCGCCGCCACGTGCGCCGGCCCGGTGTTCGCACTGATCACCACGGCGGCCCCGGCGAGGACGCCGGCCAGGGTGGGCAGATCGGTCCGGCCGCCCAGGTCCAGGCCGTGCTCGCCGGCCACGCCCGCGGTCAGGTCACGCTCAGCCGGGGCGCCGGTCACGACGGAGCGGATTCCCTGCCCGGCCAGCAGCCGCACGGCCTCCCGGTAGTGCTCAGCGGACCAGGCCCTGGCGGGCACGGCGGCCCCCGGGTGAACCGCCACATAGGGCTCAGGGCCCGTCAGGGCGGCGGTGTCGGGGGTGGGCAGCAGCCGAAGCCTGCCGGAGTCCGACGGTGGCAGGGTGAACCCGGCCGCCGCGGCGATCTGCAGCGCACGACGGGCCTCTGGCTGGTCTTCCTGCAGGTCCTCGCCCGGGCGCAGCCGCGTGTCGAGGAGGGCGCCCGCGTAGTCGGTGGACGCCCCGGTGAGGGTTCCGACGCCGGCCAGCCGCAGGATCAGCGCGAGTGGCAGCGGCGACTGGTGGAACGAGGTGAGGAGCAGGGCCTCGTCGGGCCGGCACTGGTCGATCAGGCCGCGCAACCGGTCCAGGTGGGCCGTCGTCACCGGCGGAGCGGGGTTGCTGATCCAGGGGCAGTCCCAGACCAGCACGCGGTGCACGCCGGGCAGCAGGCGGGCGGCCGGGGCGCCCTGCGGTCCGCACAGCATCCACACCTCGGCCGCTCCGTCGGCTCCGCCGTCGGCCACGGCACGAACGGCCGGGCCCATCAAAACCACATCGCCCAGGCTGTCCAGACGCACGACGAGCACCCGGCGGGTCATGGCCGGCTCCTCGCCGCCGCCGGTGGCCGCAGGCCGCCCTCGAGCACCACGGTTGCTGCGCCCAGAAGGTCGGGGGCCACCACGGGTGCGTCCAGGATCTCGCCGAACCGGGTGCGGGGCGTCGGCACCAGGATCGAGGGCGCGCCGGCAGCCGTCGCCGCCTCGATATCGGCGCCGATGTCGCCGATCACCACCACCTGGGCCGGGGTCAGGCCGAGCCGGCGTGCGGCGTCGAGCACGAGGCCGGGGCGCGGCTTGCGGCACTCGCAGTCGTCCTCGGCCCGGTGTGGGCAGATGCACCAGACATCGAAAGGTCCCAGGATCTCTTCGACCCTGTCGTTCACGCGCGCCAACTGTTGCGAACTGATCAGGCCGCGCGCCACCCCCGATTGGTTCGACACGATGCCGACGCGCAGCTGATGGCTGCGCAACAGGCGGATGGCCGCCACGGCGGTGGGCATCGACTCGACCAGCAGCGGGTCAGTGTTGTACGGCACGTCAGTCACCAGGGTGCCGTCGCGATCGAACAGCACGGCCAGGGTCTGGGTGAACGCCGCACCTGTCATGTCCTTCCCATTCCCCAAGCGGTGGCCCGGCAAACGTTCCCGGTGCCCCGGCCGCGGCCAGGGGCCGCGCCGGCCCATTGCCGGCGTGGCCACCTGCGGGCACAGTGGCGGCATGGACCGGCCCACAACCACCGCGGAGCTCCCCGTCCTCCTGGCGCTGCGGGCGCTGGGCATCGGGGACCTCCTCGTGACCGTTCCCGCCCTCGCGGCCCTGCGCCGCTCGTTTCCCGGGCACCGTCTGGTGCTCGCCACCCCGGACTGGTTGGCCCCACTGGTCGGGCTGATCCCCGGCGTGGACCTGCTGGCCCCGACGGCGGGAGTGGAGCGCGCTCCGGCCGGCTGGCCGGCTCCCGTCGACGTGGCGGTGAACCTGCACGGCAGCGGCCCGCAGAGCAGCGCCATTCTGGACGCCGTCGCGCCGGTCAGGAAGATCGGTCACCGCGCACCGGGCTGGACCGGACCAGAGTGGGTGGAGGACATGCACGAGCGCACCCGCTGGATACGGCTGCTGGAGGCGCACGGCGTGCCCGGTGACCCGGCCGACGTCGGCCTGCTCCTGCCGGCGGCGCCCAGCGCCTGGCCGGGAAGCGTGGTGGTGCACGTCGGCGCGGCCTACAGTTCCCGGCGGTGGCCTGGAGCGCGCTTCGCCCTGGTGGCCGGGGCGTTCGCCGACGCAGGCCTGCCCGTGGTGATCACTGGTGGCCGCTCCGACCGGCCGCGCGCAGCCGCCGTATCGGCCGCGGCCGGGCTGGGGGAGGAACAGAATCTCGCCGGAATGCTCGAGCTGGACGGGTTGGCGGCGCTGATCGCATCCGCCCGGCTGGTGATCTGCGTCGACACCGGCGCCGCCCACCTGGCCTCCGCCTATCGGGTGCCCTCTGTGGTGCTCTTCGGTCCCGCGCCGCCGGAACGGTGGGGACCGCCGCACGATGGCCCGCACCGCGTGCTGACGGATCTGGCCCGGCGCCGGGGCGACCTCTTCGCCGACCGGCCCGACCCGGCGCTGCTGGCCGTGAGCGCGGCGGATGTGCTCGCTGCGGCGTGGGAGCTCGGCGTCCCGTCGCGGCCGGTTAAGCCCGGACTCCCTCGGTGACGCCGGCGAGCTCGTTCCGGAGCCGCTCGTGGATGCTCTGCAGGAGTCTGGACACCTGCATCTGGGTGACTTTCAGCTCCAGGCCGATCTGCGCCTGGGTGAGTTCTTCGTAGTAGCGCAGGTACACGATTTGCCTCTCCCGCGGCGACAGGCAGCGGCAGGCCGAGGTCAGGGTGAGGCGGATCTCTGCGCGCTCCAGGCGCGGGTCCGAGGATCCGAGGAGCTCGCCCAGGGGCACGGCATCCTGGTCGTCGAGGAACGAGTCGAGTGATCTCGGCCGCAGGCTCTCGTGGCTGCGCAGGGCCTCGGTGATCGCGTCGCACTCCTCGTCGAGATCCGCGGCGAGGTCGAGTGTCGTCGGTTCCCGCCCGGCCTGCTGCATCAGGCGCGCGTTCGCCTCGACGATTCGGGCGCGCAGTTCCTGCACGGACCGGGGTGGCCGCACGAACCAGACGTGGTCGCGGAAGTACCGCTTGATCTCTCCGGAGACCGTGGGCACACAGTAGGCGATGAAGTCCTCTCCCTTGGTCGGGTCGAAGCCCTTGACGGCTTTGATGAGGCCCAGGCAGGCCACCTGCCGGACGTCGTCGTCGTCGCCGCGGGTGCCGGCGTAGCGCCGGGCGATGGACTCGGCCACGTCGAGGTATTCCACGACGATACGTTGCTTGAGGCAGCGCGCGGTCGCGGGCGACGCGCCGTTCAGCTGCCTGAACAGCTCGGCGGCCCGCGCATCCCTGTCCGTGTCCGCCTGCTCCCTGGTCGTGCGGGTCCTGGGCATGCTGACACCTCCATACGTTTCCTGCGCTGCCGGAGAAACGGTTCTAGAAGCAGATCGAAACACCGCCGAAAATTCGGTTCAAGGGCATTGACGCGAGGGCGACGTCGAGCGTGTGGCGGTGCCGGAACCTCAGCCGGCGATGTCGTAGGCGAACTTGAGCCAGGCGGCGACCTCAGAATCCACCTGGCCGGCCGAGGTGAGCGGGATACTGGCCGGGAAGTCGGCCCCCAGGTGCGTGGCCGGCTGCAGCCGGGTGTCGGGCGCGTCGGCGGGCACATCTATGCGGAGGCCCAGGTCGACCCGCTCCGGGGTGGTCGGCTGCACGACCGCGAAGGTGCGCTGCGGCCCGGACAGCGCCACGTGCGTGGTGCGGGTCTGGATGCCCACCTCGTCCAGGTCCCCGGCGTACAGCAGCACGGCGTCGAGGATCGGCCGGAGCGTTGGACGGTCGGCGTATTGCGCGTCGAGCAGCTCGTCGGCGGCGCGCACCGTGGAGTCCGGGTATCCGAACGTCTCGTGCACGAGCAGCGCGCGCGGGTAACCGCTGACCCCCTCGGCGCTGAGCCACTCGCGCAGCGCCGCCTCGGTGGGCGGGTCGAGGTCCCGGATGCGGGCGAGCCAGTGTTCCAGGCCCATCCCGGTGTCGTTCTGCAGCTGGCCGATCTCCCAGAGCCGGATGTGGTCCCAGGGCATTGGCACGTGGTCGGTCATGCAGGCAGGGTACGCCCGCTCCGACCCGCCCGCGAGCCGCCCGCGAACGGCCCGCGAACTGTGAGCTAAGCCCCGAAAACTCGCGTTTTCTGGGGCTTTTCTCACGGTTCGCGGGTCAGTCGATGCGGCCGGCGGCGTGCAGGAGGCGGAGCACCTCGACGCCGGCGGGCGGGCAGCGGTGCGCGTCCGCTGACGTGGCCCAGTGCAGGGCGCTGACCTCGGCGCTCGCCGCGGGCTCGTCCGGGGTCTCGGCGGCGAACACGGCCATCCGAACCAGCCGGCCCTCCGGTTCGCCGTGGGCCTGGATCAGCACCGTGAACAGCGGGGCGAGGGCGGCCGGGTCCAGGCGGAGCGCCACCTCCTCCCAGGCTTCGCGCGCGGCGGCATCCGCCTCGGTCTCGCCGGCGTCGATCTTGCCGCCGGGCATGAACCACACGTCGCGGCCGCGCGCGGTGACCATGAGCACCCGGCGGTCGCGAATGAGGGCGACCGCGCCGACCAGGATGTCAGGGTGCCCGGCCGCGTCCGCCGCCGCGGTGTCGGTCACGACGGTGTCGCTCACCCGCGGGCGACGGCCGACGCGAGGCGTACCTGCTCGGCGGTCGGCCGCACACCCGTGTAGCGCTCGAACTGTTCGGCGGCCTGCAGGGCGATCACTTCGGCGCCCGTGATGACGGTCTTGCCCATTCCGCGTGCCGCGAGGATCAGCGGCGTCTCGGCGGGAAGGGCGACGACGTCGAAGACCGTGTCAGCGACGGCGATGGCCGCGGCCGTGAATGCCGACTCGGCCGCCTGCGCGCCGCCGGCCATGCCGATCGGGGTGACGTTGACCAGCAGCGGCGCGGTGGCGTCGCCCGGTTCGGCCAGCCAGGCGTATCCGAGCTCGTCGGCCAGGGCGCGGCCACGGGCTTCGTTGCGGGCCACGATGGTGCCGGCGGCGAAGCCGGAGTCGCGCAGGGCCGCCCCAACGGCCTTGGCCATGCCGCCGGAGCCGCGCAGCAGGAACGGGGTGGCCGGGTCGAGGCGGTTGCTCGCGAGCAGGTCCGCCGCGGCGATGA
>Ga0247807_10000571_pt1 | contig 22981 bp, 19 predicted proteins | sample UWRJL074202C1_FD_179931 | JGI IMG/M metagenome (GOLD analysis project Ga0247807, IMG submission 179931) | Plant litter microbial communities from Arlington Agricultural Research Station in Wisconsin, United States - UWRJ-L074-202C-1 | ecosystem: Environmental > Terrestrial > Plant litter >...
CACTTAGCTCCTACGGGCATAAGTTGCAGTGCTTCTGACCATCCTTTGATAACTCTATTTACAGAAAATTCTACAGATCTTCCTTTTTCATAAGAACTGTCAAAAATCTTTCCGTTTACTAATGTGCCTATATAATTCACCAGAACTTTACTGTCTGCCAAAGGTTTAGCTCCAGTTCCTTTATTTAATATTTTATATTGTAAACCTGATGGCAGAGAAATCACATCTTTTTGTTTTTTATTAATTGCAAGAAATGATGTATTACTTTCCATAGGTGGATTTTTCAGATCTTTTTGAGCACTTTTTCTAACTTGCATCTCTGTTAACATTTGCCCATCTACTAACAACCCGCCATTTATTTCCTTAAATACGAGTTTGTCTACTTCACGTTGTTCTTCTTTTAAATCATAACCATAGACACGTAATGCATTTCGTATAGTTACTATATCTGTCCATGATTTGATATCCAAATTCAATTTGATATCATCAGCTTTGCTTTCATTGAATATATATGGATTCCCAGCCTGCTGATTAAGGTTGTAAATTATAGTAGAGATACTATAAGATTTATTTGCAGTAGAAAAATTCTGAACTTGATTTTTTGTTGCTGAGCCAACTAACACTAATACTTTTTCAACTCTCTTCTCCCAAGCTACTTTTAAACCTAGTAATGCATTCAGATCGGAAATAATATTACGGCATACGTCTTCATCTGTTTGTCCAGTATCTATCTTCTGAGATTCAAAACAAATACCATGAAGACGAATCCAGGATTGTTGATAGCCTGATTTTGGATTATAGATATATTTAGAGCTGTCATTCACTTCCCATATAACATTATTAGGACTAAATGATTCACCAGGTTTGACTAGTGCCCCTTCTTTAGTAATTTTGTTCAGATAAGATAAATAAGAATCAAAAATTGGTTGGTTAAGAAAATATGCTCTAATCATTTTCTTTTTTCTGTTTCTTATAATCCTAGAGCCACCAGACAATCCCTCTGAATTTACACCTTCTTTATAATCACTTATAGCTGAATACGTCATAAATGTATTAGCAGTATCTATTTGATTTTCATTAGCAGTAAATAATGGCTTATTATGATCAAAAACATAAAAATCATCTTTAACAGGCCAATCTATTTTTTCTCCATTGATTACTTTACTTATATTTTCAGCATCTACATATTCTTCTGTTGTTATTCCAATCACTTTTCCCTTGTAAATCCATACCTCATGGGGGATTGATTTATGTTTAAAATAAGCACTAAAAATTTTATCATTCACAACAGAAGAAAGTGTTAGCCCTTTTGTGTAACTATTTTTTTTCCAGAAATTAACTACCATTTTCTCATCTTCATAAGTTACCGGTAAAATTTTTACTTTATTACCAAATCTTTTTTGTAATTTTTCCATTTTAGGTAATGCAGCAACACATCCAGAGCAATTGGTTGCCCAAAAGTCAACAATTAGTAATCTATCTTTAAAATCAGCAGTTTTAAGAGTTCGGTTAACAGAATTAATGAGCTTAGGTATCAAAAGATCAGGCATTTTATCACCTGGTTTTAAATTGGGCACAGTCTGTTGAGCATAACCACTAATACCAATAAAAAACACTGGTATAATAAATTTAAGTTTTATCATTTTATTTAATTTCAGTAATCACAAACATTTCAACTTCACGTTTTTCTTCCTTAAGATCCAGGTCATAGCGATGCAATTCTCTTTTAAGTCCTGCAAGATCATTTAATGATTTAAGATTTAAGTTTAGATCGACAGGATTCTTATAACCTGTTTCATCTACCATTGGTGGTAATCCCGCCTCATAAATTGCAGAGGCAAGTCTATCAAGAGTTACATTATTGAAATAGCCATGCTCATCATAACTCCCTACTCCTTTTTCTAAAGACTTAATCTTATCAAGCTTCGAAGTCCGTGTCAATACTAAAGCATTTACTAATCTCTTTTGTAAACCACATTTAACACCAAAAACTCGTGATAGCTCATCAATTAGAAATTCTTCTCTAAGAGTTATTCCTATCGGAAGTACGAGTTCAAAACAGCGGCCATTTTCACGAAGCCACTTATCTTTAGATCCCTGTGAAGGATCATAACGATATTTTGATGGATTTTTCACTTCTAATATTACCCTATTAGATTTAAAAAAACCATAAGTAAGCATATCCTCAATAGAGAGATTATACATATATAATCGCCTGGTTCCCGTCGCTTTATCCTCAGTTGCAGCAAAATTCACAAAACCCCGAATTGGTTCTACTCCTTCGCGATAACCTGATACTATAGAAAATCGCAAAAAACGGTTCTTATTACTGATCTGCTCTCCAGTTAGTTTAAAAGTAGGTTTAATAGGATCAAAATCAAAAAGAGGTTTACGATAACTAATGGTATCCTGCTTTTGAGCAAATACCGATATTATAGAAAGAGAAAATATGACCGTAGATAAAACAATAGATTTAATATTCATTTAGATATACATTTATAAGATGAATATATCATCCGGCTTAAATTAAGACCGGATGATATACATGATAAGTTACCTTGGATTCTGTGTTATACTGCTATTATTAATTACTTCCTGTGGAATCAACAAGGTATACCTGGGATCATTGGGCGGTAAAGTATAAGTTATACCCATTACAGTTCTGCTTAAGGTTATCGCAAATCGCGTGTCTTTATTTAATCTGCGGAGATCTGTCCAGCGTAATCCCCGCATCAATAATTCTTTTCTGCGCTCCGACAATACTTTAGCTAAAGCATCATCTGCATTTGTTGCAGACATATCTGAATAAGTATTACTAGCCCATCTCGTTCTAAGCAGGGTGTTTAGATCACTCATTGCAGAAGCAACGTTACCAGCTCTTGCATAACATTCTGACCGAATAAGATAGAGTTCATCTACAGCAAGGCCATTAAAAAAAGTTGATGGATAATCAGTTCCTTCATAATTACCACTGAAACGATAAGTACCGTCTCCATTTGATTTAAAAAAAACACTTTTTCTCAGGTCATTCTGCTGATAAGAATTAACTAGATCAAGAGAAATATTCCCATAATCACCATATCCATTATTAGGATCTAGTGCAGGATTAATAGAAGAAATTGAATGAAAAATAACTTCCTTATTAAACCTCGGATAAAAAGGTGTTGTAGAATTTAGATCTAAAGTATTATAATCTATTAATTGACTATTAAGCTGAAGAGCTGAACTTGCATTGGTAAGTGCCTGAGGATAGTTTTCCATAGACAGGTATACACGGGCTAGTAATGCATAAGCAGCCGCTTTATTTGGACGAGAAGGAACAGAAGATGTAGAAGATAACAGACCAACTGCCTCCAGAAGATCTTGTGTAATTTGTCTATATGTCTGTTCAACCGTACCCCTTGTAGATACTCCATTAATATCAGAATTTAACCGCAATGGAATTCCCGGGTCCTGTCCAGATGAAGAAGCAGTATAGGGTTTAGCATAAAGCTGAGCTATTTGCCAAAAGTTGAATGACCTAAAAAAAAGTGCTGAACCACGTATATTATTTAGAGCGGTTTGATTAGTACTACCCGATTTCAGTTTATCGACTGCTTCAAGCACAAGGTTTGCATAATATATAGCCTTATAACATCCTATCCAATCTGGTCCTGCACCTGGCCGAATTGCATTAGGAGCCCAAACATATAGATCCCTATCGGTTTGTGTTAAAGCACCTGAATTATAACCGGCATCACTAAGATAATAGTCGTCTGCTGAAACTTCCTGGTCACTTGGATACTTAGTATTCATAACCGTGTAATTATCAAGCATTAATTGACAATCTTCAACAGTCTCTAGTGTCCCTTGTGTACTACTTTGTTTGATATCAACATATTTTCTACAACCATAATTAATTATTACTAATAGCGTAATAAAAAAAATTAATAAAGTTATTTTTTTCTTTGAAAAATCAATTGAAGGAATAATTATTTTCATTTTAGAGTAAATTAAAAGTTAGCACTTAATCCTAATGAATAAGATCGTGGATTTGGATAATCATTAACTTCCGGATCAATATTTAACTTGTTAGCTCTCCATATAATACCTAAATTATTTACATTGGCATATACTCTTGGATTCTTAACGAACCATTTCTTTTTACCAAAACCATAAGAAAGATTCAATTCCTGAAGGCGGATATGATCGGCTTTAAGCACATTGATCTCTGAATTATAGTAAAAATTATCTCTGTTCTGGCTTGTAGGGTAAGTAAGGGAAGGTACATTTGTATGCAATTCATCTCCAGGTTTTTGCCAGCGATTTTGAAATTCAATCCCTTGCAGGTTATTCTCATATAATGAAGAATACCTAACGACATCCGAAATTGATCTCCTAAAATAATAGCCAAGTTTATATAATAGATTTACCGATAATGACACACTACCATAACTAAAGGTATTTCGAAAAGATCCATAATAGACTGGTACTGCCGAACCAAAATAACGTAGAGTATTTCCCGGAGCAGTACTTATTGAATTATATGCAGCATTTCCCACACTTGAAGCCGAAATAGATACTGGTTTACCATTAACATATCCTTGAGGGTCTCCTGTGGCAGGGTCGAGTCCAGCCCATTTATAAGCAAACAATCTTGATAAATCAGCCCCTTCATTATAGGCTCCAAAGGCTGCATTTATCAATCGATCAGCAGTATTATTATTTATATTAGTACCATATAATTTAGAAACTTTCACACGATTATAGCTGAAAAGAAAATTACTATTCCACCTAAAAAGTCCCAATTGAAAATTAAGGGAATTTAATGTTAAGTCTATTCCCTTTCCACGTAAACTTGCCGTATTAAGTGGCACCACACTAAATCCTGTCGTAGGGTCTAGTTGTCCATTTTCTATTACATCAGTTGTAAGTTTATTATAATATTCAACACTTCCAGAAATCCGATTATTTCGTAATGCAAAATCAAGTCCAAAATTCAATACTGCTGTTTTTTCCGGTCTTAAATTATTATTAGTTGGACCAGTAGCATCATTAGCAAAAGCATAATATAAATTTGTATTATAATCTATACTGCTAGAATAATTTATAATTTGAGCAGCACTTATAACTGGATTCACATTACCATTGTAACCAAATGTCGTTCTAAACTGTAATTTTGGAAGCCATAATAAATGATAAAATTTTTCGTTTGCTATGTTCCAGCTACCTCCAACTGAATAGAAAGGTGTTCCTCCTTTGTTTGTGCTAAGGCCAAATTGACTTGACATATCTTTACGAATACTTCCAGAAATAGTATATTTATTGTCATAAGTATAAGCAGCATTAGCAAATGTGCTAAATGTACGTGTTCGAAAATCCGAAATATCATTTGATGCCGGGCCATTTATAATTGGAGCAAATGATAATCCAGATTGCCCATCAGCAAATAAAAGACGAAAATAAGTTTTATAATCTAAAGCATTTTGAGTAGTCAGCGATCTTTCATTAAAGCCATAGTACTTATTATTTTGGATTCGATTATAGGTCTGCGAGACATCTATCCCAGTAATTGCACTTAAAACATGTTTATCGTTCCAGCTTTTATTGATATTTAATAATCCTCTGAAGGTTTGATTATTTATTTTTATAGTTGTTGGATTATAATAACCACCATCTGGGATATTTTTGACAAAAGTTCCTGGCGAAGTATACCGGTTAATTAAATCACGCATATAAAATGAATTCTGTCCAGCAAGACTAACCTGTTCATTGTATGCTATGTTATTATTATATGTTGTACTAATAGAGAAAGTTTGGTTCAACTTATAATTTAATCCAAAATTGAGGTTTACATTCTGTGCATTTGTTTTAGTATAGCTTTCATTCATATCAACTAAGGGAGTATAAGTTAAATCCAGAATATTACTTCCATACGTCGAACCCAATAATTTTATAAAAACAGGACGATATCGGAATGGGATAACTAATGGATTTCCATTATCATCCGCTAATCGCGTATAGGGACTAAAAGAACCTCCTGGAACTGATGAAACAGCAGTATTTCCATACTGATCGTGAGTGCGCTGTCTGCCATATGTAATATCTGCCTGAGCATCAAAATTTTTCAGCAAATGTATTGAAGTATTGTAACTGAATGTCAACCGATCTAAACTTGAATTAACAGTATTATTTAGTGTATTATTATAAGAGCCGGAAAGCCTGTAGGCGATATTTTTTGATCCACCATCAATTGCAAGATTATAGTTCTGATTAACCGACTTACGCTGTATATATTTATCAAAATCATTTCTAACATCATTCCCTCTTAAAACATTTAATTGTGCATTTGCATCATTAATATTAAGACGTCCCAACTTTACTTCGTTTAATATTTCTGCAACGGGACTTATATAGTTTTGTGCAATAACCAGTGTCGTAGGATCTTTGTAAGTAATGTTAGCTGCATTATATTTAAAAATCTGCGCATCAATATATTCTGAAGTACTCATGTATTTCTTATAAAAAAGATTGATTTTATCAGTAAAGTTTACACTTGTATTAAAAGAAACGTTCATTGGTTTTCCATAAGCCCCTTTTTTTGTTTTAACTACAATTACACCATTGGCAGCTCTTGAGCCCCAAATAGATGCTGCCGCCGCATCTTTCAAAATAGTCAGACTTTCTACATTATTCGGGTCAATCTGATCAATAGAATATGCACTGGCAATTCCATCAATCACAACAAGTACCTGTCCATTATTATTTCCAAATGCTCCTTCACTATTTCCAGGTCCAAGCGTATTTCTTCCCCTAATAGTTAAATTGGCAAGCACAGACCTCTTATATACTCCACTAAGACCAGTAAGACCTTTACTACTATATCCAGCAGAATTAAGAGGGGTAAGTTGATTTTGAAAATCCATGCTCGTGGTTATACCTTCCAGCCTCCTGAGCAAATTAGGATCTATGCTATGCTTTAACTGTTCTGCCGTAACGACTTCGAATGATCCCGTTGCTCTTTCCTTTGGTAAATCCTGATAACCCGTACTAACAATATTAACCTGTCCCAATTGATTTGGCAGAGCAGTCATTGTAACCCTAATGTTTTCATTTGAAGCCGAACCATTCAATGCAACTTCCTTAGGTAAATATCCAATATAAGATATGACCAAAGTTCCACTTTTTGGCCCATAAAAAACAAAGTACCCATCAGTGGTACTCACTTGTACCTTACGACTCCCTTTTAATTTTATGCTGGCTCCCGGCAGGGGTTTACCTGCTTCGTCCAGAATAATCCCTTTATAAATTACAGAATCTGCCAGAGCAGACTTACTATTAATATTGGAATTATGTTTTTTGAGGATCACAATAGTATTTCCGTCTATATTGAAATCTAAATTCTGTCCCGAGAGGCAAGTAGTTATAGCCTTTTCAATTGGAGCTTTGATAAAATTTACTGAAATCTTTTTTTCAGCATCGAGTTGTCCTGGCTGCCATAATACATCATATCCAGTCTGATTTTTTATTTCTTTAAAAACTTCTTTAATTGCAATACTCTTCCGTTCAATGCTGATTTTCTGTCCATAAACAGATGCATTTACTTGCATTATACCTGCAATCAATAAAACTATTATCAGCTTCATGACCCATAAAAATTTACGCAGACTACATTGAATGTAATCTGGAATTTTAGTATAAAATTTCATATTTGTTTGCTTGGTTTAGCTACAAAGAGAAAGGCTTGAATGTCAGTCTCTTTATAATGGTTAGGTTGCTTATAATTTAAGTTATTAAATCCCAGTTTTATTTCATAGACATGAGGATATCTATAAAATATTTTAAGGACATGGGTGAGTTATGTAAATGTTAAATAGCTATAATTTTTCCTCCCTTCAGTTTTGAAGTGATCAATTTGTAACAGTCTAGTTTTTTTAAGTATTTGAGAAATAAAAAGATTTTTAAACAATTGATTCTTTATTCCCTCATTTTGATACTGATTACTTTTCTTAAAGATGTAATCAGCAATAATTGCATTAAGACAGTAGTAAATACCTTTTGCTTTTATAAAACTTTCCATATCAGTCGATATATCTATTTCAGAAAGAATACTATTACAGAGCGAGTGAATTAAGTTTTGTTTTTTACTAACACTAACATTTCTTTTCAAAGTCATCTTAATTATGTTGACAAGACACACATTCAATTTCTTCGACATCGTTAATCCGTTCATTTAGCTAAGCCTTTATTATAACAGTATGTTAAAGCAGAATCTTCTCCTATCTAATTACAAAATATTTGTACTGAAATAAAATAGTAGTACTTTATTTTTTTCAAAAAAAATTTTAATAAAAACCTGAATATGTGACACTTAGCCCTATATTAAATAGTATTTTTTTATTTATTTAGTAGAACAATAATGCACTGTTATTTTGAATAGTTGGTGATTAATTATAAGAATAGAGCAGTTAATAAACTGTTTAAATAAAAAATGGAGAAGCCGAATACCATAAATTATAGTAGGCATAACTTAAAGTTTTCTGATGCTTTTTGATGTATAAAAGTATCCTGATATTATGGCACGTTGTTGGTATGCTTATCTTGGATCTGGTGATCCTACACTCCCTTCAAATTATACTCTAGCTGGAGTAACACCAGCATGTTTAAATGGTTGTACAGTATGTGCAATTTATGCGCCTAGTTGCGGCGTAACCCCTTCGGCACCGCTATCTGCAAACATGCGAAGATACATTGCTGCTTTATTAATAACCTGTATAGCACAGCCACAAGATAGCGATAGGTTTAAAAAATATGTCTATGGCAAAAACACCTAATAAATTTCTTTGTAAATAACTTAATTCATCTGTTAAAAATTAATTTGAACCAGGAAGGATAGATATACCTTCCTGGCCTTATTACCCAATATTATTTAGATAAATAAGGAGCTACAATAATTTTTCTTCCTTCAGTTCTAAATTGAACAGATTTTAACAATTCCAATTTCTTAAGCACTTGGGAAACATTTAAATATCTTGACAAAGTCCCACTAAACACCTCACGTCTTAACTCCTCATTCTGATATTGAATATCAACATCATACCATCTGGATATTTTTCTTAAAATACTTTCAAGCTTTTCATCATTGAACATAAAATACCCATTTTTCCATGCAACAGATTCATCAGTATCAACATTCTTCACCTTAATCCCATTATTTTCATGACGAATAACCGATTGCTGTCCCGGGCGAATAATCACAGAAGTATTTGTCAGAGAACTAGTCACTCTCACACTCCCTTCTAATAAGGTAGTTCTAACCGTAGGTTCGTTCGAATAAGTATTGATATTAAAATGTGTACCTAATACTTCGACAATCTGGCCATGTGAATGAACTTTAAAAGGTCTTGTTTTATCTTTTGCAACCTCAAAGTATGCTTCACCAGTTAATTCTACTTTACGTTCATTACCCTTAAACGCCAAAGAGTAACGTAGAGAAGACGCTGCATTCAGCCAAACCTTTGTTCCATCAGGCAAAGCAACCTGATACTGTCCTCCTTTAGGAGTTTCTATAACATTATATGAATTACTGTTCTCTGCAGATGAAGAAGTATTTTGATAGACAAGCTGACCATCTGCAGTCTTAGTAGCAATTATACCAGATTGATTAGCTACTTGCCCATTTTTTGCATCTGTTAGTGATATCTTTGAACCGTTTGATAAAGTCAAAGTAGCCTTATTTCCTCCGGGAACAATTTTAGTTACTACATAATTAGTATGAGCTTTTTTAAATTCGACCTGATTTGTCTGATAAACAAAGACACTTGTAAAAGTCACAAAAACAGCAGCTGCAGCCATATACCAATACCTTAACGGGGAGCCAGTGCTGACTTCACTTTTTTTTTCCACATCCTCCCATTTGGTAATATTCTGATGGATCCTTGAATGCATAAGATTACCAACATTCTCTGTTTGTATAATATTCTGAGATTCTAAAATTTCATCTAATTCCGAGAAAAGATCAAAGTATTGTTCCAAAAATAATATTTGATCTTCATCAGCAGTATCCTCCAGATAGGCCTCAACCGCTTTTAAAAATTCCGCTTTAAATTTTTTCGATTTCTTTGACTTCATTAATATACTTTATTATACAGTATACTTAAATCAACTACTCTCCTATGAACGTATAAAGTATTTTTCAATAAGAATATTCAACGCCAGGATTTTGGGACTTTTGTCCCTTCCAACCTCCCCCATTCCTGCTTAAATTTAAACAAAACCTTTATTATGGAATTCCCACTTGTTTCCTGCATCATGCCTACAGCAAACAGGCAGATCTTTATTCCTTATGCAATCGATTACTTCCTGCATCAGGACTACCCTAACAAAGAACTCATCATCATCGACGACGGTCAGGAGCCCATATCTTCCTTAATTCCAAAACATCCCCGAATCCACTACTACTATTTTAAGCCCATAGGCAGTATCGGTGCAATAAGAAATCTTGCCTGCGAAGCAGCCTCCGGAGAAATTATTGTCCACTGGGACGATGATGACTGGTACGAACAAGATTGGATAACCCGGCAAGTAAATGCCCTGACCGAAAACAGAGCAGATATCACCGGCCTGAACAACATCAATTACTTCTCCACCCTGATCAATAAAAGGTGGAATTATAAAGACACAGAAAAAGCAAAGCCATGGGTCTATGGTGCAACTTTAGCCTATTGGAAATACTTCTGGAAAAAACATCCATTCCACAACTTACAGGTAGGAGAAGATAATCATTTCATGTGGAGTTCAGAAGCAACAATATATCCGCATCATTACACACAAGGTTACCTGGGCATTCTTCACAGAGATAACATAGCCATGCAGCTTTATGAAAACCCCAAAACAAAACTTCAGTTAGAAAAATGGCTGCGTAAAATACAAGCTCCGGAGAAATGCAGTAACCACTCTATCCTCTCCACAAGTTCCGACCTTCCATTGGTTAGCTGTATTATGCCTACCGCGAACCGCAAAAACTTCATTCCATCTGCAATAGAAAACTTTCTCAGGCAAGACTATATGAATACCGAGTTAATCATTATTGATGACGGGAAAGAACCTGTAAAAGACTTAATTCCTGACAACCCCCGTATCCGTTATTTCTATTTCGAACCCCTTGGGCCCATAGGAACCAAACGTAACATTGCATGTGAAATAGCAGATGGAGAACTCATCACCCATTGGGATGACGATGACTGGTATGCCCAGGACTGGATTTCACACCAGGTACAGGCGCTGATTAATTCAGGCGCTGATATTTGCGGCATAAACCAGGTACAATTCTTTTCGCCAACACTTAACAGTTACTGGATGACTAAAAACAGTAATTCTCACCGCCCATGGTTAACCGGAGCAAGCCTTATTTATAGAAAATCATATTGGGAAAAACATCCTTTCAAAAATCTGCAGATTGGAGAAGATGATGATTACGTAAGAAATTCAGGAGGGAAAATTTTTGCACATGACTATTTCCAGGGCTTTATCGCTACACTTCATCCTCATAATACTAGCATCAAATTCTTTGAAGATCCAAAAGACAAAGCTAAAATCAACTAAAAAAATATTGTGAAGAAAATCAGACCTGAGCTAAACGCTTTTAATATTTCAGAATCTCATTTATCACCAAAAGAATAATACTTACACCATACGTATTTATACTTATTTTAAAAACTAACTACCTAAAATATAAAGAATTATGTAAATTAGTCGCGCTGATTTTCACATTTTATATAAATGTATAGAATTGGTTTTTACAAAAAAACTAACCAAATATATCCACCCCATTTGTATAACCTGAGCCTATGAAATTCAGATTAGTCATTCTTATATGTATAATCTTTTGCAAAATTGATCAGACCACGGGCCAGGTACTCCCCACAGTTAACCCCCAGTTACTAAAAAGTTCCTGGCCCGCCTACTGGATCACCTCTCCCAATGCACCACAACGCGAATACGGAATATATCATTTCCGGAAAACCTTCCACCTCCCTCCATCTGCCCCACCTAAATCCTTTATAATTCATGTAACTGCAGACAACCGCTATCGGCTGTTCGTCAATGGTAAACCAGTCTGTTCAGGTCCGGCCCGTGGCGATCTGTTTAACTGGTTTTATGAAACCATAGATATTGCCCCTTATCTCGCAGAAGGCAAAAATACAATCGCAGCGTTAGTATGGAATATGGGAAACCTGGCTCCTGTAGCACAAGTATCCAATCAGACAGCTTTTCTGTTGCAGGGAAATTCAGCAGCAGAAAATATAATCAATACAGACACCAGCTGGAAAGTAAAAAAGAGTGAAGCGTATACCCCCTGTTCTTTAGACAATGGAGAAAGGTTAAGAGCTTATATGGTTGTCGGACCGGGAGATCAGGTAGATGGCAAACAATATCCATGGAATTGGGAAATGACAGCATATAATGACGCATTATGGAATAAAGCAGAAGAAATTGCCCATCCCGAACCCGTAGGTTATGGAACAGATAACCGATGGACTTTAGTGCCAAGAAATATCCCATTATTAAAAGAAAGTATATTACGTTTTCCAATTGTCCGGCGCACAAACAGCATCAAAACAAACCAGGAATTTTTATTTGGAAAAAGACCATTAAAGATCCCTGCCAATCAAACAACCAGTATTTTACTGGATCAGAAACAGATGACAGCCGCATATCCGGAAATCGTAATTTCAAGCGGTAAAGGAGCCATCGTTAAACTCACCTATTCAGAGGCTTTATTTGATCAACAAGGCAACAAAGGAAATAGAAATGAGATAGATCATAAAGAGATCAAAGGGAACTATGATATTTTTATGCCGGATGGCGAAAATAACAGAAAATTCAGGCCGCTGTGGTTCCGGGCTTACCGTTATGTCCAGCTTGATATTACCACTGCAGACGAACCCTTGATTCTGAATGATATATATAGTATGAAAACTGGCTATCCACTTCAAATGAATGCCACCTTTTCCAGCAGCGACCCATCATTACAAGAGATATGGAAAGCAGGCTGGCGGACCGCGCAGCTTTGCGCAGGAGATATGTATTATGATACCCCCTACTATGAACAGCTGCAATATACAGGTGATAGTCGTATACAGGCCTTAATTTCTTTATATACCTCTGGTGATGACCGGCTGATGCGAAAAGCAATTCTTGATTTTTACCATTCCCGCACACCCGAAGGATTAACCCAGGGCCGTTATCCAAGTAACAGGCTGCAGATTATCCCTACATTCTCTTTATTCTGGGTATCCATGGTACATGATTACTGGATGCACCGTCGTGATGATGCATTTGTAAAACAGTTCCTTCCTGCCATTAACGAAATTACAGAATGGTTCCGCACCCGCGTCGATCCAAAGAAAAAAATGCTGGGCCCCCTTACCTGGTGGAATTTTGTGGACTGGGATAATTTCAATGGCTGGGGTACTGCGCCAGGATCAGATAATGGAAATTCTTCTATTATCACTTTACAATATGCCTATACCCTGAATCAATCAGCAGCTTTATTCAGAGCCTTTGGTCATACAGCTCAGGCTGATGCACAAGAAATCCAGGCTTTGGAATTAAGCGATCATACCTACTGGTATTGCTATAATCAATCTACCGGGTTAATGGCTGATACGCCAGAACAAAAATCTTATAGTCAGCACGCCGGCATCTGGGCGGTGCTCAGCGGAGCACTCCCTTTACAAGAAGCAAAACCCTTAATGCAGAAAATCCTGAAAGATAAATCTATTGGGCAGGTCACCTTTTTTTATCGCTTCTATCTCACTCAGGCACTAAAAAAAGCAGAAATGGGTGATTTATATTATCAAGAACTTCAACCCTGGCGTGATATGCTTAAACTAGGTTTAACAACATTTGCAGAAAAACCAGAACCGACACGATCAGACTGCCATGCCTGGAGTGCAAGCCCTGACTATGATTTTCTTGCGACAATTTGCGGTATTATGCCGGATGCACCAGGATTTAGTAAAATATTGATTAAGCCTGCGTTAGGCGAATTAACTGCAGTTACAGGCACAATGCCCGTTCCAGCCGGAAAAGTATCAGTTATATTAAAGCGGACAGGAAAAAATGGGATATACGCAGAAATAGTACTTCCCGAACAACTCAGCGGGATATTTAACTGGAAAGGAAAAGAGATCAAACTGCATGGAGGAAAACAAATTATCACAATTTAATAACCAAATATATGCAAGCAATTAATTCATCGGTTCCCACCTTACAATCTCAGACCAGATATCATACCAGACCTCATCATCCACCCTAAAAATGTCTTCGTCTGCAACATAAATACCTTCATGCCAGATTCCATATAATTCTTCTATAACCAGCTGGAATCTTACAAGCTGTTTGTCTGCAGGCAGACTCCTTTGATCTAATTTAATTTCCATATACTACATATTAAAATCAAAATTGTCGAGAATTTAAAAACACCTACGAAATTTAAAATCCGTTGGTTTTTATAAGCTGTATTTTTCAGCACAACGAATTATTAACATTTGATTAGCCTTAAAGGCACATAGGTTTAACTATCAGGATAGTATCCGGCAAAAAGTCAAAAAAGAAAACAGCTGTAAACAGCTATAATTCAACAGAGACAAATACAATTTCAAAAGGAGTTTACCCTAAATTAAAACAAATTAATGCTTTGACAACTAATTAATTACAAACAATCACTTACTGATAAATGCAAATTATAGAAAAGCCAACCAGTAAAAATTCTTCAAGTAATCAGTTTCTATAAATTTTCATTCAGATTTAAATTACAAATGACATAAAAAAATAACGTAACAAAACATAAGGATAAAAATTGACTAGTATTAGTTATAATGTGGCAATTGACATATCATATATATGTGTATAAATGAAAGATTTTTTCCCTACAAAATTGTTCAGTATTTAGAAAAAAAATCATATTAATAAGGTTCTAAGCAATGTTTTGAGTATAAAGAGAATATAAAGTTCTTAATTGACACAGAATTGTTGATACATTTATTTTGATAACAATTAAAGTAAATGATATTTTTCGTATTTTGTTGATTATTAACCTATACCACTACCTATGCATTATAAACTATTAGTTCCTACATGAGAATAAAATATTGAGTTATTTTATAATTGATTTGCATTAATGCCAGATCCATACAAAATGCAGATCATATTTACAGACTAATTAATAATTCGTGTCATTTTTAAATTATAGTATGAAATGGAAAATAAGGAATTGTTCAGACTGCTAGCTGGAAAGAATTCTTTGCGTTTAGAGTTAGAATTAAAACTCAACGACATGATTAAGAGGGAGTATTATGCCAAAAGCCAGATTATTTTAAAACCAGGTCAGATTCCTAACCGGGCCTGGTTCATTGAAAAAGGTTCAGCAATGGGATTTGTTTTTAAAGAAGAGAAGAAAGTACCTTTTTGGTTCTGGAATGAGAACGATATTATGGTTCCACTCAATAGCTTTTTTAATCAGATTCCATCAGAAACTTATATAGAATTATTAGAGCCTAGTATTCTGATGTCTATTTCCTTTGATGATGTACAGGAAATATTGCTTGGGTTTCCAGAATCAAATGATTATGTGCGTAAGATTATGCAGGATTATCAGAAAATGAGCGAAAAAAGAATTCTTGAATTTGCCGCTTATACTCCTGAAGAACATTACCTGCATTTAATGAGAGACTGCCCTGCCATTTTCAGAAAAGCTTCAGTTGAAAGTATAGCAGCGTATCTTGGTATATCCAGAAAGACACTCAACCGCATCAGATCCAGAACCAGAAGATTTTAGCTTCATCAGTTAGCCGTTCCTCCCTAATATTTCCTGAACTATTTTACCAGCTGGTATTTTACCGGCTTTCCCGAGCTGTACCCCTTTTATAGGGCTACAGTTTTTTTTTGCAGATAAAATCCCATTTCTTTTGGGACATTTGTCCCTTTTTTTCAGGAAAAACCCTCCGTAAATTGCTCTTATCAAAAAGACAATTAACACACCATTAATTGCAGGCTGACAAAAATATGTCCCTACACGTCTTTCCTCAGAAGGACTATTTCGTTCAGTTCTGCAATTAATTGATATGGATTACAAAAACCTAATGTATATAATTATGAACCCACATCCTTTTATTATTATCATTACCGCATTGCTCATCTTATTATGGGCTTATGCATCCTTCTCCAAAATCTTTAATATGCATCAGTTTCAACATGCGCTTATGACACAGGTATTTCCACGCTGGGTTGGAAAAATTCTGACTTACGCACTGCCATTAACCGAACTTGTACTTATTGGGCTGCTGATCATGCCTCAGACTAGATTAATAGGCATGTATTCCTCTCTGTTTTTGATGGGCATATTTACACTCTATGTGGGTGGAGCAGTATTTCAGATCTATGAACGTTATCCTTGTGCCTGTGGTGGATTATTTGCCAGAATGGGCTGGTACAAGCATTTTAAAGTCAATATAATACTGACCTTGATTGCCCTGGCAGGAGTAATATTAATGGAATCTTAAACAATCAGCCGTTTATAGTTTCCAGCTGATCCTTAAGCAAATGCAATCGATATATAAACACCTCAGCAGATTTTAAATCACCTTTTAACTTTACATAATTTAAATGAGATTCAACAAAAAGCGGCAGGTTCATCACCATAACACCTTGTTCAAGTTTAATTTGTTCAGGTAAAGCTATTCCGGTAAAATAAGCATCTAATTCTTCAATTGACATACTGCGAAGTTAAAATAAATAACTAAAAAAACAGCCTTTGTAAATAAACAAAGGCTGTTTTTTAGCAGAAATAAATATCGTTAAAAATTAGGATCATCGGCACTTGGACCATAACTACCAGGCAGAGGCACATTAAGTAAACGAAGATAAACACCCAGCTGTGCGCGGTGGTGAACAATCTGACTCATCGAATGGCGAATAACCTCCCCCTTTGTTTTTAACATTAAAACCTGATCACCATTTTTTAGTGTCCAGTCTGGCAGCAAATCTTCTTCTTTCGCATTTTCCAGAGATTTCTTCGCTTCCTCCAATGATTTCTCAAAGAATTCCAATAATTCTGAATTAGTATTCCATACAGGTGATTCATATGGCTGATCCGCAAAATTTAAACCATCAGTATGAATAGCCAAACTGATCCAGGTTGGTAATTCAGCAATATGTCCTGCCAGTTTTCCGATCGGCATACTTTTTTCATGAGGCTGCCAATTGTATTGATCAGCAGGAATACGCTCCAGCATTTTACGGGTAATTAAAGATTCTTCTTTAAGTTCTTTTAATAAGTTTTGAATAGTTGACATAACCGTTGTTTTTTTATTTGTTAATCCAAAGAAACAATGAGCTAGTGACAACCCTATGTCAGCAGCTCTATTTTATAAGCTAACTTTTTCGCGATACCAGAGAAAATACATTCTACCCTGGTTAATAATTCTTTCGGCTCCAGGATCACCGCATGATCAGCAAAAGTAATAAACCATCGGGCAAAACCCTCCATAGAATAAGTAAGAAACTGTATTTCTACACCATCCGGTAAATGATTTTCAGCTATATATCCATGATAATATTTTTGATGCCCCAAATAAGGATAAGCTTCTTTATTTACTTTAATAGTCACTTCCTCCAGCTTCACCTCCCTAAACATATCACGCAAATAATCTTTCAGTGACGGATGACGATCAGGATATAGCTCAGAAACACTGTTAATCGCTGTAATCCTGTCAAAACGAAAATCTCTATAGGCTTTTCTTTCTCTGCAATAAGCGATCAGATGCCAGTAATTATCAAGATAAAATACACCAATCGGTTCAATCAGTCTGAGTGTATGTTCCTGTCTGTAATAAGCAAAATAATTCAGCTGCATTACATTTTTTCCTGCAATAGCATTTAAGATCGTCTGCAGTGGATTGTGGTGCGGACTAAGTTCGGGAGTATGTGTAGCTTTAAGGAAAGCTATCCTGTCATCAAGATTTTCCAGATGATCTTTATCAGAACTTTTCAAAACTGCTTTTATCTTGTATAAGGCACTGCTGTAAGAATTTCCATTTGCAGTATCCGTAAGACCTGTAACCAGCTTTTCAGCAGTAATGAATGCAGTAGCTTCCTCGCGTGTAAACATGATAGGAGGAAGCCTGTAACCATCTGTTAAAGAATAGCCGACTCCTGCCTCTCCAATAATAGGTATTCCAGCTTCCTCAAGCGACCTTATATCTCTGTACACAGTTCTCAGGCTGATTTCAAAACGCTCAGCAATATCCTGCGCTCTGATTGTTCTGCGTGATTGTAACTGAATAAGTATAGCAGAGAGTCGGTCTATTCGGTTCATAGCCCAAATCTACCTATCTTTTCGCAATTGTTCCAGTCTTGATTTCTGTTCTGCAATTCTGGTTTCAAGGCGCTCATGTTTTTCCTGAGCATGAGAATCCATCACCCCTCTGTCAGCATTGTGCTGATGATGGTTATCCACCCAGCGTGATAATTGATCCTCTCTCAATGCAACCAATTTTGCCGGTGCAGGGATAAAAGACTCATCATCAACATTTGTCCGGTTAATATGCAGTGTTAATGGATCCAGCACCATATTAACCGGGATTTCCGAATCTTCCCAGACATGAGCAATCATCAGGAATTTACCATTTGGAATATTTGCAGAAACCTTATCCAGATAATCTGAAACTCCCTCAGCTCTCACAGTATCTCCCACAGAGCCGGCAACCATACCAGCTCCTATTCCTACAAGAAAACCAAGCGGCCCGGCAAGCAAACCTATCAATCCACCAATAATCCCTCCTCCTATTGCGCTATATCCTTCTGCCTCATCTTTAGCAGACCGGATGGCTGTATTTCCGTCTTTATCTTTACTCAGAATGTAAGACTCGCCTAAAGAAACCTCTTGAGACGCATCTAATTGCTGAATGGCCTGCATTGCTTTAAATGCCTCTGGTTCTGTATCGAACAGGGCCTGAATTATTTTTTCCATAATCAATAGCTTATTTAGTTAAGCACATAACTATAAAAGCAATCAAAAATCAGTTTTGTTTGCCAAAGAAGGTTTATTATATAGTGTAACTGGCTTTTAATATAATTTTTTTGAAAAAGAAAAGCTCAGTCATTAATTTGATAGCATGAGATACTTAGCCATCAACATCAATTACAAATTAGATCAGAATTGGTACTGCAGATTAGGGTCAATCATAGACTGCCATAAATATTTTAGCAGCCTTGGGCCCCAGCATGGTCCCGGAGTTGCAATTTACGATACAGAAATGGAAAAATATATGTGGATTAATGAGGCATACCAGGAAGATAATGCCCGTTTAACTGAGATTATACTTGACGCAGCGAAGCCCGTAAAAGTTTATAAATGAGTGCTATCCTAAAGGACAATTATCGCATCGTTTGCCCTTCTTGTATTTCTCACAACATTCTTTTTTCTTTTTAGACTTTGACTTAGAATGTTTCTTGTCCTTATCTTTTTTCTTATCCACTTTACCCAGTCTTACAAACTCACAAAGAATATCATTACAAATCTACATATTTATAACTGAATTGATATCGACAAGTTTAATACGATTAAACCACTTGTCATAGATCGAATCATAAATACCATTTTTCTTTAATAAAGCAAGAGTGTCATTAATTTGATTTTTAAGAACAAGATCACCCTTTTTCATTGCGATAGCATATTCAGATTCAGTTCCTGGCATAAACATACCAATTTTCAATGTCTGATGTTTTTCCAGAAAACCGCCAACAATTGGTGAATCATCTATCAGAACATCTATTTTATGCGCCAGCAGATTTTTATACAATTCATCGTTCGTATCTGTATGTACTGTCGTATTGCCGGGAAATTGTGCCATTACATATTTTTCGGCTTCAGTAGCAGTCCGGATACCAATTTTCTTATTTTTAAAACTACTCAGATCAGTAAGCGCATTTCCACCATTAATAACTGCACACAATTGAAAATGCAGATAAGGTTTACTGAATTCCAGGATCATCTGCCTGGAGGTAGTCATGGTTACTGCAGAGCAGATCATGTCCAGCTCTCCTTTATATAATTTTTCGAGGATAGTTTTCCATAATGAAACCTCGTATTGTAATTCCAGGTTCAAGACTTCAGCAACTGCCCGGATCATATCTACCTCAAATCCTTCAAAAACAGATGAATTATAATCGCTGTGTAAAGGAAAAGGGGCTGCAGAATCCAGTCCTATCTTCAATATTTGTTTCATCTATCTATTTTTTTTGTCAGATGGAGCCTTTGATGATTAAAATAATTATTGCCATGCAGGTTTAATAATAAATTTAATCATGTCGGGTTCATAATTTATAATTTCAATTCTCAGGGTAACATTTTTGTCACTGTCCCCTCTTTTATCCATCTTTTCAATGCATATTAACAACCAGCATCAGCAGGCTGTTTGATCCTGACAATTTTAGTTAATTTTAAGGGTCTTTTTCAATATTTTACAATATAAATATTTCATTTGACGATCAGAAAATTAAAATTATCAGAAAACACTGATTAATAACAATGTTATACCTGCAGCAAATAATGTACTGAAGAAATTAACACCATCATTACTTAGAAAATTACGCCGTTCCAGGCTTGCCCCCATCACAGAATCAGCGAAATTTCCTGCAAAACCAGCAAAAACAAGAATAAATATCCGGCTATCTATTAAAGTAAAGAGTCCGTAAGTCAGCGAAATCAGTCCCGCTCCAGCTACACCTATGAGTGTACCTTCCAAACTAATTACCCCATCTGATCCTTTGACATCTTTTTTCCAGCTAAAACAATTATAAAAGCTTTTCCCATATAACATACCTAATTCTGAAGATAACGTATCCGCAGTAGCTGAGGCAAAACTTCCTGCCACCATTAAAAATAAAACCATTACATATTCAGGAAAAATTATTGCTAAAAGAGAAAGTAAAGCAGCTGTCCCGGCATTAGCCAATACCTGTCCTGATTTCCGTTGAATGGAATCACCAGGCTTATTTAACTCTTCTTTCGTCTTCCTGCCCCAGGTAGTTGACAGCGTTCCGCATAAAAAAAAGGCAGCCAGCAAAGCTAATCCTCCATAACCAACGCCCAGATAAATGATAGTACCGCATAGTACACCAGTAATGGCTGCGGGTATAGTTAATTTTCGGGTATAAACACTGATATAACCACCCACTGCCAACAGGGCGATGACAGGAAAGATCATTTGCTCAATCAACATGGTTAAAAGTAATTAAATTTATTAGACAGGTTTGACAAGATTGAATTTATTCTTTGTAATTTTAAAAAATATATGTTTCGTTATTTTCTCTGTGTCTTATTATTTTTTTCGGGTACCTCATGTGCATTATATGCGCAGGAAAACCCTCCTTTAAAGGATACAGTAGCCCAGCAGGACGTCAGTGATATTTTCAGCATATTGTTAAAGAAGAACAAAAAATCTGATACAACTTTCAGGAAAACCAGTAGTATAGCCATACTTCCTTCAATTGGTTATACCCCTAGTACAGGATTCATGTTTGGTGCAGATGTTTCTGTCACGAAAATATTTGGCAATCCGAAAACAACGACCATCTCAATTTTTGATGCATTTGCAGCAGTATCTACCAATCAGCTTGCTTTAATACAGCTCAAGCACAATCTATATGCTGAAGGCAATAAATGGTACCTCGAAGGAAGCTGGGAATTTGGAAAAACAGTAGTTCTTGACCATGGAATCAGCACAGGCAGAGATGATCCGGGAATATTTCCGATTAAATATACCTATGCAAAACTTTACGAGAATATTTACCGCAAAGTATTTGATAATTTTTATGCAGGTGCCGGGATTGCATTTAATTATTATACAAGTATTGATGATGAGCGGGAAAATTCTGCAAAATCAAAAACCCGCAATCATTTCTACAGCGTTAAAAATGGATTTCCAACTTATGGTTATTCAGCCAGCGGGTTTCTTCTCAACCTGCAGTATGACACCCGTGACCAACCTTTTCGTGCCTACAAAGGACTCTATATCAATGCCTCTCTCAGATCAAATAGAACATGGCTGGGAAGTGACAGGAATGCGACACAACTGAAAACAGAATTAAGAAAATACTGGTCACTATCCAGAAAAAATCCAGAACATGTACTTGCTTTCTGGCTATGGGGATCTTATTTACTGAATGGTCATATTCCCTATTTAGAACTGCCGGGAACCGGAAGTGATACTTACCAGCGTCTTGGAAGAGGATATACAATTGCTCGTTTCAAAGGCCCGTCTTATTTTTATAATGAATTAGAATACAGATTTCCAATCACCGCAAATAAACTCATCAGTGGGGTCACCTTCTTTAATATGCAGACTGCAAATAACCAATCGCATACCAAACTATTTGAATATTGGGAACCAGGAGGAGGAGCGGGCCTGCGTATCCTGTTCAATAAACATACACGAACCAATCTTTGTCTTGACTATGGGTTCGGAAAGGGATCAAACGGAGTTTTCGTAGGTATTAATGAAGCATTCTAGAATTCAAACTGCACTTTAGCTCTCACACCATATTTTGCAATACCAGGATTATCCAGGTAATTGAACCTTCTCACTAAATCTAAACGGATAACTTTAAAGATATTACCAATCCCAATACTTCCTTCAATATAAGGCAATTTACCCAATGAATAAGTTGTTTTGACACCATCCCCATTTACAGGGAACTGTAATAAAGATGGATTCTGATTCGGATCATTCTCCCTTCTTAAACCACCATACAACCCTTTAAAAGTAATATATTCTCTTAATTTTAATTTCTTGATGAGTGGAATCCTGTTTAAAATCAGCCCGTTAAAATTATGATCTATATTTAAACTCACATAGTGATCACTTACAAATTCCATGAAATTCATCAGATTATAAGCATAAACCTGGTAAGCATAACTTTGATTAGCCCGGTG
>Ga0247807_10000572_pt1 | contig 22965 bp, 21 predicted proteins | sample UWRJL074202C1_FD_179931 | JGI IMG/M metagenome (GOLD analysis project Ga0247807, IMG submission 179931) | Plant litter microbial communities from Arlington Agricultural Research Station in Wisconsin, United States - UWRJ-L074-202C-1 | ecosystem: Environmental > Terrestrial > Plant litter >...
GTTTCTTAGCAACGTTAGGTCCAGTGTAATCCTGAACTTTCTTTGCTTCCTTCTTTTCCTTCTTAGTTGGTTTCTTCAAACCATCCAGCCCATAATGTTTGTTGACGTTCTTAGCGAACTTCACAAAAGCCTCTTCGAATGTTGCTGCGCGTGCGTCGAGGTCATGGTCAACGGAAGGTAGCACCTCACCGTCCTCTTCAAGCCATGGTCCATGTTCGAGCATGACAACAGTTTTGCCTTTATGACGGTATACAGTCTCCCATTTACTGTCCCAGCCGTTCTCGAAATCCCAGTGAGGGGTGTCGATTTTGTGGCGGTGCCAGAAAGCGGGGTGGGTTCGTACCCAGTGGTAAGCGAGTTCCCACTTATCGGAATTCTTCTGATATTTTTTGTTGAGTTTCAGGAAATCAGCGTAATCGCTTTCAAGGTATTCAACAGTGGTCTGCTGGGTGTGAGCTAGAAGTAGACGATTGCCACCCCCAGCAGATTTCAAGCCTTTCTCGAAGAACATGCCATGGCTTCCGCTTCCTTTGCGGGACAGGGCGTTCGGAGCGAAAGTTGATTCGCCTTTGAGTTCATCGGAGATGTAGTCATAAGCTTCGGAGGGGAACTCGAATGTCTTATCTTCAACTCCCACAATTACGAAAGCTTCACCGTTGTCCACAATTTCGTAGACTGGAGGTGCATCAGGGAAAGTCACCCATGCTGGCAATGGTTCGCGCGGCATTTCTTTAAGTGCTTTTGTTGCTTTCGATTTTTTGCTCATACGATAAGTATATCAAACATGTTTACATAAAGAAAGAACTAGAACCAGCAGTTAAATCAAAATCAGTAGATTTCGTATCCGTTTCTTCTTTAACTTTGAAGAATGAGAATGATGGTAGCGTCTGTTTGGCCTCAGATTTAACAGGAGCTACATGTTTGCGAGTAATAGTTTCTATTTCAATAAACATGCCATCACGTCGCCCAAATAGAACTGGTTTAAGAGTGTGGATGTAACCGTCGAGGTTGTCAGTGTTCTCAATGTTCAACGGTATGCCTATTCGTTTGTTATTTTTGAAGAAACGAGTGGCTGATGAAGCCCAGCTTTCCAGAACTTTGTTGTCTAAGCCGAATGATACTAAAACCTCTGAGGTTTGAAGTTCTTTATAGATTTTACTTTGAGCAGCTCGAATAAAAATATTTATCTGGTCAGTGGTGAAAGTAAAAAGGATACCAGCACCCACTAGAAGCAGAGCAGGTGATATGAGGTTTATCACAGTGAAAGAACGTTGCCCCATGTTGAGAATGAAAAGTGTTATCGCTGCGATGATGCAGAGGATGGCAACAGTTCCGAAAATGCGCATAAGCCATTGCATACGGTTGATAGTGGATGTCACATTGAATTCAAGCATTGGCTTTCCTGTTCTGATACTAAACCTTATCATCTTCTATAAAACACTGACCGATATTTTATGATGGAGTGTGAAAATGTCTGACGAGAATAACAACAAGGCTGATGAGCGTGATTATGTTGTTGACCCTGAAAAAGGGTTGGATTTAGGTGATGACTATTTCAGTCGATACAACTATGTCGAAGGAAACGATAAAGTCAAAATCATCTCCCCTGCACTCTTTTTCGGCATCGTTATCCTCATAATCGCTACAGGTTTTGGCATATTTATGATGAATAGTTTCGGTAACTAAAACCCTCAAAAACCCTTGATTTTTCAGGGTTTTTCTTGTATTTTGGAGTGTTTTCTGCTATGCTATAAGTAACACAACACGCAATACACACACCAATTACCCCGAGTTTGAGAGAGCTTGGGGATAGTTGTTTAAAGGAGAGAAAAGTTCTTCACAACACGGATTTTCGAAGAGCCATATCCCCCAATGTGCTCCACCAGACTGAAATGATTTACATGGATTTCAGTGCCAGCTTTGATAGCATCATGGTTTAGTGGAAGACTGACATGTGGAGAGAATTTATCGCCCAAGTGGTTTGCCGGTTCCTTCGAAAATAACCCAGCAGCAAAAGTGGCGACCAGAAGGTTCATGTGTAATGCCTGAGCATGGATAATCTCACCGCTTATCCTCTTCACAGGAATGTTGTGGTTCACTCCGAAAAAATCCAACTCTCCGACTGTCAGGGTGAAAGGCTGTGTTTTAGCAGCCACCTGACCTATGCGAGTAACCAACTCCGTAATCTGTGGCTCTTCCTCATAGCTTACATGCGCAAGGAAAGTTACATGCAAGTCATCTGCGCTAGGTTTCTGAGTACCCAATTCAGGAGGGGTGTCACCCAGAAAATGCATAACGAAGACTGTATTCATAATCCCAGTATTGCAGACTCCTTTACATTACGCAAGAAATTATGTAAAAAATCAAAGTTGAGCCTACCTGTATCAACTTTTTCTGACCTTGCAAGAAACATGGTGGTAATATATTAACTGTCAGATAAACCTCATGATTTTAGGAGAATAATAAAAATGGGCAGAAGTGTAGGCGTTGACCTCGGAACGACAAACTCAGCAGTTGCAATCTTAGAAGGCGGCGAGCCAGTTATTATTGCAAACGCGGAGGGGTTCCGCACAACTCCATCCATAATTGCGTTTACAAAGAATGGTGAAACTCTGGTTGGTGAAACTGCTAAACGTCAGGCGGTCACAAACGTTGACCGAACCATCTCCTCTGTGAAACGTCATATGGGTGAGAACTGGTCTGTTGACATTGATGGTAAGAAGTTCACTCCGCAGGAAATCTCAGCACGAGTTCTACAGAAACTCAAAAAGGATGCTGAAACTTATCTTGGTGAGGATGTAACTGATGCCGTCATCACAGTTCCTGCATACTTCAACGATGCGCAGCGTCAAGCAACGAAGGAAGCTGGTGAGATTGCTGGTCTGAAAGTTCTTCGCATTGTGAACGAACCCACAGCCGCAGCGTTGGCTTACGGTCTCGATAAAGGTAAAGAGGATGAACTCATCCTTGTATTCGACCTTGGTGGTGGAACTTTTGACGTTTCTCTCCTTGAAGTTGGTAAAGACCCTGATGATGGTTTCGCAACCATTCAGGTGAAAGCAACTGCTGGTGATAACCACCTTGGTGGCGATGACTGGGATAAGAAGGTCATTGACTGGGTTGTTTCTGAGTTCAAGAAAGATAAAGGCATTGACCTTTCCTCTGACAAGATTGCTATGCAGCGTATTAAGGAAGCTGCGGAGCAGGCTAAGAAGGAGCTTTCTTCCTCAACATCAACAACCATCCAGCTTCCTTACCTGACCCTTACTGGTGATGGTCCTGTGAACTTGGAAATGGTGTTGACCCGAGCTCAGTTTGAGAACCTCACCAAAGACCTTCTTGATCGCACTAAGAAGCCTTTTGAAACAGTGATTGCGGATGCAAAAGTTTCTGTAGCTGACATTCACCACATTGTTATGGTAGGAGGTTCAACCCGCATGCCTGCTGTAACTGAGCTGGTTCGTAAGCTGGCAGGTAAAGAGCCTAACAAGGGTGTGAACCCTGATGAGGTTGTTGCTGTGGGTGCGGCTTTGCAGGCTGGTGTTCTTCGTGGGGAACGTAAGGATGTTCTCCTCATTGATGTGACACCTCTTTCCCTTGGTTTGGAGACTGCTGGTGGCGTGATGACTAAACTCATCGAACGTAACACTGCAATTCCAAGTAAGCGCACAGAAGTCTTCTCCACAGCCGCTGATAACCAGCAGGCTGTTACCATTCAAGTGTTCCAAGGTGAACGTGAGTTTACTCGTGATAACAAGAAGCTGGGAACTTTTGATTTGAAGGTCGCGCCTGCTCCTCGTGGTGTCCCCCAAATTGAAGTCTCTTTTGACATTGATGCGAACGGTCTTGTTCATGTTTCCGCAAAAGATAAAGGAACTGGTCAGGAGCAGTCCATTTCCATCACAGGTGGCTCTAATCTGAGTAAAGAAGACATCGAACGTATGGTTGCGGATGCGGAAGCTAATGCTAAACAGGATACTGAACGCCGTGAGGTTGTTGAGTTGAAGAACTCTGCTGAGCAGCTTGTTTACAGCGCAACCAAAGCTTTGAATGAGCATGAGAATGACATCTCTGCTGATTTGAAAGCGGAAATCTCCTCTGACATTGATGCGGTTGAGACAGCTATCAAAGATGAAAACATGACTAAAGCTTCACTGGAAGCACCTGTTGAGCGTTTGCAGAAATCCATCTCTAAGATTGGTGAAGCAATTTATGCTCAGAAGCCTGAGGAAACACCTGCGCCTGCAGAGGAACCTACTGATGGTGAAGATGTCATTGATGCAGAAATTGTTGACGAAGACTAATCCTTAACTACTAAGTTGGAGCCGCACAAATTTTTCGTGCGGCTCCAACTTTTTATGTATTTCCATTCAGTTAGGAACACTGCATGGAAAAGAAATGCGGCGCGAAGAACCCAGCAACATGCTGGCGTCATGGTAACCAACAGGGTGTTGTTGCTCACGCTGCAATCCAGAAAACTTTAGCTGTTCCTCCTCGCGCTGTATTGGATAACTACCCTGTTACTGAGCGCCCTCTGAAAACAATGAACGCTCCTGTGCTTGCGATAACTATTGCCCGTTTCGCTGACGCTCACCCTGAAATTGATGGCGTGAAAATGCGTGAAGCTATTCTTCTTGCTTCTGAACTTCATCAGAATGACCTGCGTTCCAACCGCGCAAAATATGATGTAACTCCATACATTGAACATCCTCTTCGTAACACCCTCCGCCTTATTCGCTGGGGCTGCACAGATCAGAACGTTCTCATCAGTTCCCTCCTTCATGACACAGTTGAAGACCATCCTCATGAAATTAGTGCCAACCATCATGGTGAAGCTACTGATTATGAGCATGTAGCTCGTGAGAACAGCTTTAAATACATTCACAGTAAATTCGGTAAGCGTGTGTCCACAACTGTTCGAGGTATGTCCAACCCTATTTTCGCTGACAAGTATATGCCTGCGGCTAAGAAGAATATCATTTACGCAAACCATGTTACGGAAGCCATTCAGGACCCTCATGTGTTCGTAAATAAGATGGCTGATTTTACTGACAATGCTTTGGGTCTTCACCATAACCGTGCTTCCATGTCAGAAACTTCTTTACGTAAAAAAGCGACTAAATATCTTCTTGTTATTGACGCTTTAGAATCAAGGTTGAAGCAGGGCATTGTTGTTGGTGATTTACCTATTTCAGAAAAAGGAGCGCAACGTATGTTACGTCAACTTGAAAAAGGTCGTCCTGGTTTGATTGAGTTAGCTAACCTGTAATCTTATTATTGGAGGGATGATAAAAATAAACTCCTGATAAATGCTATATTTTAGCGCATCCAGATAATAAAACGTTCCTTACCGATACTTTAGTTAGGACTTTAACGGGAAGATTATTCATGCTCAAAATCAATAAAATATTAGCCTCAACCAGAGCTGCTATTGACCTCGCCTCCATCATGGTAGGTATCATCGTAATTGGTATTATTGGCGGTGTAATCGCCGCAACAGTATTTGCTGTTATTCCGTGGGCGCAGGATAACGCGGCAAAAGCGAACCTTGATAACCTAGCTTCCGCACAGTCTGCATATAGTGGATTTGCGGAAAGTGCCAAATATGCAACCACCGCTACTTTAGCCAATCCGGGGAGCATTGTCCCCGGAGGAAAAGCTTTATTTAAATCTGATGGAAAAGTCAGCTCCATTACTGGTGCTAATGATGCATGTTATGTAGCTGTAGCTAAATCAGAGTCCGGTAAGTTCTTCTTTATTACAAACAAAAACAAGAAGCCAGTGGAATTCAATGGTCAAACAACTGGTCTGCCTACCTGCGCTGATGTTGAAGATGCAGTAGAAGAAATTGAAACAGGAACTCCTGTCGCACAGGGAACTTTGGATGCTACCTACATGTACGCTTCCCCGTTGAACGGTTCAGGAACTAGTCTTTACGATTACACTTTCCAAATTTCAAACAGGGATGTATTCAACGGACCCATCGCAGCTTCACGCCTTTCTGGTTTCCCCACTGACTTGCCCTACTCTCAATTCGAGTACAGCCCCGAAGCTGGTTCATGGTATTTCAATGATAATGTAACTGCGGTTACAATCACATTAGAAGATGGAACCATTTTGAATGATTTCGAAGCTTTGGGGCAGATGTATTACACTTCCCCCTCCGCTAGTGATGATGAAAGCACCCGGCCTTCTTCCGTCTCCAGCCCTTGGGCTTTCGTAAACTTCAACGGTTTACAGTTGAACCATGCTAGTTCTATTACTTCCACTGAGGCTGTTGAGATGTTTGCAGGAGCTACTATTGATATTACAACAGCAAATGGTAACAACCTCACCTACGTTATCGCAGCAGATGCTGTTCTAGAAAACTGTGGTTGCTGATAATAACAATTAAATAAGAGTGGCTCCAAAAGGTTTGTAATTTCCTTTTCGGAGCCACTCTTATTTTGACCTAGAAGGTGGCGCTGAGCTGATATAATCATATTATGGATATTCTTACTATTGCCTCTGACGGTTCTTGCCTGAAAAACCCCGGCGGAGCCATTGGCTGGGCTTGGGGAGATTCTAAAGGAAGGTGGATGTCTAATGGTATCCCTACTGGAACTAACCAAAGAGCTGAACTGCTGGGTTTCGCTTCAATCCTTGTCGCTTTTCCTAATACTCCTTTGCATGTGCAACTAGATTCCCAATACACCTTGAACATTGCTTCCAACTGGATACATTCTTGGGCGAAAGCTAACTGGAAGCGTAAAGAACCACTCAAAAACCTTGATATCATTCAGCCGATGCATAAACTCCTTCTGGCGCGAACACAGCCGCTTACTTTCGAATGGGTGAAAGGCCATAATAAGCATGGGTTGAATACTGTTGCGGATGTTCGCTGCGGTGAAGCTTCCCGCAGGTCACAGAAGAGCGGTCTGGTGACAGGTAATTATCTTGATAGCACAGGTGCTACTTCTTCTGTGAAGCAGGATAAAATGCTAGAAGCGTTCGGTCTTCTTTAGTCTAAATTTTCTAAATCACAGGCTCTAAAATGTTTTTTGTCATCCCCTCATCTGTTAGATACAATTTATGAGTATCAGTTCCCGTTGCCGCGCTAAGAACCCTGCAACCTGTAAAGTCCACGGCATTGCGGGTGCTAATTTGCAAAACGTGACAACATCAGCTACTGTAACCTCTATGGCATTGAAAACACCTGAGCAGATAGCAAAAGAGGCATACCTTAATCGACCCATTCATAAAAAGGTTGCTCGTGAGGAAAACGGTGCTATCCGCACACTTCGTTTGAAGAAGTATGAAGAACTTTGCAAGAAAGCAGGGCATGCTCCCGCTAACTTGCATGAACTTTCCCGTGTTGAAGCATCTTTGAGTAGCGTTGCTGGCAATGAAATGGAAACCATGTACGATTTCATGGTTCCGACACTTATGGGAATGAAGACTGTACCTTTGAAGTTTTATGCGCGAGGTAAAGAGCTACAGAGCCTCACGGAGAAACTTCGTCGTGAAGTGGCAAAAGACCCAGAAGATATCGCAGTTCTGAACAAAGCCATCAAAGAGCTGAACAAAGCTTCCGCTAATGCGTTACAGCCTGCATATGTGAAAGAAGTGTTGACTACGAAACGTAAGATCAGCTTCCCTGACAGTATCGCCATCACGGAAGACAATAAACTTTTCCTTGCCGAAGCTAAGCTTGGTGGGGTGCTGGATTCTAAGAACCTTCCTAAGAACATTGAGGAGCTTATCAACTCAGATGGTACGATCTGGCGTGAAAAGAAATTCTCAGGCGTGGAACGTGCTGTTTTCTTGACTGGTGTGCAGGCGAAAGTTGCTGAAACAGTGAAATCTCGTTGGGCTATCCCAATCCTGAATGAGAAGAATAAGCTTGGTTACAGGAAATGGATCAATGTTCTTGTAAACCAAGAAATTATTCAATGGTACGGAGCTAAAGATTACTCTTCCAAAGAATATCTACGAAGCTTCGTAGAGCCAGTAGCTACTCGTGTAGCTAATCAGATGTACGCTGACCTTCACAGCTAAATAACTACAAAATTATGTGAACCAGATTCACAATAGTTAATAAAATGCATTTTTAAGCAATTTTTTGCACAAATCGCTCAGTTTTTTGCAAAAAATTGCTTTTTTGCGCAATTTTTGAGGTAATTTACATACGTTCGAACAGATATTACTTTACAGCCCATAACTGAAAGTAACTAAATGCTCATCTCAAAAATACTTCGTAACACTCGCGGAGCCATTGACCTTGCCTCCATCATGGTAGGCATACTAGTGATAGGTGTTATCGCTGGTATCATTGCCGCCACAGTATTCGGAGTTATTCCTTGGGCGCAAGACAACGCAGCTAAAGCAAGTCTGGATGCAGTAAAGACCTCTGAACAAGTTGCTTACACGTTAGCGGCTGAAAAAGGGGAAGGTAAATACAAGAACAAAGACGACCTTGTAGAAGATGAACTCATTCAAGACAGCCCTGATATTAAGATTGAAGTGAACCCCGATGAGGACTGCTATGTGGGCGTAGCATTGTCAGCTACCGGGAAAAGGTTCTTCGTTACAAACAAAATTCAGAAAGCTCAGCTACTTGAAGCAACCACCATCAACGGATGTATTCCCCCTGAGGATGTTTGGGATGATGACCCTGAGGCTACCGCATGTACAGTAGAAGCTGGTAACTCAGGTGAGCTTGTAACAGCATTCAATGAAGCGGTTGATAACACTGTTGTCTGTGTAGAAAATGACATCACTTTGGCATCCAGTTCACAGGCAGACAGTATTATTGTTCCGTCTGGCGTGAACATGTCTATAAACCTGCAAGGGCATAATGTATCCTTAACTGCCGCAGATAGTCAAGCAGGCATCGCAGTTACATCCGGAACTGAACTTATTATTTTTGACAGCACTGGCTCAGGGGTTCTAAACGCCACCGCTGGATCACCTGGCGCTGATGGTGTTGGTGGTGCCGGAATTGGCGGAAACTACAGTAGCCCTAGTGCTGGTCGAATTGCCATCAACTCTGGAACAGTAAATGCTGTTGCGCCTACCGCATACGCTGCTGGTATTGGTGGAACACAGAACGGTAGCGGCGGTACAATTACTATAACTGGCGGAACTGTAACAGCAACAGGTTCCCCTCTCGGTGCGGGCATCGGCGGAGGCATGATGGGTGACAGCGGAGATATCTCCATTTATGGCGGAACTGTAACGGCAACAGGTGGGCCACAAGGAGCTGGTATCGGAGGTGGACTGATGGGTAACAGTAATGCCATCACCATCATCAATTCTCATGTCACCGCTTCTGCGCCTAACGCACCAGCTTCTGCTATTGGTAGCGGTTACAATGCAAACAGTGGAACTATCACTATCACGGATTCTGTAGTAAACGTTACAGCACCTGCTGGTGTAGGTATCGGAGCTCATGGAACCAGCGGAGAAATTAACATCACTGACAGTGTTATTGACGCTACTAGCGGTGGCGGTGCAAGTATTGGAAGTGGAACTGGAAACTCAGGCAACATTAACATCAGTGGCCCTGAAACTGTTATAACCGTTGTAGGAGATAACGGTCATGCGGGCATAGGAAGTGGTTCTGGCTCAAACAGCGGACCAATTCACATTTACAACAAAGCCGAAGTAAACGTAACTGTTTATGCTAGCGGTGCAGGTATTGGTGCCGGAGCTGATGGTAATAATGCTACCATTCTCATTGAGGATGAAGCTGTCATTGACATCATCAAAGATAATGGTGGTGGAGCAGGCATCGGTGCAGGTCAGGAAGGAACTAACAACAAAATTGTTCTTGACCATGTGACGGTTACAGTTTGGGGTAACAACGGTTCAGGAGCAGCTATTGGTGGCGGAAACAGAGGAAATTCTAAAGAAATTGAAATTTCTAACTCCTTGATTGATGTTCAAACCATCAACGGTAGCTCCGCAACAATCGGTGGCGGTGGTGACGGATATTCTGAAAACATCACCATCACTAACTCAGCGGTAACCGCTGTGAACAATGATGGTGGTGGTTCTGCAATTGGTGGCGGAGCTCGTAGCGCGGCAGGTATTATTGTCATCACAGATTCTACTATTGACGCTACAGTAACTGATAATGGTAGTGCGGTCATCGGTGGTGACACTGACTTCGAAGGAGGTTCCGTTACACTCACAAACAGTGATGTTACTGCCGTTTCCGAAAACGGTACAGGTATTGGCGGAAACAATGTGACAGTTCGTATTGAAGGCGGTAAAACTGTTGCATCAACACAAACTGGCGGTGCGGGCATCGGAGGAAATGCTGATGGAGAAACAGGTGACATTACAATCATCAACGGTAATGTCACCTCTACTGGTGGCTCAGGTGGCTCAGGTATAGGTTCAGGCAGTTACGGTTCTGGTTCAACAGTTATCACCATCACAGGTGGAACTGTTCGTGCATACGCTTCCGATGAGACTGATGGTGCTGGTATCGGAGGAGGATACGACTTCTCAGGAAACATTACTATAAATATCAGCAATGCAACAATCATTGCTGTTGGTGGAACTGGGGGAGATGACGCAGATGGTCAAGCCATCGGTCACTCTGGTTCATCCACAGGTACTGTTACTAAAACCATCAGCAACAGTACAATCAACGGTGTGCACCAGCAGTAACTATTGAAAATGAAGGAAGCCCCGCAGAGTTTGATATCTGCGGGGCTTCCTTCATTTTCAGCTTATTCAGTAATAGAAATTTTGGCGTTCTTCACAACAGTTTGGTCATCACCATTGTAATGCTCATGCTCTTTGACTGTGGCGCGGTCAAGTATAACATTTTGCCCTTCCTTCACAGCCCAGATAGCTTCATCACTACCTGTTGTACTCCATTTGATATCATGACCTTCTGGTGTGGTCATGATAATCATACGTCCTGAGGTTGAACTGTAGCCGTACTCAGATGTGAAAGGAACAATCTTCTTAATTTTCACAGGTGTGCCAACAAACTTCTCACCTTTAGGAGCGATGAAACCTACTGACCTTATACGGCTGGCACGCGCGGCTTCACGTTCCGCCTGACGGCGAGCACGACCTTCGGCTGCGACAACAGAGGTTACATAACCGAAATGACGTGGGTTCACATATTCTTGATGAAGAAGAGTGCGCATGTTATTGGCATAGTCTCCCTCACCATCAAAAGTTGTATTCTGAATAATCTCTTGAGCTCGTGCAAGATATGGGGTGTGGTCTATCGTTTCAGTATTTGTTCTGGTTCCGAAGAAGAACTGGCGTACCATTCCCGAGGTGGATACTCCCCCATTATTGTAGGCGTTGGAGGAAGAAATGTAGTTCTCTCCTTCGTTGGAAACGGCAAGAGCTGCTGCTACAACCTCCACAGTAGGGGTCAGGCTGTCAGCTCCGCCTCGTTCGCGTGCCCCACGGTCAATGAGATTACCGTTCTCTTCCATGTCGTAGGAGAGCGCCCACAGAGCTTTAGGTTTCACCCCAAGGAAAGGCTCTAGGCAGTTGGAACCAACCTGTTTCATTTCCCCGTTTTCGTGGCGTACCAGATAGGTTGCTTTTCTGCGTCGATTACTACCACAGTGTTCACATTCAAAATGTTCAGGTCGGTAACCATCAAGGTCTTGTCCGGGTAGAACACGAGTGACAACATCACCCTCATCGGAGACTTTATCAACTGCTGCTACAAAAGACCAACCATTTTCGGAGATAGTTGGATGAGAGATGCCGAAACGCACCATGCTGTAACGGTCACCATTCTCATCAGTTTCCATGTAGTCTTCCACCGTGTATGTGAAACGCTCATCAATTCCAGCGCGTTCAAGCTTGCGGTTAGCTCGCTCAACACGTTTGATGGCTTCATCCAGTTTTGATGCTGGGAAAGAAGTGATGCCATCTTCTTCCTCAGCTTCCATGCGGGCGCGAAGCGTAAGTCCCTCAGCTAATGTACTCTCCAACTGTTCACGCTCTAAAGAGGTGGCGTTCTCAATACGGGTACGCAACTCCTCTTCACCTTGAACAGTTGCCGCATAGTCAACCTCAGCGTCTCGCAACTCCTGTTCCAAAGCAAATTTTGCGTCAAAGTTTGTTGCATTCTCATATTTGGTGCGAAGACGGGTCACATGGTTCAGCGTTGAACGTTCGAAACCTCCTCGACGGGAAGAGCCATGGTAACGGCAAAACTCAGGGTTCCGAGCCTGACACGCAGTAGTTGTTGTAGTCATATTCGATATCTAACGTAGAAGTGTGACCGAAAACCAGATACTGACAGTAAGCGTTAGCCTAAAATGAACGGGGCAAAGATGAAAACCGGCAGCAATGATTTGATATCACGACTACATCGGGCATTCAAGCCTGAACTGATGCACACAGAAAGCTCGATACAGCAAATACGTAACGGGGACATAGTTTTTTACTATCCAGCCGAAGGTGACGGGTCAGCATATGTGGGTTTAGTTTCCAATAAAACTCTCCTCCACTCCTTCGATACTGATGGAGAAGAAACTGTCACTTTGGATTTATCAGATGAAGATAGCTCCCTCATTCGTTTAGGCTATGAAGCAAAACACCGTGAAGTTGCCAGAGAAGAGCTGCTCCGTTTATGCTCAAACCACATAGAAGAGAACTTCGACCATCTTGACCAGATTGTTTCAGTAGAAGATGCGCAAAAAAATGACATCATCTTCTACCGTGATAACGGGAAATACACCATATGTTTGGTAACGGACGAAAATATTGTTGAGCTGGGTAAGCAGAAGTCGTTGAACCTAAGCCTCATGCATCGTCTTCGAGACCATGATACAGCACTCCCTCCATACCCTGGGATTTAAAAAATGTGACCCGCCTACATGAAGAGGCGGGTCACATTTCAGTTCTAGTGGAAGCTATCCCCGCAAGCGCAGGAACCTTGTGCGTTCGGGTTATCAATATTGAACCCTTGCTTCTCAATGCTATCCTCAAAAGAAACGGTGGAACCTTCAAGATAAGGTGCGCTCATTTTGTCAACAGCAACCTCAATTTCACCGAACTGCTCAATAAGGTCACCATCAAGCTCTCTTTCATCGAAGAAAAGCTGATAAATGAGACCGCTGCAACCACCAGGCTGGACAGCTACACGCAGACGTAAATCATCCCGCCCGGAAGCAGAAAGTAAAGATGATGCTTTGCGCGCAGCATCATCCGTTAGTGTGATAGGAAAAGTAGACATTATTAGAGCTCCTTGTTGATATAAACAATCCTAACACCTTGTATGTTCCCAGCTTTTTAAAATGAAGAAAATTTCCGATAAGTTCTTCATAACCACTGAAAGGCTTTACCCTTGCTCAAAAGAATTGTAGGCATCTTTGCCGTATCATTGATGCTTGCAACTGGTGCTGTTGTAATCACTGACAGCCCAACTCCTGCTTCTGCTACTGTTGTTGACGAAAACACTGGCCGTTCTCAGATTTTTTCTGACACGAATGCCGCCCGCGCTGCTAACGGATTGGCTCCTCTAGTCATCAACACTGGGCTGAATAATGTCGCACAAGCATGGGCAAAGCAGATGTCTGCGGACAATAAAATGTACCATAACGTTAACTACTCGAAGCAAATACCGGCAGGGTGGTCTCGTGCTGGTGAGAATGTTGCTTACGGTTACACTCACATAACAGTTACTCCTGCATGGATGGCTTCCCCCGGACATAAAGCGAACATTCTCGGGGATTATACAGACATCGGAATTGGCTACTTTGTTGACGCCAAAGGCGTTGCATGGGAAGTGCAGAACTTCGGTAAATATGCTACAGGACCTAAAGCTCCCACTAATGTGACAGCGGCTAACCCTCGCGCAGCAGGAACCACCATGACATTCGATCTGTCATGGACTGCACCTCCTGCCACTTCTGACCCCATCTCCTACTATGTGGTTACTGCAACCAATAATGTTACAGGGGCGGTTGTTTTCAACAAAACAGTAAAAACTACTAGCATTCCTGTGACAGGACTAGCGGTGAATGTACAGCATAAAGTAAGTATTATTGCTTACTCCGTATCAGGTAAAGGCTCCCCAGCCGCTACCCTGAACTACACAATCACCCAGAAGCCTGTCGCTCCTCAGAAAGTATCCATTGTCAGCTCATCTGTCGTTCTTGTGGCAGCGAACAACAATACAGCAACTGTTACATGGAAGACTGTAGATGTTTCCCCCAACCTTCCAACCCAATATGTGGTAACTTCCACAGATTCTGTTACAAAGAAAAGCGTAAGCACCACCGTCACTGCAACAGTCGCTACAAGCTACAGTCATCAAATCAAAAATTTACCAGCAGGTGCGACTGTAACAGTTACCGTTACAGCGAAAAACAGTGCAGGAAGCTCCCCAGCCGTAAGTTTGGCTTTGAAAACTAAAGCAGTTCCTAAAGCTCCGGCCACGCCTACAGTGAAAAACGTTTCTTCTGCCAAACTACAAATTAGCTGGAAAGCTCCTTCTTCTGAGCTGACTGTAAGCTCATACAACGTTGTTATAACCAACAGTAAAGGGGCTACAGTAAAAACTTTGAAAGTAGCTGGAACCACCACAACAGTCACCCTTGTGAAGAATTCTTCTTACCGTGTAAAAATTCAGGCGGTAAGCGCTGCTGGAGCATCCGCTTATAGTGCTTTGAGCGCAACTGTAAAAATAGTTAAGTAAACCAACTGGAAGAAAGCGAAAGTAATATGCTGCCCTTTCGCCTGTTAGATATGGATACATAGAAAGGTAAGGAACTTATGTGTAACTCTTTAGCAGAAGGCGGCGTTCGCTGCGATGTTCATTTGAAGACCACCGGAGCTCTGTTCAGTTACGTATCCACCCTTGTAAAACCACAGTTGGTTTCTGAGGAAGAAATCAAAAGCATTTGGTCTTCTCTCCGTAAAGAGAATAAAGATGCAACTGCGCCATCTGATGCCGAGTATGCAGAGTTCTTAGACAAAACCTATTTCCGTGTAGAGATGTCACCGGGGCTGACTGAAGAAGAACGCCAACCTATTCTGAATAAACTTCTTGCAGGCACTGAACAGAACCTTCCTTCTGGCGCAGGTTTCGCTGCTCAACAAAAATTTGCTGACAGGGTTCTGGATGCACAGTCAGAGAACTACAAAAAAGCTCAGTTACTAAAAGAGGTTCGTCAGGCAGAGAAAGCTCGTTTAGAAGAAGCTTCTAAAAATTCACGCCAAGCAATGGTTGAAGCTTACGAAAATGATGAAGAGTACGGTTCATGGCCAGTGCCACAAGCTAATGATTTAGATAAAGTTGCTACTGTAATTGACAGCATAAACCATGATGCAACAACTGCTGATGCTATTGGTGAAGCTATTGATGTTGGTAACCGTCAAGGAAGCTACTACGCTAACGCTGCTGGTTACCTTGGTCTGGTTGAAAAACATAAAGATGACATTGGTTCAACCCATTATGCGCTCACTCAGGCTGGTCAAGCGTTCGCTAACTCTGGTCCTGCTGAACGTGCTGCGATGCTTGCTGAGATGGTGAACCGCACTCCGTTGGGTCGAAGCTACCGTCAGAACTCAGATCCTACAGTCCTTGAAAAAGAGATCGCTTCTGGGTCTGACAGTGGCGGTTATTCTGACACTGTAGCCAAGCGTCGTCTGTCTACTTTGAACACTTGGATGAACACCATTGATAACTCTTCCGCTTTGACTGAAAACATCAGCCAGCAGCAGAAGGAAACCATTGCTCGTTCTGTCAACGCATCTATCAAACAGCGTGCTGAGCAGGAAGAGAAACGTCGCCAGTTCGTTACTGAACGTGCTGTAGGGGCAACCTGTACTACCTGTTTCATGGTGAAACCAATATCAGGCATCTGCCCTAACTGTGACTAAACCCTCCTGTTTGTGAGGCATTATGGTAGAATTAGTTATGACTAATGACAACCTGAGTGTAACCAAACTTGCAACTAATCTGCTTCCCGGCGATGTGCTGGTAGGTGAAGCGGGAGGGCGGAGCGCAATCTTTGGCCTCACCCCTTCAAGTAAACTTCCCGGTCTCCTTGTCGTTGATACGGAACATGGTTCCTTGTATCTTGACCCTGACAAAGAATATGAAGTTGAGTTGCAGGAATAATGGATTGCTGTAACGTTCGTGAAACTTACAGAGCTGGTGCTGTGCATCAGTGGTCGTGTCATACTATGCGCGGGCAGACACTTGTTGAGGACGAACACATTTGGATAGCTTTCGGTGACAGTGAATATGCTTCCTGTTTATGGTGCGGCAGAATGTTAGGTAAAGAGAAGTATGACACCCCATGCCAAGGTATTGTTCGGGTGGAACTTCGCTAAGTATTTGCAATGTCAGTGGGTGTGTGGTAAGCTAAACACAGTTCAAAAGCAGGAGATGAAACAAACTTTCATCATTGATAGCACAAGAACGAACCTAGAATGTTAGGTGGAGCTGACCGCTTAATGCGGAGGTTAAATCGTTGACCATACTAGAATTTAAAGAGTCGGATAAGTTTGTTGTTCGGTTCAAACAAAAATTGAAGCACGAAAATAGCCGACCAGCTAGCGTAACAAAATCAGGCAAAATTGTATAAGCCCTGAACAAAGAACTAGCTGGTCGGCTATTCTATTTAACTCTCATACGTTAGATACAATGTATGACTTCTTCTCGCTGCCGTGCGCAGGATAAAACAACCTGTAGGATACATGCGCGCACAGTGTTTGTGACAGGTTTTGATGCTAATGCAGGCACTTTCATAAATCCTGTACCCTCACTTGTTGAACACAAACAGAAATCTGATTTCTTCAAACTTCTGATAACTCAGGAAGAGCAGGAAGCTATAAAAGGGTATTTAGACCATGATTACATGCATCTGACCCCGCACCTGTACAAGAACGCTGACGTTTTCATCCCTGAGACCGCTGACAGTCAAATTCAAGGGATTGATAGTGCGTTAGCGAAATATGAAGCAGCTCAGTCAGAACCGAAAGTAGTCTACAGAGCTACAAACATTCCTGACCCTGACGGCTCACTGAACACTGTTGAAGATGTGAAAGCTGCTATTGACAGGAAGTATGTGGTTGGTCAAACTATTACTATTGACGGGTACATGTCTACAACTGACAACCCGCATGCTCTATTTGATTTTATGCCTTCCGGTTTTCATGATATGCCAGACAGCCAAAAGAATTCTTTGTATGGCGTGAAAACTGTTCAAGGTTATGTTGACATGGCAAGTAACCAGTTCCTTCGTAATATCGTGTACGAAATATCAACCCCATCTGGCGCTCCTGTTTCAACGTTCGGACAAACACACGCTGATAAAGAACAGGAATACCTGCTGGGTCGCGGCAAACAGTTTACTGTAATTGAAGTTATCCCATACACCAAAGTTGTGAACCCGGTCGAAAGTTACCGTCATAATCAGGTTCACGCCACAATAGTACGTCTTGTCGAGAAGACATAAAGTTTTTATAAGACGCCAGCTTCTTGTATTCTTTCAGGTAACCAGCCTTCATACCAGTCGCTGGTTGTGCATTTGGTTGAGAAGAACGGGTTAGTTTCCCAACCCCATAACACTTTCATGCGACATTCCGCATCCTGTTCCATCACATCACCGGATGCTTCATTCGTCCAGTAACCATTTCTGGTCGCATCTACTAAAGCAGCAAAATATATGAAATGGCTTATAAAATGGGAATACTCATGACTGAGAGCATGCTCGCGGTCTGCAATATCGGTGTTTTTACCCCAGAAGATGAACAAGGTTCTTCCGTATTGTGCATTGTAACAACCTGCCACGATGTCATCTAAAGAAGTTTCATTGTGTATTGAACGTAGACCACAGTTGGTTGCAGGGTCATCGCTGAAAATGACTTTAATGGGATGGGTTTCGGAATATTCCCATGAGATGTTCACCCAATCGCTAGCATCATAGTATTCTTCATTGAAAGCTGTGGCAGGGTATTCCGTTTTGTCTGAGACAACATTTGCTGTATTCACATGGTTAAACCAAGTATCCTTCGCGGTGTTTTCACCCATACGGTACTCGTAATGTTCTTCGCCATCACCATCTATGCTCGCTTGCCTCGGAGGAGGTGTCGCTAATGTTGACATATCAAAGTCTGTTGAGGAATAGAATAACAGGGCAGCGGATAGAACACCTAAAGCGATGAGCATGAAGCCCAAAGCTACGAAAAGCCATTCTGTTACAGGTTTGGTAACAGAATTATGACTAGACATTTTAGCTTAGTAATCTTCTACTGTTACACCATAATTTTTGATACGTTCAAGTATCCAACCTTCAGTCCAGTTAGATGTTGTACATGGTGAGGAGAAACCATCTGGTGTCTGCCAATCCCATTTTTTGTTCTGTCGGCATGTTGCATCCTGCTCGAAATCGGCGGAACCTTGGGAGCTTTGCCAGTAATCGGATGATACGCTAGCACTGTGAGTGGCATCAAAGTACAGGAAAGTTGTGATGAAATGTGAGTATTCATGGTTCACAACAAATTCTTTGATGTATTGAGGAACATTGTTACCCCAGAAGATGAAGATGACTCTCCCGTATTCTGGTCGGTAACATCCTCCAACAATGTTATTCATGCTTTCCCCTTTATCCAGCATGAGCTTGATACCACAGTTCACAGCAGGGTCGGATGACCAGACCACCCGAACAGGGTGAGTGTCAGCTTGCTCCCAGAAAGAGTTCAACCAATCTGTTGCATCAGGATAATCTGAACGGAAAGCTGTTTTGGGGTAGTTCGTTGAATCAGCAGGAATAGCTAAAGTATTCTTATGGTTATACCAGTCGCTTTCAACTGTTGAAACCGGAGTGGTGTCCTCAGGGATAGGGTCAATTTCGGTATCATCAGGAATGATTTCTGGATCATCATAAGGGTCAGGAAGGGTTCCCTCGGATACTTCTATGTCATCCGTTAATGAGGATGTCATAGCGTTCCACAGGGCGTTCACCCCTAGGCTGACCACTAGAACAACTACTAGTAAAACTCCAACAAGAACGAACGGCCATTTAGGTGTTCGACGGGGAGGTGTTGGTGCGCCCCATTGCTGCTGTGGGTTAGGTTGCCACTGTTGCGGCTGTTGAGGCGTATTCCACTGCTGTGGCGGTGCATTCCATGGCTGCTGAGGCGGCTGTTGAGGTTGCTGCGGTTGCTGGTATGGTGAGCCGGGGTTAGGTGGGTAGTTTGTCATAATTATCTAACGTGATTATCGGGTTAGTAGAGTATTTACATACTAAGCTGATAGTGATAAAGGGACATAGAAAAGAGACACCATGTGTAGAGCATCAAATGACGGCGGCAGACGCTGCAACGGACACACTCCTTACGGGATTGAACGCCGTAACTTACAGGCGCAAAAGCAGTATCATGTACACAAATTAGAGACAGGTGAGCTCACCCCAGCTCAACGCAAACGCTCCCAACAGAAACTTGCCGCCGCCACCGCCCAACTGGATGCGTTGTTAGCTGAGAAAAAAGAACTGGGAACAGTCAAATCATATGTTATGAAGATGACACCCAACACTGAACGAGTTCTAAAACAACTTGAAGATGATGGGTTCAAACCATACATCGTTGGTGGTTCCGTCCGTGATGTTCTTATGGGGCTTGACAATAAAGATGTTGACATCGAAGTTTACGGTGGACAAGCAGATTCCATTGCAGCTTCTCTTCGTAAAATTGGTCAGGTTGATGAAGTCGGCAAATCTTTCGGTGTTCTTAAAATTCGCATCGGCAGTGAAGATTTCGATGTTTCACTTCCTCGTATTGATTCGAAAGTCGGTGATGGTCACCGAGGATTTGACATTGAAGTGAACCCTGACCTTTCACTATATGAAGCCACCTCACGTCGAGATTACACCATCAACGCTCTCATGTACTCCCATAAGCTGGGTTTCATTATTGACCAGCATGGTGGGTTGAAAGATTTGGAAGACCGTAAACTGCGTCATGTTTCTGACGCTTTCGATGAAGACCCACTACGTGTACTACGCGGTGTTCAGATGGCATCTCGTTTTGGCATGGACTTACATCCTGATACAGTTGAGAAAGCTAAAACCTTACAATCAGAATACAGTCATCTCGCCATTGAACGTGTGCAGATTGAATTCGAAAAACTTTATGAGAAAGGGAAAAGCCCGGACAAAGCCTTGCAGCTCCTGAAAGACACTGGTTGGGAGAAAAACTTTGCTGGATTATCAGAAGTGAATGACGCGCAACTACAGGCAACAGTACGCAACACACAGAAACTTATTGATGATGGAACAATTCCAAAAGATAAACGTGCAATGTTCCTGTCTGCTGTCATAGCACATCGCATGAACCCCACAGACCGTTACAAATTCCTTTCAGATACGACTGTAGGTTCAGATACTAAAAATGCAGCAGATAAGCTCTCCTCCATGGAAGCACCTTCTGTTACTAGTGAAGTATCTTTACGTCAATGGTCTTATGACATGCCGCGAAACATCAGTATTCGTGACTGGGCTATCCTTGAAACAGCGAAAGGTGACCCCGCTAAAGCAAAAACCATTCTCGATGAAGCTAAACGTTTAGGCGTAGCTGATAAACCAGAAGCTGATTATGTGAACGGGGATGACCTCCTTGCTTTGAACCCAAATAAGAAACCTGGTCGTTGGGTGAAAGAGGCACTGTCTCAGGCACGAGAGGCACAATACTCTAACGTTTTCAGAACAAAAGAAACTGCTTTGGCTTGGGCTAAAAAGAATTTAGTGGCAGAATAACCTAACTTCAACCTAATTGGCTGCGAATAAGAGGCATGAGCTTACAAGAAAAAGTTCATGCCTCTTATGGCATAACTTCTTACGTTGACACTTCCCTCAAAACCGCACCTGTTTCTTTTCATGACCCTTATTATGAAACGTCCACTCACAGACGTTTTATGGAAACCATGCAGGAAAAAGCGCAGGTAGCTGGGGTTGACATCCGTTCCACACATCGAGCGGTGGGGTTGTATGAAGGAACTCAGGAACCATCTGTTGCTGTGAACGCAACAGGTTTCAGGTCTGACATTGAAGATATTGCTAGTCACCTTCTGGAAGAATTCAGCCAAAGAGCAGTGCATATTATTTTCCAGCCCGGACATGGCATGCATCGACTATACCGTTTCAACATTGAGAGTAATCAGATTGAAATTATTATGAGCCGCCTAGCCTCTTTGCGCATTACAGGAGCTAGGATAACGAATGGAATGCTGGAGTTATCTGATATTGATTGTATTCCGTCACACATACTTGCAGAGTTAGAAAAACTGTACGGTTCCGCTACTGTTTTCCCATGTGAAATTGTACAAATTCATGGAAACTAACGGTGGATGTAACCCACCTCGCTATTAAAGAATAAAGCTGTTCGGCACCTTTATTCATGATGGAACAATCCCATCATGAATAAGAAAATATCGAATTACCTGTCGCTTGCTTAGTAAATCTATTCTGATGTTAGAATATAAAATCTGACCTATTTTTACATCTTGTGGTTTACTGAACACCTTGAAAACATACCTCAGGAGCGCCTGTGGAAGCTTCTCCCGAACGTATGTAGCAAGGACGCGGAACTGTGTCAACCGATACATAAAACGCTTAGAACGCCACTGATGGTTTTATCTGGACGATAGAAACGTCTAGCTCATGTTCATGTTACGGTTCTGACCTGACATTGAAAAAGGCAGTATGATTGATGTTACAAAGAAATTTTGAGGAATAAATAAGTAATGGTAAACAAGCCACCAGTCGAGTACGACGCCGACTCACTCATCACGCTTGAAGGTGTAGTACACATCCAGAAGCGACCTTCTCTTTATCTTGGCCCGTATGACAGGATGCAGATTGTTGCTCTCCGTGAGCCTATTGACAACTCCATTGACGAGTTCAAAGCAGGTCACGGTAAGACCGTGAAGGTCATCCTTCATCCTGACGGTTCAGCTTCCATCGAAGACTCTGGTCGTGGTGTTCCAACAGGTATCAACAAAAACACTGGCGAGAACGGTGTCTACATGGCATTCGGTAAAGTCGGTTCAGGTGGTAAGTTCGGTGCCGCTGACTCAGGTTACGGTAAAACTGCTTCCCTCGGTTTGAATGGTGTTGGTACAACAGCAACTAACGCAACCTCACTTCGTTTCGATGTACTTGTATACAAATCAACAGGTGTTGTTCACCGCTTCTCATTCAAAGACGGCCAGCCGGGTCACTTTGATGGAGACAACGGACCTGCTGACAAGTTCACTTCCTCAATGGAAATCAAAGAAGAAAAAGACACTCGTACTGCAAAAGAGAAGAAAGAGCGCCCAACTGGAACAACCATCAAGTTCTGGCCAAACCCTGCAATCTTCGGAAAAGAATCAACATTCCGTATTGACGAACTTCGTGAAACCCTCCGTTCAACCGCCTTCCTTGTCCCCGGTCTCAAAATCATCATTGACGACCAAATCCCCGGCGAAGAGCAGTTTGATGAGTATGAGTTCGATGGCGGACTAATGGAAATGGTTGAAGCTTTCGCAGAAGACAAGCCTCTCACCAAACCAGTTCACATCAAATCATCTGGTCATTTCAAGGAAACAGTACCAATTCCTCAGGCTGACGGCTCCATCAAAGCAGAGGAAGTTGAACGAGAAGTTGAAGTAGAAGTTGTATTCCGATGGGGAGACAGCTATGAAGCCAACATCCGCTCATACGCTAACACGCTGTACACTCCGCTAGGTGGAACGCACGTACAGGGTTTCCAGCGTGCAATGTCTAAAGCTTTCCTTGATTACATCAAGAACACTCGCGGTATGCTGAAAGCTAAAGAAGAAGTACCAACCCTTGAAGACATTCAGGAAGGTCTGACTGCAATCATCAGCATTTCACAGTCAGAACTTTCCTTCGTAGGTCAGGACAAGCAGCGTCTTGGTGGTGTTGAGACAGGTAAAGTTGTTTCAGCGGTTCTGAATAAAGAGTTGAAGCATTG
>Ga0247807_10000573_pt1 | contig 22937 bp, 16 predicted proteins | sample UWRJL074202C1_FD_179931 | JGI IMG/M metagenome (GOLD analysis project Ga0247807, IMG submission 179931) | Plant litter microbial communities from Arlington Agricultural Research Station in Wisconsin, United States - UWRJ-L074-202C-1 | ecosystem: Environmental > Terrestrial > Plant litter >...
AGCGAAACGGATCCTCGATCTCGGGCGCCACGTCAAAGACATATGTCCTGACAGCGTCCGACGCGGGAGAGAGCATCACCGTCTCCACAACCGCCGTGCTCGCCGGGCGCACCACGACCACAAAGACGAGTACCGCTAAAGCCATCCCCACGACCGCGTTCACGACGGCACCAACGCCGACGATCTCTGGGACCACAAAGGTCGGCTCCACGCTGACTGCCGCGGCGGGCACGTGGGCGCCGACTCCGAGCAAGCTGACGTACCAATGGAAGCGCAATGGGACGTCGATCTCGGGCGCCACATCCAAGACCTACGTACTCACGGTGACTGACGCGGGAAAGAGCATCACCGTCACCACCACCGCAACGCTCGCCGGGCGCACCCCTACCTCCAGGACCAGCACAGCCAAGGCCATCCCCACGACCGCGTTCACGACGGCACCGACACCAACGATCTCTGGGACCACGAAGGTCGGCTCGACACTCACCGCTTCCGCGGGCAAGTGGGCGCCGACACCCAGCACAATCACCTATCTGTGGAAGCGAAACGGCACGTCGATCTCGGGCGCCACATCCAAGACTTACGTGCTCACCGCGGCCGATGCGGGGAAGAAGATCACCGTCACGACCACCGCGACGCTCGTAGGACGCACCACCACTTCCAAGACCAGCACCGCAAAGACCATCGCCGTTGACGGGTCCCACGTGAGTGGAACGATCGTCGCGGATACCGTATGGGACGTCGCCACGACGCCGGTCGTGATCATGGAAGGCGACGTGGTAATCCCGGCAGGGATCACTCTCACCGTCGGGCCCGGTGTGCTCGTCGCAGCGGACACCGGCACTGTGATGGTGTCCGGCTCGTTGGTGGTGAACGGGACCGGGGCGAGCCCGGCGACGTTCACGTCGCTGCGCGATGATTCCGTCGGCGGCGACACCAACGGCGATGGCGACGTCACCGTCCCCGCCCCCGGCGACTGGGGCGGCATCCAGATCAACGATGGCGGATCGATCGTGGCGACATCCACGCGCATCGCATTCGCCTATGACGGGATCCGCACCGACAGCGGCAGAGCGAACACCATCCAGGTGTCGAACTCGACGATCACCGACAGTTCTCGTCACGGCGTTTACGTGGTCGCGGATCGCTCGGGCGCGAACGCGGGAACCGCATCCGTGAAAATCCAGAACAACACGGTCACCGACTCCGGGTCCGACGGAATCAATGTCTGGGCGACCGGAGTACCGCAGGGCTCAGGAACGCAGATTCCTGTCCCCACCGTCCAGAACAACACCGTCACCGGATCCGGCGGCACCGCCATCCACATCCACGGCGACAAACTCGACGGCGCACTGCTGCGCGGCAACGACGGTGCAGACAACACCACCAACGGCATCAGTCTCACGGGGACCCTCACCACCAACGCCACCGTCCCGCTCGGTGGACTACCGGTCATCCTCGACGATCAATCTGGGAACTATTCGCTGACCGTCGCCCCCACCACCACCCTCACCATCAACGCCGGAGAAGTGATCAAATCGAACGCCGGCGGACTCATGGTGGCAGGCTCGCTGGTCGTGAGCGGGACCTCGACTAAACCGGTGACCTTCACATCACTGCATGACGACACCATCGGCGGCGACACTAACGGCAACGACGACGTGACCGTCGCTGCCGCCGGTGACTGGGCCGGAATCCACATCAACGATGGCGGATCGATCGTGGCAACGTCCACGCGTATTGCCTTCGCCTACGACGGAATCCGCACCGACACCGGCAAAGCGAACACCATCCAGGTGTCGAACTCGACTATCACTGACAGCTCACGTCACGGCGTTTACGTCGTAGTCGATCGCTCAGGCGCCAACGCGGGAACCGCATCCGTGAAAATTCAAGACAACACCATCACCGACTCCGGATCCGACGGAATCAACATCTGGGCAACCGGCACCCCGCAAGGCTCCGGAACACAGATTCCCGTTCCCACCGTCCAGAACAACACCGTCGCTGGATCCGGCGGTACCGCCATCCACATCCACGGCGACAAACTCGACGGCGCACTCCTGCGCGGCAATGGGGGCACGGGCAACACGTTCAATGGCATCAGCCTCACCGGAACTCTCACCACCAACACCACCGTCCCGCTGGGTGGCCTGCCGCTCATCCTCGACGACTACTTGGGTAACTATCCGCTTAACATCGCCCCAACCGCGACCCTCACCATCAACGCCGGACAGGTAATCAAGTCGAACGCTGGCGGACTCACGGTGGCAGGCTCATTGGTCGTCAACGGGACCTCGACCAACCAGGTGACGTTTACATCGATTCGCGATGATTCCGTTGGAGGGGATACCAACGGCGACGACGATGTGACAGTCGCTGCAGCTGGCGACTGGGCGGGAATTCAGATCATCGACGGCGGATCGATTGTGGCGACATCCACGCGTATTGCTTTCGCCTACGACGGGATCCGCACCGACACCGGCAGAGCGAAGACCATAGAGGTGTCGAACTCGACAATCACGAACAGCTCACGTCACGGTGTTTACGTCGTAGTCGATCGCTCGGGCGCGAACGCGGGAACCGCATCCGTGAAAATCCAGAACAACACGATCTCCAACTCGGGATCCGACGGAATCAACATCTGGGCAACCGGAGTCCCCCAGGGATCAGGAACTCAGATCCCCGTTCCCACCGTCCAGAACAACACCGTCACAGGATCCGGCGGCACTGCAATCCACATCCATGGCGACAAACTCGACGGCGCACTCCTGCGCGGCAACGGGGGCACCGGCAACTCCATCCATGGCATCAGCCTCACGGGAACCCTCGCCACCAACGCCACCATCCCGCTCGGTGGGCTACCACTCATCATCGACGACCAGAGCAGAGCCTCCTCGCTCGTGATCGCTCCAACTGCGACCCTCACCATCAACGCCGGACAGGTGATCAAATCCAATACCGCTCTAGATGTATCTGGGGCGCTCACGATTAACGGGACCTCGAGCAAGCCCGTTACTTTCACCTCGCTGGGCGATGATTCCGTCGGCGGCGACTCCAACGGCGATGGCGACGTCACCATCCCCAACCCTGGCGATTGGAGCGGAATCCTGATCAATGACGGCGGATCAATCGTGGCGACGTCCACGCGCATTGCCTTCGCCTACGACGGGATTCGAACCCGGACCAACAACGCGAAGACTGTCGATGTGTCTAACTCGACGATCGCCCACAGCACCGGATACGGCGTGTACGTCACGGTGGACCGCTCGGGGGCGAATGCGGGAACCGCATCGGTGAAGATTCGGAACAACACGATCACCGACTCCGGATCGGACGGAATAAGTATCTGGGCAACCGGAGTGCCCCAGGGCTCAGGAACGCAGATCCCCGTTCCCACCGTTCAGAACAACACCGTCACCGGCTCCGGCGGCACCGCCATCCACATCTACGGTGACAAACTCGACGGCGCACTCCTGCGCGGCAACGGCGGCACCGGCAACACCACCAACGGCATCAGCGTGATGGGAACGCTAACCACCAACGCCACTGTTCCGCTCGGCGGACTACCACTCGTCCTCGACGACCAGAGCAGATACTCCGCGCTCATGGTCGCCCCAACTTCGACCCTCACCATCAACGCCGGAGAAGTGATCAAATCGAACGCCGGCGCACTCATGGTGGCAGGCTCACTGGTCGTGAATGGCACTTCGACTAGCCCGGTGACGTTCACATCACTACATGACGACACCATCGGCGGCGATACGAACAGCAATGGCGACGTCACCACCCCCTTCGCCGGCAACTGGGGCGGAATCCAGGTTATCGATACCGGGTCCATCACCATGAACAATGCCATCGTGAAATACGCCGTCGACGGCGTAACGAGCGACGGCGGAACGGTGGCGCTCGATGGCGTGACGTTCGAACAGATCAGGGATGCCTGCCTCTCGGTCAACGGCGGCGGTTCGTTCCACGGGGTGGTGCGGGACTGTGCCGTCGGAGTCGAGAACCTGCAGCTCGGCGAGTTCGACGCGAGTGGCGTGGACTGGGGCACGCCGGATGGACCGCCGCCGTTCGGTGATGGTCCCGATGTACTCGGCGCCGTCGACGTCGTGCCGTGGGTCGGTTATGTGCAGCCGGTTCTCCCGCCCTCGCCTACCGTGAGCGAGAGCTCCGCTGATTCGTGTCACGCCTACCGGGTCATCGCGGTGAGGGGGTCCGGCGAGGTGCCGATGGGGATGGATGGGCCATCGACAGATCCGCAGTATTACGACAACTGGTCATACGCAACCATGGTGAACTCGCAGTACTCGTATCGCGGGCTTGGAGCGCGCGTGCAAATGATCCTGACGGGGCAGTCCTCTCCGCAAGGGTGGGACGCCGTAAATGAAGACGTCGGCCTCCTCGATCAGTTGAACACCTCGTTCGACGTCAACTCGGCTGTCGCGATCGAGGCCCTCAACTACCCCGCAGACCCCGTCTCCCAGCTCACGTCGGGTGGCATCCAGGGTTTTGTTGAATACATGTACAGCGTGTTCTGGGGCGTGAAGGCCCTCACGCACAGGCTCATAGCAGCGAACGAGGCATGTCCGGATGAGCAGATCGTGCTCGCTGGATACTCGCAGGGATCGCTCGTCATCCAGATGGCGTTGGTGGAGCTTGAGCGCGGCGGCGATTCCGCGGCACTTTCCCGGATCGCTTCCGTGCTGCTTTTGGCTAATCCGCTGCAAAACGCGGGCCAAGACGGATATCAGTTCGCTGGCAGCGCGAGCGGAGGCGGCCGAGGCGCAGTTGATGTGCTCGCCAGCTTCCCCGCCGTAATGAGCGTCATGAAAGACGTGTTCTCTGCCGATGACGAGGCGTGGTTCCACTTCGAATCGATGGATGGCACCTATCCATCGGAGGTCGCCGCCCGCACGATGACCTACTGCAATCGGAACGACATGCTCTGCGATCCTCAGCTCAGTACTGACAGTTCCCGATCTCTGTGGCTCTTCAATCTGCCCGCTGACACCTTCAACGCGATGGCTACCGTTCACGGTGGCTACACCGTTGAGGAGCTGGCCGCCTTCGGCCGCTCGGCGGCCTGGATGTTCGCTGCGCCCGAGCCTCATTAGACGGAGGTCAAGCCTTCTACGCTGCCGCCTTCGCCGCCTTCTGGTCTGCGAATGTCTGCAGATTCTTCACGCGCTCGGACTAGCCCTCGTCGTTGACCTCGGCGAGCTGCTTCTTCGCGGATCGCAGGCGCGATTGTGCGGCTGGCAGCTGATACCAGCGCGCGTCATCGCGTTCGGCTTCGGCATCCCGCACCCGAACCCTCGCGGCGAGCACAATCGCGTCGCGCTCTTCGGCCCTGCGGCGACGCTCCGATTCTTCCCGCGTCACGCGAACCAGCGGCTCTTCGCGATCGAGAGCTCCGACGGCGATCCAGGCGGCGGCAACAAGCGTGACGATGCTCGTGATGCGAAAGAACACGAGCATCGCCACAAACACAGCGAAAGTCGCGAGGAGCGGGTTGCGGGTCGCGCCGCCCGCGAGGAGAGATCCTCCGAGCTGAAGTACGAGCAGGGCTAGCCCGCCCAGGATCGACCCTCCCCACATTCGGCGCCACTGGATGGTGGCCCGGGAGAGAAATCGGAACATCATGGCGAGCACGAGAGTGTTGATGGCAAAAACGAGCAGCAAACCAACCAGGCGAGCAAGCACTGTGTACTCCTCCCCCGTTGTGTTCAGACCGAAGATCTCAAAGATCCAGTGCAGCGCCTCAGTGCTGGCGACGGAGAGAGCGGCGGCGACGAGCAGCATCCCGCCTAGTGCGAGGGCCACGATCAGGTCGCGTGCCTTCATGAGGAAGTAGTTGCGACGATCCTTATCGAGGCCCAGCACCGCCCGAACGGACATCCGAGAGAACGTGATCCACCCGATGGCGGTCCAGATCAGGCCCGCTCCCGCGATGACTGCGGTCCAGGTGAGGAGGCCCGTCCCCAGGTTGCCCGCGTTGATGATGTCGTCAACGGAGATGATCCCCGATTCGCCGATGAGTCCGGGCACGGCAGTATTCACGAGTTCCGCGAGCGACGCAATTGTGTTGGGCTGGCCAATGAGCCAGATCCCCGCAATGGAGAAGCCCACGTAGACGGCAGCGAAGACGGCGAAGAGCGCCTGAAAACTCATGCCAGCGGCGAGGATGAGGCCGTTCTGGTTGAGGAAGTGCAGCCACACCCGCACGGGGAACAGCGACTGGGCCCAGGCGATGAGGGCTTGGACGCGAGGGGTCATGCCTTCTTTGCTGCGGCCTTGGCGGCCTTCTTGGTCTCGCGCACCTGAGCGAGGGATTCGGGATCGACGATGTCGGCGACCGAACGGAAGCTGCCCTCGTCACCATACGGAGCGGATGCCTCGCGCCATCCCTCTGCCGTGAGTCCACGTTGCTTGCCCAAAAGCGCCAGGAAAATCTTCGCCTTCTGGTCCCCGAATCCAGGCAAAGTCTTCAAGCGCTTGAGCACCTCTGCGCCGCTGGGCGAGTCCTTAATCCAGATCGACTCCGCGTCACCGCCCCAGTTCGCGACAAGCTCCTGCGCTAGGGCCTGCAGCCTGGTGGCCATCGATCCGGGAAAGCGATGAACCGCGGGAGACTGCTTGAAGGCCTCGAGAAGCTCATCAGGATCGAGAGCGGCAATGGATGCGGGGGTCAGCTCGCCGAGTCGCGACACGAGTTTCTCGGGCCCGGCAAACGCGGTCTCCATGGTGACCTGCTGGTCGAGGAGCATGCCGGTGAGCAGGGCGAACGGGCTATCGGAGAGGATGGCGTCGGCCGCAGCGTCGCCGGTGATGTGCAGCGTCATGCACTCATCCTGTCACCGAATGCGGCGCCGCTCCTCGCCTATCCCTCGACAATCGTGCGAATCACTTCTTCCGGCAGCTTGGGCACCCGGTTGGCGTCGCAGAGCCCGTTGACCTCCTGCCCCGTGTCGGTGAGCTGGGTGTAACAGAACCCGACGACGTGCGGTGATTCACGTATCGCAGTGATGACAGAGGTGACCCGCTGCTGATATTCCTCGGCGTCGGAGGCAGAAGAGTATCCCCAGCCCTTCGCATGGGCATCACCAGCCTCAAAACGCACACCGCCAAACTCGGTCACCATGATGTATCGCGCATCGAGTGCTCGCCCCACCGACATGCGGCGACCTGCCGGGCCGAGCCCTCCCAGCAACGCGGCGATTGACTGGGTCGTCCCATATCTCGCCGCAAGCACATCGCCCGACGGCTCGTAATCGTGCACGGTCACAAGATCGGAATCGGTGTGCTCCCACCCGTCGTTCGAAATCACCGGGCGCGAGGGGTCGATCGACCGGGTCAGGTCAGTCAGAGACCGCGAGTACGCTCGCTGCGCAGGGTCGCTCGCAATGTTCTGGATGCCCCATGACTCGTTGAACGGCACCCAGGTGATGACGCTCGGGTGGGACAGCTGGCTGCGCACGATACGCACCCACTCGGCCGCATAGAGCTCGACCGCGCGGGAGGAGAATTCATAGGCCGCGGCGGCCTCAGCCCAGACAGTAAGACCCAGGCGATCGCACCAATACAGGTAGCGGGGGTCTTCGACCTTCTGATGGATGCGGATCGAGTTGAAACCGAGCCGTTTGACCAGCTCGATCTCCTCCCGCATCGCGTCGACGGAGGGCGCGGTGAAGTGGCTCTGCGGCCAGTACCCCTGCTGCAGCACTGATCGCACATAAAACGGACGATCATTGAGCAGCAGCCGACCATTGAGCACGTCGACGCTGCGCAGACCGAAATAGGAGTCGACGGTGTCGATCGGGCCATCCTCGCCACCAAGAGTGACCCGCACATCAATGAGGCGCGGGTTGCCCGGACTCCACAACAACTCATCAACGGCCTGGCCGTTTCGCAGGGCCGCGATCGGGACATCCAGTAGCAGGTGGTCGGATGCAATGTCGCTTTCGATGCGCGCCAGGCAGGTGCCAGCGAACCAGGCCTCGATCGTCAAGGTCGAGACGTCCCGCGGTCTCTCACTCAACTCGACTTCCGCCCGCACGGATCCCCGGGCCAGCTCGGGAGTCCATGCGAGGTTCACGACATGGAACGCGGGCACGACTTCTAGCCAGATCGAGCGCCAGATTCCGGTCGCCCGGTGGTACCAAATGGAGTGTGGCTCGGCGTGCCAATCCTGTTTTCCGCGCGGGATGGCCGCGTCGTGCGGGTCATCTTCGGCGCGGATAACGACATGGTGAGCGCTCAGTGAAGCATCCAGGGCTTCGGTCACATCCGCCGAGAAGGCGGTCTGTCCGCCCACATGACTCGTGACATGGGTACCGTCGACCCAGACATCAGCGCGGTGGTCGACGGCGCCAAGATGCAGGATGACTCGGCTCCCCTGGCTACCGAGGCCAGCGGCGTCGAGATCATCGTTCGTAATCTCTCGCCGGTACCAAGCGATCGGATGAAAACCCGTGTCGCCGATTCCCGAAGCCTCCGACTCGGGAGCGAATGGCAAAGTGATCTCTCGCCCAAAGGGTTCTGGGCTGCTTGCCCACCCGAGGGCCCGACCCGCATCGTCGTCGTCATAGGCGAACCCGCACGCCCCATCCAAAAGCCGAAAGCTGCCGCGCACGAGCTGCGGACGAGGATGCGCGTCATCGCGCGACGATGCGGTGGGGATGTTTCCGCTCACGTCATCCAGCAAAGCGAGATCAATTGTGGTCATCGCTCAAACCATCCTGCCGACGGGTTGGACACAGCCGGCGGGACAGTGACGGAGTCCGGAGCCGCCCATTCCACGCCGTTCGCGAGCACACGACGAATCTGTGGGTGGAAGTACACGGGGTAGGCCTCGTCGCCTGGACTGAAGTAAAAGATCCGGCCTCGCCCGCGCGTGAACGTCATCCCTGAGCGGAACACCTCACCGCCCGCGAAGGAACTGATAAAAACGAGATCATCGGGGTCGGGGATGTCGAATAGCTCGCCGTACATCTCTTGGTGGTCGATGACGACAGGATGCTCGATGCCTTGCGCGATCGGATGGCTGGGTTTGACCGTCCACACCAACTCGCGCTCCGCCTCGTTTCGCCACGAGAGCGAGCAACTCGTTCCCATGAGCGAGATGAAGATCTTCGAGAAGTGACCGGAATGCAACACGATGAGGCCCATGCCCGCGAGCACTCGCTCGTGGACTCGCTGCACGACCACGTCGCTCACGCGGTCGTGAGCGACGTGGCCCCACCAGAGCAGCACATCGGTCGCGGAGAGCACCTCTTGCGAGAGCCCGTGCTCGGCGTCCGAGTCGAGAGTCGCCGTGCGGATGACCGTGTCGACGGGCAGCAGTTCGCGCAGCCCCTCGGCAATGGCGCCGTGGATGCCGTCCGGATACCGGTCGGCAACGGCAGGATCCACCTGTTCGTGAACACCCTCGTTCCATACGGTCACTCTCAGCGATGTCATCTCGTGTTACCTCTTCAGCAGTGCGGCGACGCGCGGAAGCACGTCTCGCGCATCTCCACTCAGGCCGCACTCCATGGCGAGCCAGCCGTCGTACCCGATGTCTTCGAGTGCGGTGAGGGTTTCATCCCAGTCGTAGTGCCCAGCACCGGGTTCCATGCGGTTGCTGTCCCCGAGCTGCACGTGAGTAATGCGGTCCCCGGCTGCCCGGATTGCCGCCCCGATGTCCGACTCTTCGATCGACATGTGCCAGGTGTCGGCAACGACGCCGAGACCCGGCGACGGAATCTGGTCTTTGTACCAGCAAGCGTCTTCGAGGGTGTTGACCACGAAGTCCTCGAATCGGTTGAGCGGCTCGAGAACGGCCTGGGTTCCCGCCGCCTCCGCGTGATCGGCGACCTCGCGCAGTGCCTCGAGCAACAAGGGCTTGGAGTCTTCGACGCTGCGGGGTGGGGTGAATGGAGGAAGCCTCGTCGAGAACAGCCCGAATGCGTGCGGCGTCACGAAGTAGCTGCCACCGGCAACCGCGAGAACCGTGAGCATGTCCTTCAGCTCATCGATCGCACCGCGGCGCTTCTCGGGATCGAAGTCGCCCATGAAGTAATCGACGTGCGCGACCGCACTCGGCATCACCACGCCAGCTTCGCGAGCGGCCGCGAGTTCATCTGCGCGTTCGACGAACACGCCGTTTCCTCGCCCCGACAGCTCAATGCCGTCGAATCCCACCGACTTCGCGAACTCGAACTTCTCGATGAGCGAGTCGCCCTCGCACGTCGATTCCTGTGCAGCGAGACGAAACGCCATTACTCCGCCACCTTCGCGTCGAGCACGACCTGCAGCACGTCGGTCGTGGCGGTGTCGAGCATCGCGAATGCTTCGCCGCCCTTCTCGAGCGGCATCTCGTGGGAGATGAGGTCGGTCACATTGACCTTGCCCGAGACAGCCAGGTCGATAAAGGTGCGCTGTAGGCGGTATTCGTTCCAGCGGTGATCGATCGCCGGGTTGACGCCGGAGATCTGGGCGCAGACGAGCTGCACGCGGTTGTGGTGGAACTCGTCTCCCAGGCGCAGGCCGATGCCTTCGCCCTGCATGAAGCCCGCTACGCACACCCGCGAGTTGTACGCGACAGTGCGGATTGCCTCGTTGAGGGCGCGGTAGTTTCCCGTCACCTCGAGCACGACGTCGGCTCCGCGACCATCGGTGAGTTCGCGAACTTTCTCGGCCACTCCCCCCTCGGACGCGTCAAGCACGAGGTCCGCGCCGAGCCTGAGCGCGAGTTCACGGCGAGACGCAACGTTGTCGACTCCGATGACGCGAGCGCCATTGAGCCGCGCAAGCTGGGCGACAAGCTGACCGGGGACGCCGAGGCCGAAGACCACTACCGTTTCCCCGACGTGGATGTCAGCATCCAGAACCACGTTGAGCGCAATAGCGCCGATCTGCGAGAAGATCCCGATGCGGGCGTCCGCATCCTTTTTGAGGATGCGCTTCGCCGCGCGATCTTCTTTCTGAATCGTCTCGGTGCGGTGGCCCCAGGTGCCCCAGATCACGTCTCCGACGGAGAGGGATGTGACGGCGGACCCGATCTCGGACACCTCGCCCACCTCCTCGTATCCCCAACCGTTGACGGGATACTCGAAGCTCGTCGAGCCGTCGACGAACAGGCGCCGTTCCTCGTCCCACTTCTTGGTCATGTAGGCGTTGGTTCCGCGGTACGCCGTGAGTTCGGTTCCCGCCGATATGCCCGAGTAGAGGGTGCTGATGCGCACCTCGTCCGCTTCGAGTTCGCGCGACTCTTCGTCGACGACCTCTGCGACGCGTTCCGAGGTGAAGCTCACCATTCTGCCCATAGTGCTGTATCTCTCTTTCTTGTGCCCGACGTGATGCGCCGGGCGGTTGTGGTTGGGTGAAGTGGGTTAGCCCTTGACCGCGCCGGAGATGAACCCCTGCGTGACCTGCCGTTGAAGCACGATGAAGAGCACAATGATCGGCAGGATCGTGATGAGAGTGCCGGCCGCGAGCGGTCCGATATCGAGAGATCTCCCGCTCGTGAACATGTAGAGCCCCGCCGTCAGCGGACGGAAGTCGCCACCGGGCAGGTAGAGCAGCGGCACAAGAAAGTTATTCCAGTTCGCGAGGAACGTGAACACCGTGAGCGCGCCGATGCCCGAGCCGACGAGCGGAAGCATGACCTTCGTAAAGATCTGCCACTCGGACGCACCGTCTACGCGAGCGGACTGCTCGAGCTCGATCGGCAGGTCCGAGAAGAACGCCCGCATGAAGAAGGTGCCAAACGAGATGCCGGTGGATGCGAGAACGAGGATGGCTCCGGGCAGGGTGTCGAGCAGTCCCAGTGATCGCAGCTGGAAGTACAGCGGGATCATGAACGTGAAGAACGGCACGAGCAGGCCGAGCACAACGAGGTAGAACAGGAACGTTCGACCGGGGAACGGCAGTCGCGCGAACGTGTACCCGGCCATTGTCGAGATGACCACGACGAGAGCAGTCGATGGCACCGTCAGCAGGACGCTGTTGAGCAGGTAGTCGCTGAAGTGACCCACCGTCCAGGCATCCACGATGTTCTGAAACGAGAACGAGGTGAACAGGCCGAACGGGTTGACCCGAACATCCTCTGGCGTCTTCAGGGTCGTCGAGATAACGAGCATCACGGGAAGCATCACGATGATCGCCATGGCCGCGAGCAGCACGTGCCGCAGGGTCTGCGTCACGCGGCGTCGGTGTCCGTTTTTACCCACAGACGACGACTGCTGATGACCGTGTTCGAGGTCGGCAAGTTTGATTGCTGAGTCGGTCATCAGGCACCGTTTCCCTGGAGTGAAAGCCGCCGCTGTACGCGGTTGAGGATTATCGCAATCGGAACGCTCAGCACGGTGATCAGCAGCGCGAGCACTGTTCCGTAACCGATGTCGCTGAGCTTGAAAGCGTTGTTGTAGGCGTAAGTTCCGAGCACATCGGTGGCCCCTGCAGGCCCGCCGTTGGTCATGATGAAGATGATGTCGAACACACTGAACCCGCCCACGAGCGTGAGGGTCAGCACCATGAGGAACACCGGCATGATCTGCGGAAGGATGATGTACCAGAGCCGCTGCGGCGAGTTTGCGCCATCGATGCGGCTCGCATCCACGAGCTCGATGTCGACATTGCGCAGTGCGGACAGGAAGATCACGATCGTGAAGCCCGTGCCGGCCCAGATCGCGGTGAGGAGCACCGCGTAGAGCGCGATGTCGGGCTCACCCAACCAGCCCCTCGCGAGATCGCCGAGGCCGATGCCCCGAAGGATCTGGTTGAGCAGGCCGTTCACCGGGTCGTAAACCCAGCCCCACACGATGCCGATCGCGACGCCGGGGAGCACGTAAGGCAGGAAGAAGACGACTCGGTAGATCACGGAGCCCTTTTCCAACGACCAGAGCAGCACCGCGACAAGAAGGCCAACAACCATGGGAACGACCGTGCCCACGACGATCCAGATGAAGTTGTTGCCGAGAGCGTGCAGCACCTTCGGGTCCGTGAACAGGCGCTCAAAGTTCGCCAGCCCCACGAATGGCGGGTTGGGGTTGATCCCGTTGAAGTCGACGACCGAGAAATACAGCGCGTTGACGAGCGGGACCAGGAAGAACAGCACAACCATGATCATCACGGGGATGACCAGGGCGATGCCCAGGCGCGCTTGCGCGCGCCTGGTCACCGTCGGAGCCGATGAACGGCTTGTCATTGTCATCGGTCTAGTAGTTTTCCTGCAGCGACTTGGCGACTTCTTCGGGAGTGAACTGCCCAGTGAGTACTCCCTGCACGCCATCGACCATCGCCTGGTTGAACGTGTCGGACATGAGCACATCGATGTTGTAGCCGAAGTCTCCCGAGCCATCGGCGATCTTGGCCGCGTCCGAGAGCACCTGAGTAAACAGCGGGGTGGCTTCAATGCCCGAGGTGTCGATGGGGAACGCGGGGATGGACTGCGTGTTCTGGATCACCCACGCGCCGTGCTCCTGAGTCATCATGTAGTTCAGAAACTCGACCGCCGCATCCGTCTTCTTGGACTGGGCGTTGACGAAGAGACCCGCACCGAGGCCACCGCTGAAGATGCCCACGCCATCGGACGACGGGAACGGCACGTACGACACGTCGAAGTCAACGTTGCGCTCGGTGTCCTGAACGAGCCAGCTGCCCGTCGGGTTCATCGCTGCCTGTCCGGAGTAGAAGAGCGCGTTGGCGTTGTCATAGGTGACCGCGGCAGGCGACGGCGTGAAGCATCCCTCATTGTTCATGTTCTGCAGAACTTTGAGCGCGTCGATGACCTCCGGTGAATCCCAGCGGGTCTTTCCGTCGATGAGTTCTTTCGTCGCGACCGAGCCGATCTCGCTCGAGAGGACCACGCTCAGGAGGTGACCGCCCTGCCAGCCCTCTTGGTCGCTCACCGCGATCGGGATGAGGCCCGCTTCGCTGATGACGGTGCACGAGTCGATCAGGTCGTCGATATTCGTGGGAGCCTCGAGACCCAGATCGGCGAAAATGTCATCGTTGATGTAGATACCCAGGGTCTCGATGTCGTTCGGGATGCCGACGATCTCGCCATCGAAGGTCACGCGCTCCTGAGCGAACTCGTAGACGGGCCAGTCGTACTTGGCATACGCGTCGGTGAGGGGAAAGAGCAGTCCCGCCTCGGCGAGAGCTCCCGCAAACCCAGGGCCGGTGTCGTAGCCGAAGACATCGGGACCATCGCCCGAGCGCAGTCGAGTCTGCAGGATCGTTTTCACTTCCTCGATCGGTACGACATCGAGTTCGATGTGGATGCCGGACTCTTCCTCGAACTTGAGCATGTCGGCTTTGGTGAGTTCCAGGTCGGCGGGATCTTCGGGCGATCCGACCATGAACGTGATGCTGTTGGGGTCGCCGTCTCCGCCGCTTGAGGCGCCTCCGGTGCATCCGGCCAGACTGACAGCCAGAACTGACGCGAGACCAACAGAAGCGATCCGCAGGGGTTTCTTCATTGTGACTTCCTTGTCATATGAGGGATGAGTCGGAGCTGTGGCAGGAATCATCCGAGGGGATGAACACATCTTTACACCGCTGTAAACGCATGTCTAGGAAAACTTTCCGGCGCTGTAAATTTGCCGACATCGCGCTAAGGTGGGGCATTCTATTGATTCACCCCAGGAGGCGGACATGGCATCAACACGCCCTCGGCTCAGCGAGGTCGCCGCTCGCGCCGGCGTCTCCGAGAAAACTGTCTCGAATGTCATCAACAAATACGAGCACGTCAGCGCCTCGACGCGAGAGAGAGTCGAACTCGCCCTGACCGAGCTCAACTACCGGGTCAATCTCTCCGCACGCAGTCTCGCGAGCGGACGAACCGGATTCATCACTCTCGCGGTTCCCGGTCTCGATAACCCCTACTTCGCCGAACTCGCTGGCCACATGATCACCGCCGCGGCTGCCCACAAGTGGACCGTGCTGATCGAACAGACCGGAGGTCGCCACGACACCGAGTCCCAGGTCATCGGCGGCATCATGCCCGTCGACGGGATCGTGCTCCATCCCGAGGCCCTCACCTCGTCGGAACTTCTCGATAGCGCGACCCCGGTTGTACTCATCGGTGAGAAGACACTTGACCATGTCGCCGATCACGTGGTCGCTGACAATATCGCCGCCGCGCAGGATCTCACCGAGCACCTCGTGCAGACCGGCCGTCGCAGGATTGCGTGCATCGGGCTCGAGGAGAACAGCCCCTTCACCACGAGCGCACTTCGATTTGAGGGATACCAGCGCGCGCTGCGCGCTGCCGGGATCGAGCCGGATCCGGCGCTGCAGATCCCCAGCCTCAGTGTGAAACGAGCAGACGGACTCGCTGCCATCACTCAGCTGCTATCCCTCCGGGAGCGCCCGGACGCCGTGATCTGCTTCAACGACGTGCTCGCGAGTGGTGTACTCCACGGGCTGTCGCTCGCGGGGGTTCCGGTTCCTACCGGGATCGCGGTCGCAGGTTTCGACAACATTGAGGAAACGCAGTACAGCGCTCCCCCACTCACCACAATCGCGTGGGACACAAAAACTATTGCCGAGCAAGCCGTCGGCCTCCTCGCCGAGCGCCAGGGAGCCGGCGAGCATCCTCCACTGCGCGAAATCTCCGTGGGATATGAGCTCATCGTGCGCGAGAGCACGGCGCGATAGCTCTCGAACACTGGCGCAGTGCCGATCCCGGAGTTAGCCTGTCGCCATGTGCAGGAATATCCATACCCTTCATAATTTCGAGCCGGCCGCAACCGACGACGAGGTTCACGCGGCTGCGCTGCAGTACGTGCGCAAGATCAGCGGCACAACGAAACCCTCGCAAGCCAATCAAGAGGCATTCGATCGAGCTGTTCACGAGATCGCCCACATCACGCAGCACCTACTCGAAGACCTCGTCACGAGCGCACCACCGAAGGATCGTGAGGTCGAGGCCGCCAAGGCTCGTGAGCGTTCGGCGAAGCGCTTCCCGCAGGCCAGCTAGCCCCTTCGACAAGCTCAGGGACCGCCCTTCGACAGGCTCAGGAACCGAGGGAGTCTTTCGAAGCGCGCCGACCTAAGACTTCTCTCGCACCCGGAACGCCACAGGAACCGCCGCGAGGGCGATGAGCGCAGTAAGCGCGAGCGCCGCGGTGAAACCGCCATCTAACAGGCCGCCGAAGGCCGTGAACACGAGCCCGGCGAAGGCGATGGCCGATGCCCCGCCCGTGGCATCTGCGATGCTCATCGCCGCGCTGTTGAACCCCTGATCGCTCGGCGTCGAGTAGCCCAGCACGAGCGTGGAGATGCGCGGGAACACGAGTCCCATGCCGCCGCCCGCGATGAACCAGCCCGCCGCGGCGAGCCCCGGAGACAGCACGAAGAACGCGGTGATGAACTGCACCGAGATTCCGACGACGATGAGGATCGACGCGACCCGCGCGACCGAGGAGTGAGCGACCCGATCCCCGAGGCGAGACTGGATGGCGGAACCACCGGCCCACGACACCGCACCCACCGTGAGGATGAGTCCAGCGGCCCACGGCGGAAGGTCGTACTGGATGTTGAGGAGGTACGGCAGGTACACCTCGGTCGCAAAGAATGCCGCTGCAATGGCTCCACGCAACAGAACGACGGCGGGAAGTCCGCGTCGCACGATAAGAGTTCCGCGAGGCACCAGAGGTCGAAGCGCAATGATGACGACGACAAAGGCGGCACCGGCGATGGGCCACGCCCACGGCGAATCGAGCTCTCCCCCCACGCTGATCGCGACGACGGCAACCGACAGCAGGGCGGCCCAGAAGATCATCCAGCCGTTAGTCTCCGAGGACCCGGTGGATGACTCGTCGCGCGCTTGCGCGTGCAGGAGCCGCATCGAGGGCACAATCGCTCCGCCGGCAAAAAGTGCGAGCACGCCAACGCCGAGGAACACCCAGTGCCACCCTAGATTCTCGGCCACGAGTCCCGCGACGGGCGGACCGATGAGCGAGGGTACTACCCAGGCCGCAGCAAACGCCCCGAAGATCTTGGGATGCAGGTGCGCCGGATAAATGCGCGCGACTACAACGTAGAGCGCAACGGTAACGGCACCAGAACCGAGCCCCTGCAGAATGCGCCCGATGATGAAGACGACCATCTCGCCCGCGACGCCCGAGATCACGAGTCCCACCACGAAGATGCTGATCGCCGAGATCAGCGGGCCAACGGGTCCGGTGCGGTCCGCCCAGCGTCCGGCGACAACCATGCCAATGACGCTCGCGGCGAGCATCCCGCTGAAGGCAACGGCGTACAGCGCTGCGCCGTCCAGCTCTTCGCTGATCACCGGCATGATCGTGGTGACGGCGAGCGACTCGAACGCCGCGAGGAAGATCAGCGCTATCGCGCCGACCGTGGTCCATACAAACTGTGGGGAAAAAATGCCTGAGGGTGGTGCGGTGTTGGTGGTCATGGTGCTTTCGTTGTGGGTCTGAGATCCATTCTCCATGGCTTTCGCGCGCCTATCTCAGATAGCAGTCGACGATGAGCGCGCCGCGGATGTCTCTTAGCCGGTCAAGCACTCGGGAGACGAGCACCTTCGAGATAGTGGATGCCTCAACATCGAACGGTCCGAGAGGCTGAAGTCTTCCCGTCCTCACCCGGATCACCTCCCAGCCGACCTGCCGCAGCAAGGTGTCCTTGCGCTTATCCGAAGTCTCCCGCCGACCCACGTGTTCGAGGCCGTCTCGACCCGTGGTGTCGTACTCGATCGCGACGCGCAGCTCGTCAAGGATGATGTCTGGCCAGACTTCGAGGTGCGTGAAAAAGGGCTGACGTGTTCTCACGGCGGTGAGAGCAGGAGTGAACGCAAGCGCGTCATCGAGCTTGTGCCGCAACGAGGCCTCCGCAGCGGATGCGACCCGGGGTGCGCACTCACTGGTAAACGCCGTTCCGGGATGCAGGTCGGGAGTTTTTGCGCACAGCGGCTTGGCCGCGGGACGCTGTCTCACGGGCTTGGCGGTGGCCCCCGCCGCGCACTCCGGACACCACGTCGACCGCCGACGGCTGCGACCGGGCCGCTGCCTCTGCTCCCACGGTGTCGCCACGAACTCGTGTCCCGCCTCGCATTGCCAGAGCAGAAACACATCGGCTGCTGGCGGGATCTGGCTGAGCGTAAGTCCGAAGTTGAGGTCGGGATGGTACTGCCGCACGAGCACGGGGTACTGACGCCAGGCATCCCGGTACTGCCCTATCTCGTAGGGGGTCGCGAGGTCCTTGGAAAATCGGCGTCGCTCCCACCACGCCCGCACGTGCTCCGGCATGCCGCAACGGTACGACGAGGCACCGACGTTCGCGTCGGAGCGATCGGGTGCTGGCTAGCCGGTGATGCGATCGAGGTAGGCGATCGTCGACTGCAGTGCTGTCTGCGCCGCCTCAAAGTCGAGATGGAACTGGTACTCGTGCGGGAGCTTGGGCTCCTGGTCTTTCGGATAGAAGACGCTCTCGACATCCACTCCCAGACCCGTGAGCTTGTCGGCGAGGGGCTTGGACTGGCCGTTGGTGAGTGGGTCGCCGTTACCACCCGAGATCCATGTTGTCGGGAAGTCCGCCGTGACGTAATCCACGGTCGACATTTCGTCGCCCGCTTCGGTCTGCGACCAGTCCTTCTCTCCAAAGTAGGCCCACAGCGCGACGCGGAAACCCCATCCGCCGATGCCGGGAGCGTTGGGAATCTCGCTGACGTTGTAGATGCCGCAGTTCAGGATGACGCCGCGAAGCTGCTCGGGGCTGAGCGCTGGTGCAATGTCCATTTCGGTCGCGTAGCTGGGGTTGGTCGCGAGCACGGCCAGCTGACTGGCGAGATTGGAGCCGGCCGAGTCCCCCGCGAGAACGATGCGGTCGGGGTCAATGTTGTATTCGGCGGCGTGCTCGACGAGGAACGCGAGCGCCTCGTTGAGTTGCTTGACTGCGGTCGGGTAGATCGTCTCCGGCGACACCGTGTAGTTAAGGCTCACGGTCGTGTACCCGCTGTTCGCGATGATCTTGATGTACGGATTGACGTTGGTCTTGTCCCCGGAAATCCATGCGCCGCCATGAATCCAGACGACCGTCGGTAGCGCATCCCTCGTGCCCTCGGGCGAGAAGACATCGAAGGTCGTGTCGGCACCCGCGTCACCCGAGGCGTACTGCACGTCGAGGTGCTCCTCGAGTGGGGTGTCAGGCACGTACGGCAGCATCTCCTTGACGGTGCTTGCCGCTCCCTGCTCGAACACCGCGCGGATGAGCAGCGCAGACGGCCAGGGCGATACCGCGGCAATGAGTGCCACAACCACCCCCGCCGCGAGAAGGCAGAGGGGGATCATTCTCGAGGGTCGGCGGTACCAACTGCGGCGAGTGTCTGCGGACATGACTCGACCATAGCGGGAGCGAGCCCGTCAGCGCAGCAGGTCTACTTCTGCACCTTGAGCTTCGTCAGCAACTCGGGACCGCGACGCTCATAGATGCTGCCGCCGACCCGCACACCCACGATGAGCAGAACCGTGCCGAGCACGAGGCCCACGACGATCGAGAGCCACCCGAGCAGAGCGTTGCCGGTCGCGAAACCGACGATCGCAAGGATGAGTTCGGGCAGCACGAGCACACCCAGAATGCCCCACGTCGCGAACATCGAGAGCATGAGGCTGAACCCGCCGCCGGGCTTGGACTTGAACGGGCTCTCCCCCGGTGCGGGAACCGCGAAGATGAACGCACCAGACACCAACGAGGAAACCGCGAAGCCGCTCAGTAGCGCGCCTATCGTTATCCCGAGCAGGCCTGGGAGCAGTTGCCACTGACCGGTGACCCAGACACTCGCTACTGTCAGGGCGAGTGTCAGGGGAACGGCGAATACGGCGAGCGCAATTACTCGACCGAGGCGGTCGGCGCGCCCTGAAACGCCAGTCTGAAGGTGAAGGGCGAACGCGGTGTTGTCGTAAGAAACATCCGTGTAGATCGACATCGAGAGCAGAACCGCGATGATCGGGCCGACCGCGTTGAGCGGGAGGAGGTTTCCGTTGCTTCCCGCGTAGAAGAAGATGAGGACCGGGATGAGCGGAACGCTAATGAGCGACTGCGCGTACCGCGGATCGCGAATCCAATACGTCAGCGCGCGAGCGGCGACGGCTCCCGTCGGCGTTCCAGGGAACCGTCCGAACCAGCCGAGACCACGAACGCTCGCCTTCGCGGCGGTCGAGTTCGCCGGGCGTTCGAGCGCGCGAGCTAGTCCCCAGCGCCAGAGCACGACACTCACTGCGAGGGTCGCGAGACCGATGAGGAACTTGAGTATTGCCGCGATTCCGTTTCCATTCGCGACCTCTGACGGCACGGCCCAGATCGCGCCGAGTGGCGTCCATGACAGCACCTCGGCGATAGCGGGAAAGCTCGTGCTGGTCTCGCGCGCGATCTGGGTGACACCGAGCACGATGGGTCCCGCGAGTATGAGCGGGATGATCAGGAGGATGCCCTTGGCTTCCCGGATGCGGCGTCCGCCGCCGATGCGAGCGGTCAGGGCGACAAGCATCCTCGATCCCACGACGCACGTGAGAACTCCCACGGCCGCGGTAACGAGGGCGATGAGGGCAATGAGCGGACTCTTCCACCAGGTCAGGGCGGTGGAGAGAGCGGCGAGGGCCGTGACCATGCCCGGGATCCCGAGCACGCCGCTCGCGGTGAGGCCAAGAATGAGCGTGTTTGTCGAGATCGGGAACGTGGCGAGGCGCGCGGGGTCAACGGTCTGGTCGATGCCCGATGTCAACACGGGGCCCACGACCCAGCCCAAGATGAGCGCGGATCCGGCGAGAATGACGACCGTGCGCGCGAGCTCCACCGAGGCGAAACTCAGAGCGACGAGTCCCGCGATGACCGTCACGAGCACACCGAGCGCATAAAGCCCACCGATGACTACAGCGACGATCTGCCACGGGCTCTTCTTGAGCGAGTTCGCGAGAAGCTGGAACCGCAGCTTTACGAGAGTCGCAACCATTCCGGTCCCTCTCCGTGACGGCGTCCTCCGACGAGTTCGACAAAGCGGTCTTCGAGCGTCGAGTCGCCTCGCACCTCGTCAGTGGTTCCGGATGCGAGCACGCGACCCTGCGCGATCACGGCCACGTGGTCACACATGCGCTGCACGAGGTCCATGGCGTGGCTCGAAACGATCACGGTGCCGCCGGACTTCACGAAGCTCTCGAGAATGTCGCGGATGTTGGCAGCCGACACCGGGTCGACGGACTCGAACGGCTCGTCGAGCACAAGCAGACGCGGAGCGTGGATGAGCGCACACGCGAGCGCGATCTTCTTCGTCATGCCGGCCGAGTAGTCGACAACGAGAGTGCCGCCGGCCGTGTCGAGGTCGAGGAGGCCGAGCAGATCCTTGGTACGAGTGACGACGACGTCACGATCCATGCCGTGCAGAAGCCCGGCATAGGTGACGAGCTGCGCTCCCGTGAGGCGATCGAAGAGCCGCACTCCGTCGGCGAGAACCCCGACGAGGCGCTTCGCCTCCATGAGGTTGTTCCAGACATCCACTCCATGAAGCTGGATGCTGCCAGCGTCTGGTCTGAGCAGCCCGGTCGCCATCGATAGCGTTGTGGTCTTGCCGGCACCATTCGGGCCGACCAGACCAAAGAATGAGCCAGCGGGAACCACAAGGTCGAGATTGTCGACCGCCACCTTCTGATCGAACCTCTTGACCAGGCCCCGGATCTCCAGTGCGGGAAGCTCGGCGACCGCGCCGGCTCCAACGCTCGTGTTGTCGGTGAGACTCATCGGTTACCCCCAGGTGAGTTGTCGTCACATCAGTTTACGCAGGATAGAAATTCGCTCGGTGGGTCGTCAAGCGTGTCTCGCTTTCCTTCGTCACCCAGCGCCCAAGCATCCAGTAGCGTCTGAGCCATGACGAGAATTCCGGTCGGCCTGCGCTCTTCCCGCTCCCCCGCTGCGGGGCGAGCGCGCTCCGGCGCTCGCGGTGGCTCCTCCGCGCGCACGGAGCAGCCGGCCCGCCGAATCCAGTTCGATGCGTTCCGGCTCGGAATACTCGGCACCCTCGGGGTCGGTGTCGGCATGGTCATCATCGGGGCCGTGCAGACTCTCTCGACGGTGCTCATTTACATCGGGGTCGCCTACTTCATCGCTCTCGCGATCGAGCCGCTCATCGAGTTCTTCATGGCCCGCAAGGTGCCTCGCTGGGTGGCGTCAGTAGTCATCGTGCTTATTGGTGGTCTCGTCGCTACCCTCGTCGCGCTGTCGATCGTGCCGCTCGTCGCCCGTCAGATCGCCGCCGCGGTGAAGGGCGCTCCCGATTTTGTTGCCAACTTGCAGACCCAGCCGTGGGTCGAGTGGATCACGACCAATGCCTCGAACTTCCTCGACATCGACGGCCTCATCGCCGATGCGACTGCGTTCATCAGCGACCCTCAGCGTCTGCTCTCGCTTGGTGGCGGTCTTCTGTCGATTGGCGCGGGAATCGGCGAGGGCGTCACGGCGGTCATTGTCGTCACCGTTCTGAGTCTGTACTTCACGCTCACGCTTCCGTCGATGATGGCGAAGGTGTACCAGACCGTCCCCCGGTCGCGTCGGGACGGGTTCCAGTCGGTGACGGAGGAGATCCTGCAGTCCGTAGGCAAGTACGTCGCCGGTCAGCTGCTCCTCGCCGTGTGCAACGCGGTTGTCACCTTCCTTGTCGTGACAATCGTGGGTGGTCCAGCACCGCTGTTGCTCGCGTTTGTGGCGTTCGTGTGTGCTCTCATCCCCGTCGTTGGGCCCGTTATCGGCACGACTATCGTTGCTCTCGCGACCCTCATCGTGAGCCCCATCGGAGCTCTCATCGCAGCTGTTGTACTGCTCGTCTACATGCAGGTCGAGGCGTACTTCCTGTCGCCGCGAGTGATGGCGAAGGCTGTGGCTGTTCCCGGCGCTCTCGTGATCATCGCCGCGATCGGAGGTGCCGCGCTCGGTGG
>Ga0247807_10000577_pt1 | contig 22862 bp, 9 predicted proteins | sample UWRJL074202C1_FD_179931 | JGI IMG/M metagenome (GOLD analysis project Ga0247807, IMG submission 179931) | Plant litter microbial communities from Arlington Agricultural Research Station in Wisconsin, United States - UWRJ-L074-202C-1 | ecosystem: Environmental > Terrestrial > Plant litter >...
GTCGAAGCTCCTCATAACTATCTAAGTTATATGTGAGTATTTCATCAATTAGATTGATATCCATGAAGCCAAAACTATAGGTGCCCTGTAACTCGTATACAATACTGTATTCTCACTACACGTATTTTATTGTTGGTCATGTGACAATATCACATGACCATTGTGGATCCCTTGTTGGGGATATCCTCAATACTCGTAGTTAGTCAACAATCAACACCGATGACTCTACGACTACAATTAACACTCTACGGGAAATGACGTAGTTGTGCCACGTATTCCCAGTCAATGGACAATTACAACCACCAAGAAAGAACAATCAAGCAATATAAATACGAGGTAATCTTTAGGCAACACCAGGCCCATACCAGCCGTCTTCTATGACTCAACATTTACTACTGCAGACAGTTGCCTACAGCGCAGTCTAGAAGATGAGGAGGACCTCGCGATAGGATTTGAACATAAGTTGCAGGACGCCTTAGATGAAAAGGGAGTAGAGAGAGGGGACAGTGACGATAAAGAAGATGAAGATTTTGATAGCGATTAGGCTGATACGAGATCCAGAACTCCTCAAGTAAAAACCGTAGAAGATCCAGGAAACATATAGCTATTGTACTCAAAAACCAATCATAATCCCTGCTTCCTTTAAAGACTGGGAAATTGTTCCGAGAAATTCGCGGTAGGGAATAACAGATCACATTAGTTGTTTCGGTGATTCTGAGTTGCTGCGTACTGCCCGGATTAATTAAATAGATGAGGTTCCAATCAATGTAAGATCCTACTCTTTGTCCAATATATAGTACAGCACCAGGTATTTGAAATTGTTTGGGCTCTACTACATCTAACACCCCGCTCTCTGTACAATGTACGGTATAGGATGAGATATTTGAGGTTAATCAAATTCTACTCAATACGTTTAACACCTCACAACCCATACAATAATTAGTACAGTATGATGTATTTATCCTATAAAATGCTTCATACCCCTCAAATTTGTGGTTTATAAGTAGATATAAACATCCTAACTAGTGTAGGAAACTTTGATCAGAATTGCCAGCTTCCCCAAGGTCACGTATTGATTATCACATGCCCTCGTCTGAATACCACAACTTCTACAGAGTATGGGGAAAGAAGACTGGATTGCCCATCTTGAACTACAAAGAGAAGCGGGAAAGAAGCGGTCTCATATTTTTGGCTCCATATGTTATACATCCTAACAGCTTGAAACTTTTTGAGCTATTTCGAACCAGGCTTTATAGATGTGTATGATAATTCACGTGATCTACATGTGGCTTATGGGCCCCCCCCAAATCCTCAAAGTTCAAATGGACTGGTGTATTCTCCTTCGTAATGAGTTCAGACATTATAAAATGTCAAATGTATTAAGATCAAATTAATATGTACAGCAAAGCATCGCTTCCAAATCAACTGTCCCCTCGCCGGAATAGGAAAGCGCTCCCCTGTTCGCATGATGTGGCTTGGATTCCAGCACAACGGTTAAGCTTGTTACCGGCAGAAGCTGTACCACTTCACTTGAGTAGCGCCGAACCTAGGAGCAGCTTTTGGGGATTGCACAATGTAACACATGATTCATAAGCAGATTGTGCAGTGGGTAGAAGGTTCGTATCTCGATGGGTATAATTGCTGGAGACTTCATTTGTCAAATTCCGAGCGCTGACCACAGACTCTCGAATGTCAAATCATTGAGATGTGCATTGCCATTGATATATATTTCGTGGCGAATGTCAGACTGTAGTAACTGGAAAAAACTCTCCTTGCCATGTTCGCTGATTCGTAGTTCACAGTGATTTGGAGAGCAAGGAGCGTTTTCCCTTTCAGGACCAATACTCAGAGCTCATGAGTATAAAACAAGTAGAAATCCCTCTCAGTTTTCAAAGCATCATCTCTCAGATCGTTTCAAGCTCATCTTTCCATTTACTAGTCACCCGTATCATTTCCAAACTCAAACCAAAGAAAACCAACATAGAAATCACTAGCAACGATGCTTCTCTCAGCACTTTCCACTATCCTCTTTCCTCTCGCTGTCCTCGGAGCAGCTCAAGTTAACTTGTAAGTTCACTCCTCGTTCGGCATCTTTAATATATATATCCAAAACTAACATGTACCACAGCTACTACGATGACAACTGTCAAGACTACGCTGGCTCCAGCATCGCCGAGCTCAGTGGCAAAGTCGTAGGCGGGCCATTTGGTTCGCGAAGTATGCTTTTCGCCAACGTTGATGCATCCTGCTCTCATACATGCGGTCGTAAGTAACCTAATCCATCCTCTCCTCGGCCATCCTCCAGGGATTTCATCTCCTCTGTCTTTTCCCAATGGGTCTTAAGCTGATGTTTTTACAGCTAATCTGCTGTTCTGCAAGAACGAATCCTGTTCAGACCGGGCAAGCTACGATAAACAGTCGTTTCAGTTCCAGTGTATGCACTACGAAAATGGGGTCTGGGCGAGGATGTTTTGTGGGTGTATCCCATAAGGAAGCCGATGTTGTGATATGATGCGATGGCAGATGTGCTTTGATCGAGAGTTATTATCCTTATCTTCTTGCTTAGTAGCTAAATATTTTAAATTTATAGACTCTATACTGATGACTGTCTTGTTTGCAGTTTTTTTTTGAAAACCAATGACTGCTGCTGTGTGATGAATTAGAACCCTGAGCATGGTAATATTAAAAGTCTCTTGCTCGCTCATGGAAACTTTGAGCTTTCCCTATCTTTTGCGACTTCAGACAAGCTAAAATAATTATTCTGGCACCCCTATCATATATTATCCCCAGTTCTCTTTGCATACCCTGAGACCCCTCCACCTACATCCATCCATCCATCCACTCATCGTCGCATCCACGTTTCTATATCCATATCCCAACCCAAACATCACCCAGGATCTACGCCTATCCTCAGCTCACGATCATCCCGTCCCTCAACCATCCCGTCTTGGCACCGGCAAGACTCAACCCTCTCATTTCACCCGTGGTCCAATCAGCGACGCAAAGCGGCTGCCGACGTGGTGTTTTGTTGCACATCGCAGAGGGCGTTCTCTCAGGGCTGTAAGGCGTTAAGCGAACGCCCCCTTGTGTTTGTTTTGCAGTTTCCTTGGGGGTTTTGGCTTTTTGGTCAATTGTTTTTTTTTAGCGTCGGGCAGGCTTGGCTGGGGGATTCTTGGGGTCTTGAGGTGAGGGTTCAAGCCGTTTCGATTTGGGGGACTTTGATACAGACCGAAATAGATAGGTTTTTCGAGGTGCCGGCAGAGAGTTCTGTAGCCTGCAAGGTAGCCTTCTTGGAAAGCTAAATGCATGTTTCAGAGGCAAAGTTGGGGCGCATGACTTGGAGAGTTTGGAGGCGTGATAGCTGGAAGTATGTCGTGCGATAAGAACCGAGATGTGATCTACACTTAGAAGTGAGCTCAGACTTCTCCAACTGCTGGAGCGCAAAAGGCTTAGGAAAAGACGTGGGAGGGGATCATGAGGGGTGATGAAAATGATTTTGGGGGAAATGTATATGGTATAATGTTGATCTGGAATTAAATACAGTGTGATCTCCAGATCCGACCACCCGTTACTCCTCTACATACGCTGTGCATAAACCTCCCGCCATAACGTAGCCGCAAACCCTAATATAAACTCAGAAGATACAAAAGTCTGTTCCAAAAGTACGAAAGTCTGATAGCTTAGAGCTGGAAAACGTTCAACGAGTTAATGCTCCAGTACGAATTTCTGAACTCTCCTGGATTTCCGGCAACAAAAGCTTCGCAGCTGCTTGCTCTGTTCGCGCAACCGCTGCTGCCCCAAACACCACCAGCCCAGTCACCACAGAAGGTGGTATCAAATACTATGTTCTGGTTGGCGAAATGACTGTCGATGTTGCAGCCAGAGCCGCCATTGAAGGCGACAAGTGGGAGGCCCCAGTTGCCAGTAACGGGTCGTTGGGCAATGATGTCTGCGGGAATTGCATTTCGAGGGAAGAACCAGATGTAGATGCCGGAGGACTCCCATTGCATTGCATAAATTCCTCCACCCGCAGCATTGAATCCATCACCATATGTGGCGCCGTTGTTGGTCTGAACTCCACAGCCATCGTTACCGTTATTTGCATTACAGTTAGAATTTTTGAGTGTTGTTCCACCTAGGCTACCTCCGATGTTGATGTTACAGCCTGCCGATGTATGAAGGGTCATGATGTTTGACGTTTGTCTGTGGACGCCCTCGATTATGTCAACTATACGAAACATAATTAGCAAGTGTGTTATGTGTAGCTAGATCAAGTATCCATGACTGAATTGAAGTACAGCTTGCGACTTCGACTCGGATAGTTTATAAATGCGACTTACTCTCTCCACTGTTTGGCCAGTTGGGACCAAATAACCAATACGCAGGCCACGACCCACAAGCAGAACCGGGCATATGGGCGATGTCGGCAATGAAGAGACCATGTGTGTACGCCTTATTGCTTGTAACGCGCACAGAATTGCGTCCACCAGATGGATTCACAGTATTTGAATCAACACCCATATAAACTTTATTGTTGTTTTCATTGATCAAGCCCTGGCTTTGTGCATTTCCGCGACTTTGGTATTTGACGAATCCATGGGTTGGGTCGGCACCTTGGAAAAAGTTGAAATTGTCAAAGAAGTTGCCTGCGTGGTAGCTATCAATATGGCGGTAGGATGCTGCTGCAAACATCTTGAAGGTTGCATTCCCTGATGCTGCTCTGTTTTGGTGCTGGTGACCATGGGTAACATATGCATCCGCATTTGGAAGTGCGAGTAAAATACTGGCGGTAGCCAGCAGAATTGATTTGATCGACATGGCTAAATGTTGGTGATAAGAAGGAATGTATGTAGTTGGTAAGATAGTGCGAGGCCTTGAGAAAGGAGTAGTAGTAGTTATTAGTATGTACAAATTTCAACGGCTGAAAGGAGTGTGTGGGTGCTGAAGAGCGACTGCCGTACCGTGGAAGTATGGGATTTCATTTTGTTATATAGACAACGAGGATGACCGCTAAGACATCCATATCCGGAATCTAAGTCTAGAACCTTTTCTAGAAAATCAGCATGCTCTTTTTCTTTCAATAGTACTGGTGGAGCCGATATCATTTTTCTAGAGTTCCGTCCGCAGGGTAGAACACTAGTCCTCGAGTTGGAAATGCTTGGATAACTTGCATGGGATTGTTACATACTGGGGCTAGTAGATGGCACGAACGTCCTTCGACGAAAAGTGATAGGTCGACTTGAGGCTAGTAAACTTACCCATCAATTCCTAAGTCATGCACCGGCCCATGTACCTACTGATAACACATAGCATTTTTGGTGATGACCAGAACATGGGATAGTAATGGGGATGACTGACGGTCCAGGGATGTAATCGAGTAATTCTACATCGGACGCCAAGTTTCGGAAAGGAATATAATGTAACAAGCGTATTAAAGAATTGTGCCAATGGTACCAACAAATGAGCAAGTGAGAATATCTGGAACGCCTTAGGGCTTGTCAAGCGGACTCGCCTAATCCAGGGGCTTCAGACATAATCCAAATACTGACCTATCGGCACCCGAGAAACACTAGTACGGTGATTAGATGAATACCATCCCACCACTCAGCGGTACCACGATACCCAAGTACCCAGAAGCTGAAGAAAGGGATCGGGAAGCAGTGTGGATACGCCTCACGGTCATGAAGAGCTAGATTGGAGCAGAGAACAATGCTTCGTAAGCTAGAATCGGCGACAGAAGGTAATCTTGTTGCTTTTTGTGGAAACGTAAGAGGTTTGTTGGCATTCAATCCCGAGGATCACATTCGAGTTCCACGGGTCAAAATTTACAGCGAATAACTAAGCTATAGGATATATGACCTTTCAAAAACCAAAATCCGGAGAAGGCCCAGGATCACCAGGTGCATCGAGATCGGTTGGTCTGTGATAGCCAGGGGGTCAGCCGATATGCTCGGCAGATCTTATGAAGTCTCCGTCCAGCATTGTCGTTGCCCTCATAAGGCCGAATAACTTCCGGGGAACAAACAACCTTCAATCCACGTCATCAAGAAAGCCATGAGGCATCGGGTCATCAATGTCCAAATGCTACCTCAAGTTCGAGGTTGCACCAAAAAGGCAGGCGTGGAGAGAGGTGTCGGGTCCGTGGGAGCACTGGGAAATTTGTCACGGAGAAGTAGAGTAATAATTCCTCTAGTGCACCATAGGAGCGAGTCATTTGTCTTTCTATTCTCTGTGCCATGGAGGAATTGCATGGCATGATATGAGACCTGAATTTACCATTGAAAGGTAGCATGCGAGATGAGGAAAAAACAGGATTCATTTATCGCCAATAAAATGCGGAGAGGGACTCCGCATGTTCGCCTTCAACGATGGTGGTGGCTAAGAGTGGCTGATGTTTAGCTTTTAATAAGGCAGCTGTGGTGAAACCCACCAACAAATAGATTGAAGAAGGCAAACATCTCACTCTTGGGATGTTTCGTTTCAGGTTGCGCTTTTGGTTTGCAGCGTTTCTATTTGCTAGATCGCAAAATGTCGCAGACATGGATAGTTGTGTTCATCCCAAGGATGCTGGCCCTAGGAGGTTGACATACAGATGAAATTACATGCAAGTCATTGTTTCCGATTGGAAGGGATTTGTTTGCATGAATAATGTATCATTACAAGATGCAGGCCTAGGCTGAGTGCTGAGTGTACCGAGGACTTTCACAAGGTGGTAGTGTAAGTGTGCAAGTGTGCAAGGAGGGATACAATAGTGAAGCTGAAGAAAAGAGGAATAATCGGCTCGGGAGTCCGGATAGAGTTCGGGGTTAACATAAGGGGTAAATCAGCCTAGTAAGCGACTAGCAACCGGCGCTAGACCAACCTCCTTCCTCAACTTCGACTTTTTTCCTTTCCTGAACAGAAACAGTTACAGTGCAGAGCAGCATCGAGAGTTCAAACCCAAATCCGAACCCAAAACAAAAGCAACGTTAACCACAACTAACCACAACTAACCACTCCTATGCAGTATCTGCAGCATCTGCACGACAATTCCACCAATATGATGAGTTTAAAACAAAAGGCAAACCCCAATTGGTCCTTCGTTCTCGATATGCTACGGTAGGAGCATATCCATCAATTGACGGTAACGACAACGAGGCGACTCTGTCAGTGTGAGTAGATGCTATGTCTCCTGCTGGACCAATAGAATTGCAAGCAATTTGTTGTTATCCTATACGGAAATACGATGTGCCGCTAATCCACATGCTCAACACGCAGGGCTGAGTTAGAAGGTAGCCTCTCGATGTTCTCTCTGAGCTCTCTAGAAAGGGTTCTGGCAACCTTTTTTCCTTGGAGACTCTGAACGAGCTTGGAAAGGCAGCTTAATCGACACTGCAAACATGCAATGCGAAAAAGGTAAGTTTTACGTTCTTATTGTTTATCCCCAGAAATGATCATGCGAAACTCAAATGATGCTACGCAATCTACAAAGTATTTGCTACTTCAGAGCCTGGGAGACCAAGCCATGAGACAAACCAACACCTAATGCCCTGATATAACGTTCGCATGATCAAAGCTGCTCTTCTCATATTGTTGAAGATTTAATTCTGACTATAATATAGGCAATATATCCCTCGTTCAAAATCTTCGAAGCGCCGTCTCAAGTATGCCTTATACTCCGGTTGACCTCAAGTTTAGCGATTGGGAATTAGAGATAGATATACATAGAGGAAATAATTATACATGATTGCAATGAGTTTGGTCATTAAAGGTGTTTTGGGCAGATTTTGAGGTCTCAGTTGATTCTGGGTGCTCATAAATTTTATGATTAACAGGACATCAATCCTGTATAACGTTTTGCCTTTTTGAAGAGTCAAATTAGCTTTGCTAAATTAATCTTCAGACGACTTCAGCTCCTAAAAAGATGAATGAGATCCACTTAAGATTGATGCCATCAACTCCCTCATGTCATTGTTGCTTTCACTTGCTGAAATCTATATTCACAGATTTGAGAGCCTTGAGGAGAAATTACAATACCAAAACTCTGTGATTCCAGTGAGGTTACATCAAATATCAATTTGTAATGTTGTGTTTCCTTTATCGAACTCCGCCTGCACTCGGAAAATTGAAAGCTACCACTAAAATTTTGATCATCGGGTAACTGTTTGAATTATTGTGGTGTTCTCTTTTGTTATTTCTGAAGCGGCAGTGCAAATTTATATTGGCGTGCTTGCTGTAGCTCTGTTGCTAACCAATCGGTTATGGTTAAGAAGCCTTGACACTCCAATACTGCATGCACACTCAGCCTCACTCCTCAGTATAGCTTTCCTTTCCACAGCAATATATTTGATACATCGCTAATGCTGTAACACTTTCTGACTACGTTGAGAAAAAGAGTCTGTATGCCATTTTCTTGTTCCATACTTTCCTTACCTTTGTATCTACATATTTGATATAAATTTCATCAATTAATTTCGTAGCTTTCATTATGTTAAGACACGGTATACATTCTTGGAACTGTACTCAGTATCCCGAACTTGAAGCGAATTCTGATATCTCTGGTATTGGAGTACGTGGGTGGTTCCAATTTCCCAACTACGAGTTAACATTGAAACAATACAGGTGCTACTAGCCTTTATGATAACAGCTTATGCAACTCTTACCCTGTGTATAGCAAAGACGTTGATAGATTATGAAAAGCCACAGTCTCCTTCTCCCAAATTAGACCGTTGGACAAGGGCTTTGGAGGCAACAATTGTCAGCTTCAGTGATCAGCAACTAGTAACCGGAATATCGATCATCATCGGAGGATTTTCTCAGCTTCAATCAGGGATTCCAGTACATCATTGGCTTTCGGTAATCAACCAAGCCTGGTTCTCGACCATGACGCATCTCGTGACTTTCACTACCTTACGTTCTGAGAGTTTGATCCGTAAACCTACCACGAAATTCCGCGTGGCCGGAATGGGGATTTTAATAGTCATGCTCATCTGTGCCATGGCTCCTATCGGCTACGTGTTTTCCAAAGTCAACAGAATTCCGATCGATTTCCCCGCATGGTGTCTCTACCACCATGAACTCGAATGGAAACATGGCCGGGCACAGCTTCAAAAAAATTACAACTGGGTATACCAGACATTTGCTTTCAGCTTTCTGCTGTTTAGCTTTCTAACCAGATCTCGAATGCTTCTGTCCAAGCAATCAGTTAAAAGCCCCCTGGTAGGTCCAAGATTCTGCAAGGAACCCATCATTTATAAAATACAAGCAAAAATATACACAACAAAAGGCTTCCGAAAGTTCTTGAACGAAGCATGGCTAAAGCTCACGCGTGTAACAATCGCGATCGGGCTCGCAGGAGATAGAATGTACTGCTCTAAAACTTGGGAGGTTGTTGTATTCGTTGAATTTGAAGGAGCTTTGCTAATCCTTCTAGCTTACTTGGCTTTCAATAGGTATAGCTTGGGGAACAATTCGTATAATTATTCAGCGACAAGGAATCCACTACATAGGGGGAAAAGCTTTCTTGCCCAAAGAGGTGATGTTTCAACAAGATTCGTGGGGTTTCGGACAGGTCGTTGCCTTAGGTCTATTGATGATACCTGTTGTTATATTCTTGGGTCAGTGTCCTACTGCGTGCGACTCTCTTTTAGAGAAATACTAAGGTATGATCTGACAGTTACATATTTCACGTCTGACGAAGTGGTGCCACCTATAACTTTGGGTGATCTGTTAGAGAACAACACAGAAGCGGTATCTAATCCTCGACGGGAAGAACAGCAAAACTCCATAGCCTACCATAGGCAGTGTAGTAAATGGCTACTTCGTCTTTTCTCAACGGCGATAGTGGCGGACACAACTGAAATGCCAGAATCTCTGCCTCATTTGATTGAAGAACAATGTAGCAACTGCGACTCTTGGAGGGAGATTAAAGACAACATACGCACCAATAAGTGGTTCAATTGGCTATGCCGACTTTTATATTTCTTTTCTGTGGCAGTAGTCGCTAATCTATTATATATTTATCTAGCAGCCGGTGCCGCGTATGACGTCTCATTACGAGGTGTGTTCTAGCTGTTGCTATACTTAAGGTGGATTTTTCTTGATATACTTATTTTGTTCCCGACCACTTTTGTTTTTACAGATCCACATATTCAATATAAATGGGCGTCTTGGAAGGTTGGACTATATACCTCTCGGAAGTCGATAGCTACAGTTTGTTTTGCATCCATTGTATTTAGCTTAGTTATTTTCTCTGTGTTTGCCAATACCTTCCTCGCTATTGTTTTGCCTTCTGTCTTCTAAGTCAGAATAGCATAGATTCTATATTTACAGAACAATCTATCTACTATAATATTTATATCAGTTATCGAATTCGGGTCAAGCCGCCACCATTTTACGAGAAATTGATTTTGGCAAATTTCTTAGGGACTTTGTAACCGTCGGTTCGCCATATGCATGGTTATTGGATTGAAATCACTTCGAATACGGGGTACCACGCACTTGTAATAGCGTAATGCTCATTGCATTTCAGTGAGATCGTAAAGTACCACCTATAAAGATCAAAAACACGTCGTGTGCGTTCATAGATTCTCAGTAATATCCAAACAATGATTCGACAGATACTCATAAAACATCATGCTATCCATTGCTCTTGACATAAAGGTCGGAATTACCAGCCTATAATCATAAGCGTAATGTCTCCTGACTGCTTTCTCCCCTGGCGTAACAAAGTTCGGCAGATGGGTCGTCGTGTTCTTAGGTACTTGATACGCAATGAATTTCTGCTAGGTTGCAATACTCTGTCGTCATTCCAGTGATCAAATTCATATATATTCTAAGAAGAAGCATAGGAAGACAGAGATTCTCCAACACGCACTCCTCGCAACTTCATACTCCGACTTCAACCCTCATAACAATAAAGAATCTATAAGTCCCATTCTACAAGCCTCATAGGTACTTTATCCTTCTTATCTTGCCGAACCTGAACGTATCTAATTCTTACTGACCTCAACGCAGTGCTTGATCACAGAACAATGCGTTTGACCCTCTTCGTCGCCATTGTTATCGCGGCAACATCCGGTACCGCTTTAGCGTTGCCATACAGTGGCCTGACCGACCGGTCAAATACTCGTGGTCTGGAAGATCGGCAAGAAGCAGCTGTGTTATTGCGGAATTCCGTTGTCGTCCGCCGCCAGGATGGACCACCACCTCCACCGACCGAACCCCCAACCGACCCATCCCCTCCTCGCAAGGAGCGTCGACAGGATGAACCACCTCCGCCTCCCGAACCACCCACTGAACCACCTCCACCCGAGGAGGGTCGACAGCAAAACATAATTCCAACACCTCCCCCTGACCCAAACCGATCATAGATATCTTATTGAGCCAACTTTGACACGCACGAGAGCCGTACTTGCGGCATTGACTTTGTTTTGTCAAGATTTTGGTGCAGTTCTCTACGATTTCGACTAGGGAAACATCTATTGCGTGTTTTAAGAATGATTGTTGAGAGGCTGGATTTCTTCAAATGGAATGGTGAACTCAGACACACTTTCTTTGTTCAGCTGCTGTCTCCAAGTACGGAGAGATATTTCAACAATATCTCGGGGATATGGCTGATCTAATTTTATTTATCTATTTAAATACGAATTTTCCCTCGAAGATTTCATCTAAAGTCTCATCTACACATAAGTTATAACCACCCTTACCTAGATTGATGATATAGATATCGAAGTGGCGCGATAGAATGCATTCGAACGCCCAGATGTCTTTTCAAACCTAGGGTGGAATTTGGGAAAGTATGATGCGAGATTTGTCACGATAGACTGCCACTGTGCCATGAAATTGCAGTAAAAGACTAAAAGGATCCGAAGAACGATATTTGTGATTCTGAAGACGGACCTGAACCAACGTGGTACGTGTGGGTGAGTTGACCAAGTACACGAATGATCTTGGCGTTGATATGTCCTTTAAGCGAGGCCCTTAGATGCGTCTTCATCGCTCTTCAAAGCAGCATTAGCCTCCATCTTAGCCTTCTCAGCCTTCTCATCCTTCACTGCCTCGCTCTTCCTAGCACCTGTTGCCTGCGCTGCTTTCGAACGTGCTTTGGATGTTGTCTCATTGCGGATAGATTTTGGCGGAACCAATCCTAGCAGAGTACGCATATCGATCTTTGCATGGCTAGTACAACGATTAGCACTTCTAATATCATTGATCATCACGGAATAAACACTGACGTGTAGCGTGATTGAAAGACTCTTTTCCCTCCCAAGACTAGCGGTAGCCCCCGACGTCTTTTCGATTCCAACTCGAGAATGTTCCAGTCCTCCGCGGTGAGACCATCGTACTTCCTGCAAAGGCTGGCATCCAAGACCGTGTCCATTAGGTATTCGGTTTCGATAACAACTAGACAGTCGTAGTTAGCAGGATCGAAAAAAAAAAAACCCCCCCGATTTAGTGGAGCTTACTTTCGTATAATCTGGCATATTTAGCCTTTTCGCGGGGAGATAGTGTTCGTATTGCCTTCATGCGCGAGTTTGGGCGTGGCCAATTTCCCTCCTTAACACGGCGGAGAGCAGTAGAGAGCTATCCATTGGACACCATAGTGGGCGAGAGTATCAATATTAGGCGAAGGGTAGTTATAAAGGTTGACCGGCAGGTTGCGTGATGAGATATTGTGCAATAAGCTGAGGATTTCAGTATGCCTGATTGTCGGTCGTAAGAACCAGCAAGACAAGCTCAGGGATGCGAAGCTACCCAGCTGAATCAAGACAGAATGTGGCTTTGTGTGTGTGGTAGTGTGATCAGTTATTTCTATTCGGAGCCATATGACAGAACTTCAGCACCCGTGGTCCTTGATACTTCTAGTGATGGAATACGCAGACGACTCTTTGTTGGAGTTCAGTGTCCATATTTTGTAGATCAGAAGCAAACATCTTACTGTAGCTACATAAATGGCAATTATTATCAGCTTTAGATTTGGATTTTGGTGAACCACTTCAGCAAGGTAGGTGATGTTGTAGATAAATCATCGGATGGAAAAGATTCACGCTACCGCAATGCTTGAGCATTGAATGACACCACTGACAAGGAGGAGCCAGGAGGAGAGAGGAGCATTTTATCATTGTTTGCTAGGCTCATGGTTGATATAAAGGATGTCAACAGCTCAACAAAGACCCACAGGAATAAGAAATCGGGAGCTCACAAACTGTGAGAACCAAACATATCCTGGCACTCGTGATATATTGTAGTGGTGCCGATTCTTTATCAATGCTTGCATGTGTTTAAACCTGTGTTATCAATAAAATACCCCAAAGCAGCAATAAGATATGGTGAAGCTACTCCAAAATGCGTTCTCTTTGCATGAACGTCCAAAGCCTGTGTTTACGAACAGATTCCCACACTAGAATTGTGGTGTAAATCATGTTCCTTCTGTTGCTCTTGACTTCAATCTAGTCACTTCTCACATCATTTTTGAACGAGCCCCTTCTTTCCAGATCAGCTAAGTGAAAGCTGTCATGCTGAGGGATGGAGAGCCGTATAGAAGAAACTAGTCGTACATGAGCTTTGCCAGATATGAAAAGGAGATTACTTCAACTGTATCTTCACAGATGGAGACTGAAGGGCTAGAAGCGATTCAAAGCTTCGTAATTTATCACAAGAGTTGTGCAAAGTGATCTGTGGGCTCCACAATTCAAATTAATTTATTTGGTGCGAATACTGTAAGTCGCAGTCCTAATATATTGATCACACCTGAAGATGTCGTATTTTGAAGCCAATTAACTTTTCCAATTATATATCGTTGCCACATGTACCAGTGTGTCTTTCTCCCTCTAACACAGTCCATGCGAAACTGCCATCGGCATCTGTCCTCATTGCACCCATCAAGGATTCTTCTTGTACAGCTGCTTTGGGGATCAACTTCTCACCTTCCATCGCTAGGATCGAGAGGACATGTGCAGCCGTCTATAAAACGGTCAGCTTCAAATGACTATTGGGAAGTTAATTGAGTAGCTTACCTTTGCGTTAACTGTTAATGTATCTGGATTTGCGTTGTCGTATGTATCACATTCCTTGTGATAACACGGATCCTGAGCAATTCCGGTACCGGTGTGTAAGCCTCCAACCGGCTTCTTGAGAACCGTCATGAAGCTAGCGTAGTCACTGCCTCCGGTGAAAACCGCTGATGTGACATTGATGCCTTTGCTGGTAAGATCATCCACAAATAACTTCTCCACCACCTCAGATCCAGGGGGTGCCGCAAGACCGTGGGTGCTTCCATCACCATCAAACACACCGAAATAACCGCTAGATACCATATCAAAGTTTAGATAAACAAGGAGTTGATCGATAGATGTTGCATTCAGGTTGGCAGTGTAATACCGGGAGCCCACAAGGCCGAGCTCCTCAGCACCCCACCATGCGAATCGTACCTTATTCTTTACATTGTATTTTTGAAGTGCCTCGAAAATCTCGAGAATCAAAGTAGTACCAGATCCTGCAAGTTATTAGTTTGGAATAATCGAGGTTTTGTTGATGGACCAACCGTCGTCGTTAATGCCTGCGCCGGCTGGGACAGAATCCAGATGAGCTCCGAGCATGATTACATTATTTGGGTCACCTCCTTTTGTCTCAGCGAAAACATTTTGGGTAATTCGTTCTCCTATAATCTGTGTTTGTTGGAAGTAAGCTTCAATGACTTCACCCGCGTTCAACCTCTCAACTAATGCAAGGCCATCCGCTCTTTGGATGATACCAGCTGGTACGAAACCTTCTGGGTCAGGTGCGCTCAAAGTACCGGTACCATTGGATTCATTGTTGTAGATGATGACAGCTGCAGCTCCGGCCGCAGCTGCTGGTCTAATTCTTCCTGCTAGAGTTCCTCCTGTAGGACATGTGGCACGCTCGACAAGGACTATCTTGCCTTTCACGTCAATTGCGTTATAAGATTCCTACGGCAGTATCAGTATGATTTTTTCTCGGTACGGGGTTAGCTTGTTGATCGTCACAGAAAGTAGGCAAATGTAGTGGATGGCTACAGCAGGCTACCAAGTCACCAAGCCGTAAACATATCGCTACATGAGCCATTCCTTTCTTCGATGTGGCGGCTGCTGATTTACTTACTGCATTACAACCAGCATCACCTAGAATTCCCAGAGCAAATGGAGCAGTGACGCCCTCAGCTGACGTTGAAGGAGAGTAAGTTGGCCCGAGAACGGAGTATTTGAGTGCGCCGATTGAAAATGTTATAGATTCAACTTTGACAAATAGAGCAGGGAAATCCTGGATCCAAGAGATTGCCGTATCAGAGTACTTTTCCAGTTTTGACTTGATATAGTCCCTTGATGCGTCATAACCTGGGTATCCTAATGTTACAATATCGGAGTTAGTTACTGTTACGGCAATATTCATGTATAGAGCCCGAGCCTCGAGATCTTTACTTTGACGAGGCGTTCTTTATTGAACCATCTCTAAAAAGGAAACACTCCCAGCCTTGGGTAGAGAAATAGTTTACAGCCAAGTTTACTTACCAAATGCACGGTTACCACCATTCGCGACTGCTATTTTGTACAAATCATCGAGATTGGCCATTAAACTGAAATCGCATTAGTTTGTATGCTTGAAACTGGAACGTGGATTTGACGCACCCTTCTGATGTGACATCGTCCTGAAGCGCCTGTGACGTGACATCAGGTAACCCAGTTGGAGTAGGGAGACAGCTGCAAGCACTTGATACCCGTGAAGCAACATTACCAACACAGTTTTGAATTGCAAACGTTGGGATCGATGCTGTTGCTGTAACTGGGGTAGCAGTGAACGTTGCACAGAAGGACTGGGCAGCCTCTAGACGACCAGGAGTCTGAGTTGCACGTAAAGCACGCAGACAGTTATCGGCATTGCAAGTTGCTTCTGCTGTCGCCAGAACGCCTGCAACCGTTGCGAGGTATCTAGTATTGAGCTTCATGTTAGGCAGATTCAATTGATTCTGGATAAACAACAAGCTTACCGGGGGAGATGAGATCTGCTTATTTAAATAGTCCCGGCAGACGTGACGATGACGGATGTAACCAAGATACTAGTCCGAACACAGGATGCTATCAGATGTAGGTAACTATCTCGGAATCCGACAAATTTCTTCCAGACCTTCCTCATTCATATATAAGCGTTGGAATCTGCGGGGGAAGGTTGAGATTGACGGTCAAATAAGAAGGAGGACATCTGCAATATCCATCGTAAAGCCTTGGGCCTGCGTGCCAAGTCTTGGCCTCGGTCTTGACTTGCTCTGGTTATATTGAGCACTTATATATGGTACATATAGGAGATCACGTAGTATGTCGGGCAGTAACTTATATATAGTGCATGCATTATTATTTGTGATTGAGTCCGTGTAATGGTGTAGAAAAACAATTATATAAGACATAGATCTGCCGAGCAGAAGCGATTCTTATATGTCTAGACTATCCCTGCATAATCCCCTTATTATTATTATTATTATTACTCTTGGAAAGTAATTCTGCCTGGGAAGCTCTTTGGTCACGTGTTGATTAAGTGACTTCTTTGCTTATCATGCAACAGAAACAGACAAGGAGAAGACATCTTGGGTCAAAATTGTAAGCGCAAGTAATGGAAATTATATCTATCCCGCAGTCTCTATTCAGATGAGGTTGGGCAGCTCTTCAACTGTGAGCGTGTTGGAGTCGCTAGTAGCTCAATCAGGCACAGTATCCATCCCCTTTACACTTCACCATTGAGCGACACATTGGCGTATCACAGTTCTCATATAAATCTAATCAAATTGTATAGAGACCTATCCAACGACGCTTCTCTAATTTGATGCTCTTTTCGGCTTTATAAGTTATGGTCTCGACCTTAGTACCAAACTTGCAGGGAGTCACAGCGCAAATGGAAAATACAGCAACCCGTTCCCTTCTCTCCCACCTACTTTACTTCTCGAATGAAACTGCTCAATCAGTTAATCTTTAAACCTTCGCTCTCTTCTTGATGTTTCCCCACTCCCAGTCCCAGCAAGAACCCAACTTTAGCTCCTAAACCCAAAATCGTGGTCCCTGCGACTAGCCAATCCGTCATAGTCGTCCACATTAGCGGGTTTGCAAACCTCATGAATCCAATGTCTTGAATGATAGCGTAGCAGTACAGCAAATCGGAGAGAGTATGGACGAGCATAACCCGTCGCCACAATTTGACATTTCTCCGATTTGGCCGGAGGATGAAGACATCATTGAAAGCCATGAGAAGCCTACGAGTCAACACAGACAAGCAGTCAGCCCAAGAGACCATCAAGCTAAAGCTCTTTTCTACTCTGACGATAGTGCTGTCATGAATACTGAGGTTTATTTTCTCACTTACCAGCCTCCAGCTATCTGGGTCATAATCGTTTGCTGTGCCGGGCTCCAGAGGTGTGCTGAATTCGGAGTTGTTAGATCCAAGTACGACTTGGCTGCAAATATGACCTGGAGAGCTCCGCTGGTGGCCAAGAATGGTTCGAATATGGTGAGGATATCAAGGTAGATCCGTGGAATCGGTTGGGTAGTTGCTTTGGACATGATGATTTAATGAACAGTAGGGGAAATGGGTCTGCTGCTTGTATATTCAGGGATGAGATGATTCTTAAGTTCGGTGAGGTTTATACGAAGTGTAGAGAGCTGTTGCTTCATTGAAACCGGAATCGAGTCATTAAATGGGAAGAGGTGTCAGGAAATATCACGTGTTGAAACTCTATTTGCTACCACGGGCACGGAAATCATCCATCTATACGAGCGTTAACGTCTTACTTGTCGATCATCTGCTTCACACGAATAATCTCTTGCCTCGTTATGAGATGACGTCGTAAGGTTCTTCTCAACTTGAGAGCTGTACTTATGTGATATTAGAAAATTGGCGCATCGCTTCAGACTAAATTGTCCGACACATAACTCGTCGATACTTGAAGGATCTATACAACGATTTATTCAACTTTGAAGTTTTAGCCTACATTTTTGTTAAAAATCATATTCTATTCAAAGTGGGCCTGGTGATGAGCTCCCAGCTCTTACTGGGTTTCTCCTACATCGCCAGATGATACTGGTGGAAATCTTTGACGATCCCAGTACTGTTGGCATTTAACAAATAACAGGGGCGGGAGGATATACAATGGCGAGCAAATCATGACCCATAATGGACCTAAGATTTGCAAAAAAAGTAGTGGGTTATTGGGATTGGAGGTTGGAGGTTATGTCAAGTGTGGGCAGATTGACGCAGGCTGAGATCTTGATCTCGGAGTGACAGGGAAGTTAAATCTTTTGTTACCTCTCCTTATATGTGCCGATTTTGGGAATGTAGGAGAGGTGCGTAGCGCGAAGACGGAACAAGGGAATACTTAAATGCGTTCAACACCTGTGTAGATGACTTCCGTTTGAGAAAGTGACTAGATGGACTTGCTTTTAAAGGTCGCACTGAGTGATTCTTTTGTAGATGGAAAAGCTAATTTTGAACCTTTTCTATTTCTAAAAACCAAAACTCCTTAAAATGCTACATAATCATCCTAAATACCATACGCTATGCAAGCAAACGCCTCTAATTCGAAGAATCAACAACCTCGGCAAACCATTGTCTCAATAGCGTAGCCAGAACACCAGGCAACTCCTTAACGTCACTGACTATTAAATAATACTGGAACGGAAATGTATCCAGATACCTCTCAATCTTCACTTCCCCCTCCACAAACTTTGCCTCTTTAAGATCCATCACGCTTTCTCCCTTCTTTTTGTTTTTCACGTCATCTACAATGACAAAGACCATCATGATTCTCTCTTCGAGGGCTTGGCGAAGGAGTTGACGAATGGGCTCGTGTTCAGAAGAATTGCAGACACCGTCGGAAATGATGAGTTGCATCTGCCACAAATCGGCAGGAGAACCGCTGGCCTTGGCACGCGCTGTGCGGAATAGTTCAATACTCTCTCGGACCAGCTTGGTCACATCGGTCTTCTCCTGATCGAAGCCGAAGTTTTGGAAAACTCTGGGGCCAGCATCTGAGCTGAATGGGGTGTCGAAATCATGTGCTACTCTCACGTTCTCGCCAAAGCCGACGACGCATATCTCGCCGACTTCTAACATACTCAGAGACTTGGAGACCATAACTAGGGTCTCGAAGGCTAGTGAACCGGAGCCTGATTCGCCCATGGACTTGGAATCGTCAACTGCAAGCATGATCTGGTAGCTACGCTTGGAGGGGACACTGCGGCGCATCCAGATCTTATCCCGTTTGTATTGTGAGGCGATGTATGGAATAATTCGCTTGATGTTGAGACGCTTGCCTGTTCGGAAGTCACCACGCATCTTTGTGGCAAGAGTAGGGGCAAGAATGAGGCGAAGCTGCTCAGTGAGCGATAGAGACAGATCACGAGTGAGTGCCTCGTAGTGTGTCCACTGTTGGCGAGCATCTGATGCGGACCGAAGATCTACGAGAGTATTATTATCGAGGTGCGTGCTTTCAAGCTGGTGATCAACTTCTTCCACGTCTTCTTCCATGAAGTCTTGGGCATGAGCTCGAGGTGCATCTAAGTCTTCATCACGATCCTGTTTGGCTTGGTTGATTGAAGCTCCTGCTCGACCCTCGTAATCATCAGAAGACTTTTGGTCTTGTGGCTCTAGTGCGTCATCGATATCCATCACATCATCCTTTTCTGTCTCTTCTTGCTCAGCTTCATCAGGCTGAAATTGATCTGGCATATCTTGAGTCTCAGTATCAATAGCCATGGATTCATCAAGAGCATGAGCTTGGTCTTCAGTGGCTGTTCCCATAGCTTGATCATCGGCCTGTGCTTCTTCATCCTGTAAATGTTGAAACTCAGTGCTTTCTTTGCTCAAGTCTATGTCTTTCTGTTCTTCACCCTGCTCTTGATCTTTCTGCTCGGGAGCATCTCTGATTTGGGTTTGCTGTCTGTGCCAACTCTCCAGCGCATCGCCAAGCTTCTTGAAGGGTTGAGCTTCTGAGCTATCTTGAGTCTCATCTTTGGAGTCTTGAGGTGCGTCACCATTTGCTTGTCGACCCTTCTCTCCATCCTCTGCAGCCGTATCTTGTTGCTCAGATGAGTCTCCACCTTGACCACCATCTTCACGTTGAGCTTTGGTAGCTGAATCATTCTTGTCATCAGAGTTTTCTTCCTGATCGTCTCCCATGCCTTGAATGTCGCTAGGAACGGCATTGTCAGCATCCGCATTAGCGTCATCATTCCTATCCTGGAGAAGCCCTTCTTGATCTTCAGGCTCTTGTTGTTCCAAGTCTTCCTCGGCCTTTTCGCCTGCCTCTTCAGTCTTTTCTCCTTCGCCTTCTTCCTCCTCGTCTAAGTCGATAATATCCAGGTCATCTTCCACATTTTGATCTTGCTGATCAGCATCCTCACCTTCAGGTTCGGCCTTGCCATCATTCTGCATTTCTTCATCCCCATCTTTGGCTTCTTCGTCATCTGATACATCATTGATCCCATCATCACTAACCGCTTCCTCCTCCTCTTCGTTTCCATCCAGATCCATATCTTCAGGCAGGTCAAGAGCATCTCCATCCTCAGCATGGGGATCATGTTTCTCAACCTCATCCTGTTGCTTAACTTCTTCCCCTTGCTCAGCCCCAGTCATTTCCTCCTCATCTTCATCCCCATCATCACCATCCTCTCCTTCTTCAGCAGCCTCCTTGTTATTTTCTTGTGCTGCGACTTGCTCATCTTTTTGAGCTTCACCTTTAGAGTCATCTCCTTCCTGGTCTTTTTCTGCATCCTCACCATCACCATCCCACATTTTCTCGTCAACTGCAGTAGGATCCAAATCATCCACGTCTCCGGCCTCCTCATCCATCTCGTCATCACTCTCATCATCCCCAGAGCCATCTTCGTCCTCTTTTTCTTCTGTTTCACCCATCTCCCCCTCCATATCACCATCAGCCATATCAACAGCATCTTTCTCATCTTCAATATCCTCCTTCTCACCCTTGTCTGGTTCTTGAGCAAGCTCATCAAGGTTCTCGTCATCTTCAATGTCTTTGCTGATATCATCTGCACCTTCACCTTCTCCCAGACCAGTGCCTCCCTCGAGTTTGTCAGTCTTGCCTTCTTGATCATCAGACTTTTCTGATGGTGTACAGAAACCTTGAGTGGCAATCTGAATAAATGTCTTTGCAAGAATATAAGTTGTCTTGCAGGTGGCTCGATGCAGGTCGGCATAGCGACAAACAGACTCATGTAAGATACTGTAGTATTGTTGTAGAATTGGCAGTGCAACCGCAAATAGAGCACCGGCTGTCTTGCTTGTCTGCAAATTAGAAAGATCAATCCCTCGAAGAATGTTGAAAGCTTGAGCGAGCTGATCAGCAACTGCAGCCTTTTTGTTGGAGCTTGTTTCACAATTTAGAGCTTTGATGCTATTCGCAAGAGCCTTCTCATTGCCAGCAAACCATTTTGGTTCTTCGGTGCTTGCTGGGATCTTCTTGATCGACTCATTGTGCTCTTGAATCGTGATAAATACTGTATTGCAGATTTCAGTCAGAGCTTTATCGAGACTTGTTATAGTACATTCTTCTGTATCGTCTATGATTGTGGTCGACTCGATCTTCAGCCACGGTTGGATTTGGCCGAGAACAAACTTGAGATCTGGTCTGGTTCTGGTCGTTTCTTCCAAAAATTGACCAACCTGTGTAGTTATGCTATTAAGTTTCTCCTCAAGAGCTTGACGTGAGGTAGAGATGATATTCTTGGGAAGTGTGGAGAGCTCTCCCCATTGTCTAGTTAAGTCCGAAAGGTTACCGATGAAATTCGAAAGTGCATCTTGTACAGCTTGGTTGTCAAGATCACCTAGTTTAGCGTGGACCCTTAGCAACTCAAGTGCAACTTCCAAGATATTTGGCAGCCATCGAAGAACCTTTTGATGCGAGGAGGCAGAAGTTACAAGTTTTATGTCATAGAAGCTGGGGGACCATAGACCCTGCACCATTGCAATTAATTGCTCCAAGTTAATCAAGCGCTGAACAGAAGTTGCAAGGAAATTGCGTTGTGCCAAAGCGGTGTAGAGAAGCCCTTCCAGACGAGCCATACTTCGACCGACTTGGTCTTTGCTCAGGTCCTCTGAATGTTGTCTTGTGGCCTCTCGAGCGCGTGGAGCCAGATCAACAGTCTTGTGGAAGTAATAGTCGAGGTCTTGGCTACCCTTGATTGGCAACAACACTTCACAGCGAGTGAGAATATTCGAAGTGGCTTCTTGTTTTGACAACGCATCCGTATCTCTGACTGACTTAATTCCCATATGACGAAGCTCTTTCAGAGTATCGTTAAAAAGATTGGTCTTCCTCAGCTTGAGGTGCTTAACAGTAGGTTTATTATCCTCAGTCAATACAGAGGGAGTCGCTTTTTGGAGCTCCGCTATTGAAGATACAATGTTGTCCAGAAACGAATCAATGTACGTTGATCCTTCAATCGCAGTTTCAGGGAACTGACTTAGGTCTGCCATGGTACCGACGGTCTTTGATATCTCAAGGAATCTTTTGTTCTTTTCGGCCCATTTTGGTACAGATGTTGCACACAATGTGAGAGCGGTTTGGTCAACAGTCGGGAAAGATTGCGGTCCTACGTATGAAAATAGAGTAGCATCCTGTGAAGTTTCGTCTGGCAGTCCAGACTTGAGGATCATCTCCATAGGCTGACCTAGAAGAGCACGGAACTTTCGCACAATCTTGAAAAGTTTGTGGTGGGACCTCTTGGCACTGTCTCTCAAGGCCACGATGTTAGTATCCTTCCAGCTGGCCATAAGCAGAACATCTTTCATTGCCTTTTCCAAGGGGATTCTTCCCTTCTTGAGGTGCTCTGAAATTATCTTCTCATACCGTGCGTATAATAAGG
>Ga0247807_10000580_pt1 | contig 22845 bp, 23 predicted proteins | sample UWRJL074202C1_FD_179931 | JGI IMG/M metagenome (GOLD analysis project Ga0247807, IMG submission 179931) | Plant litter microbial communities from Arlington Agricultural Research Station in Wisconsin, United States - UWRJ-L074-202C-1 | ecosystem: Environmental > Terrestrial > Plant litter >...
TCTAATTATGCCTTTTTATGGGCTGCCTTACGCTCGTCGCCGACGATGCGACCGCGTTCTACGGTAATAATACGATGCCCCACTGCCTTGATAAGTTCAGGGTCATGCGTAGTAAGGACAACAGTTGTCCCGAGGTCATTGATCTTTTTGAGGATATGAATCACCTCAGCAGTATTCTTGGCGTCAAGGTTTCCTGTTGGCTCGTCCGCAATAAGCACTTCTGGCTGATTAATGATCGCGCGAGCGATAGCGAGACGCTGTTTCTCTCCACCAGAAAGCTGGCTTGGGAAATGAAACATTCGGTCTTGTAGGTCAACGAGTTGGAGCACGTGAGGTACATCAGAGACAATCTCTTCATTACTCTTGCCGGCTGCTTCCATAGCAAAGGCAATGTTTTCATATGCTGTCTTGGTTGAGAGCAAGCGGAATTCTTGGAACACGATTCCGATGCGGCGACGAAGGTTTGTCGTCTCTGCACTATTAAATGCATTGATATCATTGTTCTCAAGCAATACAGTACCTTCTGTTGGTTCTTCTTCGCGAAGCAGAAGTTTATTGAGTGTGGTTTTGCCGGCTCCGGATGGGCCAACAATTGTTACAAACTCACCTTTTTCGATTTCTAAATTAACATTTTCCAGCGCTACAGCACCGTTCGGATAGACCTTAGAAGCGTTAACAAAGTTGATCATTGTCATAGGTGTTTATTATAGCATAGCCCTATTCCACATCTGCATTACACAATGTGCATAAAAAAATGCATCTTTACAAACCTGCTTCAGCTTCGATGAATTCATCGAGCTTACCGTCTTCAAGCACTGCGTCTATGTTGTGGATTTCAACATCTGTGCGGTGGTCTTTGATTTGTTTATAGGGGTGCAAAACATAGGAACGGATCTGACTTCCCCATTCGATATCTGTGGTTTTTGAGATTTGATGCCCGCGTTCTTTGGCAATGCGCTCTTCTTCTTGTCGCTTGAAAATCTTTCCCTTCAAGAGTTCATAGGCACGATCGCGGTTTTGTTCCTGACTGCGCTCTGTGGCAACGTGCACACTGAAACCGGTCGGCGTGTGTACCATACGCACTGCCGTCTCACGCTTGTTCACATTCTGTCCTCCTGGACCTCCTGCTCGCTGGAATGTCACTTCAAGATCACTCTCCGGGATTACTACCGTCGTGTCGGCTTTGGTAAGCTCTGGTACTACTTCTACTAACGCAAAAGACGTCTGACGCTTTGAGTTCGCATTAAAGGGAGAGATACGCACAAGACGATGAACACCTGATTCATTTTTAAGAGTTCCATATACCTTCTTGCCTTCTATAGAAAATGTCACGTTACGATACCCTCCATGATCATTACTATGTTCATGGAGCATCATAGTCTGCCAACCTTTATTATCGCAGTATTTCAAATACATATGCAGCAACATTGCTACGAAGTCTTCCGCATCATCTCCTCCTGCACCCGCGTACAAAGTAATCACGGCATTACCTTTATCATATTTACCAAAGCCTTCTAACGAATCTTTCAATTCTTGGAGCTCTTTGATTTGAGCTTGAGCTCTAACTTTGTCATTCCAAAAATCCCCACCAGACATGGCGAGCTCTATTTCAGTAATCCTTTGTGTAATTACTTCTTTATCCATAGTAAGAAATTATTTCTTCTCAAAATAACAAACGATGCTTCGGCGTTTGTTAGGCTTGCCGCGGATAGTATGTTTGTGTGACGCCTCCTTGTGTTGCATGATGAACTTGTCTTCAAAACTTTTCTGCAATGCTTCGTCAGTCCAGACATATTCATAGACTTTCATCTTGGGGTGAATATAGGAGTTCTCTTCGCCACCGCTGTGATTCTTGATAAGTTCTTTGGCATGTGAGTCTCCCATCGCATAGAAGGATTTGAAAAAGAGTACTCCTTGCGGAGCAAGGACACGAGCAACTTCAGAAATAAATCGTGCACGTTCTACATCCTTTAAGAAGTGACTCGACATCATATCAAGCACCACGTCAACGCTTTCGTCCGGCAGATCAATGAGCTCCCCGATAGACTTTACTTGGAAAGTTAATTTGCTACCCCACTGTTGTTCAGTAGCTTTTTCTTGTGCTTGCTTGATTGCCTCTTCAGAAATATCAAAACCCATTCCGCGAACTCGATATGAGTCGTTGAGCCACAGCAAATTGCGACCATTACCACACCCAGCGTCGAGTACGAATGTCTCAGAGCGGAGGACATCTTTACCGTATTCCTTCTGCATCCAACGAGTAAACTTCGTAAGATCGGTACTTACCTCATCAGAGAGTCCAAACATTCCTGGGTCCTTGTATTCATTATTCCAAAATTCTTTGAGGCGCTTTTCGTTCATAGTGTTGACATACTAACAGAAAAATTGTAATGTTGCAAAAAAATAGCATGGACCAAGAACAAGAGAAGCGGATTCTTTCAGGAGTTAATGACGCTCACAGAAACGTGATAAAAGACTTCCCTGTGTATGCTCGTGAAAAAATCCTCAAGAAGATTTTAAAAGGATATTACGTTTCTTCTTGTTCATATTCAACTATAGAACTTCGGAATGGATATTCTTCCTACAAAATTAACAGAGCTGGCACGACTACACCTGTGTAAACAAAAAACCTTCAACAAATTTCGTTGAGGGTTTTTCATTTGACATACCCGTAGTGAAGTTGTAATCTAACAAAAAATCAAAACGCTATGGAACTTAATCAACTCTTTACCAAGTATGACTTACTCATACTGATGATCCTTGGACTTTCGGTAATAGCATATATTCTTTTCGTGATTATACCGAAAAACAATGCAGAAGTTCAGATAATCGATTCTGAAACACTCAAGCTCCTTAGCGAGCGCGAAGATTATGAAAGAGCTGTTAGTCAGTACTTTCAAGAGAAAGGGTATGCGGAAAAATCACCTCAGTGTTGGGGAAGAAATTCTGAAAACCAACTCGTTCTTACGTTTCGTATTGGGTGGAATAATTATTGTTTTACCTACACAGAAAACGGTTGGACAGTCTGTCACTAAACAAAACCCCTTAAACAATTAGTTTAAGGGGTTTTATTATTATTGATTCTTTGGACGACGAGCTTTCGCGCGATCTGTCTCATTCAAAAATTGTTTTCGGAGGCGAACAGAGAGTGGTGTAACTTCTAGGAATTCATCATCTACCATAACTTCAAGACCTCGTTCGATAGTCATAAACCATGGTGGCACAATGTTCACCGCTTCATCCGTTCCAGATGCACGCATGTTGGTAAGCTGTTTTCCTTTTGTTGGGTTCACTTTCATTTCTTCACCCTTTGAAGTGTTACCAATCACCATACCTTCGTATACTTCAGTCTGAGGACCGATATAGAGCGTACCGCGATCCTGAAGACCCCAGAGTGCGAATGCGAGAGCTTTACCGCTCTCCATAGAGATCATAGAACCAACCTGACGGCGAGTGATTTCACCTGCATATTTCTGGAATCCGATCACACGAGATGACATGATACCTTCACCTTTGGTGTCCACGAGAAACTGGTTACGATACCCAAGGAGTCCACGAGTTGGCCCACTGAAGACCATACGAACAGTGGCGTTACCGAGCTTCATGTCACCCATGATAAATCCGCGCATGCCGAGCTTTTCAATAATCACCCCTTGGTGCTCTGTTGGAGCATCAATAGTTACTTCTTCAAACGGTTCACTCTTCACACCATCAATATCTTTGATGATAACTTGTGGCTGTGAAATCTGAACTTCGTATCCCTCGCGACGCATTGTTTCAAGGAGTACAGCGATGTGCATTTCTCCGCGACCGAACACTGTGAACCCCTCAGCAATACGATTCTCATCTGGTGAGAAATCTACTTTAAGCCCAACGTTCACTTCGAGTTCGCGCTCGAGTCTTTCACGAATCTGACGAGAAGTAACATACTTCCCTTCTTTACCAGCGAATGGTGAGTTGTTAACAAGGAAGTCCAACACGATAGTTGGTTCATCAATTGTAATAGCAGGAAGCAATTCAACTTCCTTTTCTCTACTGATTGTTTCTCCAATAAAGATGTCAGGAATACCAGCGATCATTACGATGTCACCAGCTTGAGCTTCAGATACTTCTTCACGAGTAAATCCATGGAAAGTGAAGAGCTTCGTAATCTTCGCTTGACGAGGAGTAGTACCAGTACTTTGGATAAATACATTGTCTCCCATTTTTGCTACACCTTCGTACACACGTCCCACAGCGAGACGACCGAGAAAGTTATCATACGCAAGGTTAAATGCCTGCATACGAAATGGCTTTGTAGTGTCGTTTTCAGCAACAGGAACTTTTTCAAGAATTGTTTCAAAAAGTGGTGCAAGATCCTTTTTCTCATCATCAGGATTTTTCATTGCAACACCATCACGTCCAATTGCGTAAACGGTTGTGAAGTCGAGCTGCTCATCACTAGCACCGAGTTCCATAAAGAGTTCAAATACAGCATCGTGAGTACCAGCGAGATCAGATCCTGGTTTGTCGATTTTGTTGATCACCACGATAGGCTTGAGACCAAGCTCAAGAGATTTCTTCAATACGAAACGAGTTTGTGGCATTGGACCTTCTTGGGCATCAACAATAAGAAGCACAGAGTCGATAGAACGAAGTACGCGTTCTACTTCAGAACCGAAGTCCGCGTGACCTGGTGTATCCACGATGTTGATCTTGGTACCGTTATACGTAACAGCAGTATTTTTGGCGTAGATCGTGATACCGCGTTCCTTTTCGATCTGGTTTGAGTCCATAGACCCTCCGTCCATAGTTTCGCCACAAAATGACAACATTTTGTCTGTTAATGTAGTCTTGCCGTGGTCCACGTGAGCGATGATTGCAATGTTTCTGATTTCCATATTGATGAGTAATTACTTAGATATAAGAGCCGTGATTATACATGAAATCTCAGAAAAATCAAAGTCCTCTCATTTCTGAGAGGACTTACTAGAGCCGTTAATCGGAATCGAACCGATGACCTTTTCCTTACCATGGAAATGCTCTGCCGACTGAGCTATAACGGCTAGCGAGAAGCACAAGAGAATTTATTCGCTTTGTGTCCGAGCGACGCCGTTACACGATAGTAGAACGGCATAGCTCCTAAAAGATACCATAATTTCCCCTATTTTCAACTTAATTACTGATACAGTAATTCGTCTGCCCACTTACTGGATTTGCAGAAGGATAACCATCATATCCTGAAGAGCGACAGGTAGCGAGGGTAGCGGTATCAGCAGCCGAAGGATTCTCTAAGTTTGCCCAGAGTGTATACCCGTTAGCATCAGATACGATCATGTATCCCGCACGTGTCGAAGTGCTCGACGTGACACCAGAAGGATCGACAACGGCCGCGGGCATAAGGCCGGCATCAACGAGACCTTGGGCGACAGACTTGGTATACGGTGCTCCATAAGTAGAAAACCATCCAGTACCCACCCCCGTAGTTCCGGTACTAGGAATAGCGTACGTGTCATAACTGTCTTTATATAACTCCAATGCAACGGCCACTTGTCTCAAATCTGATTTTCTTCGAACATCACGAGCCTTGCTTCTCGCGCTATTAAGACTCGCTAATACTACGGCTGCCAAAATACCAATGACCGCGATCACGACGAGAAGCTCGATAAGGGTAAATCCTTTTCGGAGAGATTTCATAATTCAAATTGTACCATACAAAAAACCGCTAGGAAGTTCCTAGCGGTTTTTTGAGTATTCGAAATTATCGAACGAAGGTAAGCGCTACTCCCTTTTTGTTACCGCGGCCTGTTCGACCGATACGGTGAACATAGGTGTCGTAGGTTGAAGGTGTGTCGTAGTTGATCACGTGAGTCACATCTGGAATATCGATACCACGAGCAGCAACGTCAGTTGCGATCACAGCTTGGATAGTTCCCTTTGCGAGTGCTTCCACTGCACGAGATCGTTCACGAGAGCGCATGTCACCGTGAAGCGCTGATACTTGGAACCCGCGTTCGCGAAGTTCACGAGCGAGTTCGTCAGTATGACGCTTAGTCTCACGGAAGATCAATACTTTCTTCACTTCTGGCTTGTTCAAAATATCGTGAAGTACGTCTACTTTCTGTCCCTGATGTGGAACACGAACAACGTCTTGGTCGACACTTGCTGAAGTGTCACGAGTTTTGATAGAAATGTTTACAGGATCATTCAAGAAATCTCCACACAATGCTTTGATTTCTGGTGAGAATGTTGCTGAGAAGAAAAGACTCTGACGCTTCTCTGGCATACCACCAAGAATTTTGCGCATGTCATCAATGAATCCCATATCAAGCATACGGTCTGCTTCATCGAGTACGATTGTTTGGAATTCTTCCATACGAATCTTGTTGCGTTCAATAAGGTCTTTCACACGTCCCGGTGTACCGATCACAATGTTTACTCCCATTTCAAGAGTACGGATCTGGCGCATGATCGGAAGTCCTCCAACCACACACACACTCCAAAGGCGCATGCCTTGTGTAAGTGCGCGGAATTCTACTTCGATTTGCTGGGCAAGTTCGCGAGTAGGAGTAAGTACCATTGCCTTTGGTTTGTTGTTAGCAACAAGTGAGTTGATGATCGGGATAAGAAACGCAGCTGTTTTACCAGTACCGGTGTTTGCTACTCCGACTACGTCACGACCCTCAAGTGCTACCGGGATAGCGAGGTCTTGAATAGGACTTGGTTGTACGAAGCCTTTTGCAATGAGGTTCTTGGCAAGCTGCGGGTGAACGTCGAAGTCAGCAAACGTGTGCTTTGCCACGTGTGGCGCTTCTTCTGTTGCAGCAGTTGCTTTGTTAATAAAACGAGATTCGTCGATGCGGTCTGATTTGAATCCACCGCGACCGCCACTGCGTCCACCAAAACGTGATCCACCGCCAAATGATGGGCGTGAACCTCCGAATGATTGTCGTGTACTAAAGCCACTTGAACGTTGCCCACCGAATGCTGGACGACCTCCGTTACTAAAACCACTTGAACGAGGTGTTCCGTATGAAGGGCGACCACCACTTGATGAAGATCCGCCTGCGCGAGAACCACTCCCCGTATATGAACGTGGTGCTGATGAACTATTAAATGAATTGCCTCCACGAGCTGGACGTGCGCTAGCACTACCACCACGAGAAAAGCCTGAACCGCTACGCGGCTGTGATGCTGTTGTCATAAATATTATATTAATCGATTACTTACTGTGCCATAAGACTCGTAGTCGATAACACAATACTTCTGAAATAATGTCGTTACTATAGCATTAAGAGCTTTTTATGTCAACCCTTATTAGTTCTGTTAAAAATGTTTTGTACAAAACTGATCAATTTCTTCTTTTGTTAACACCTTATCCATCACCCCTCTAAATACTGATTCTTGAATCTCAGTACTCCACATTTTTTCAGGACCACCAGAAGTTTTTTGTTTCTTCCACATATTGTACAAGAAACTTGCATCATGAGCGGGCATAGTGACGAGTACCAAATCATCAACATCAGTGAGACGTTTTTTGCTCTGAGTAATCTGATGCTCCTTGTGCTCTGTCTTTCCGATCGCCGTAGTAAATTGCACTCCAATATCAGTTGCGGTCTCTGACTCTTCTACCTTTGCTCCCCGAACGTGCCCTGCTGTTTTACGGTGAACAATAAAGTCTATTTTCTGTTCGACGTCCTGATACGCATCAGCTTCAATGATTTCAAAATCAGCGTTAGTATCAATAGCGAGTTTCTTTAAAAAGTTCTTGACCATTTTTTCTGCGATAACTCCCTGTTGTTCTGACTCAACCACAGAGCGCTCTGCTATTTTTTGATAAGCATTTTGTTTGAATGTATCTGCTCGAGTATTGGCAAGTTCAGAAGTGATAATCTGTGTATCGAGTTTATCTCGAAGTTCTGACTTCAATTTTTCAAGAGTGTATTTTCGTATGTCGTGAATATCAACCGAAGGATCAAAAGAATATTCTATCCCCCACTCATAGTCAGTCATGATTTCTCCTAGAGTAGTTTTCTGCAAAGCACCACTAGCGGTAGTGATAAAAAAGTTCCCTTCTTTATCTGCTGAAACTTTTGACAAAGAAGGTTGTTGTTCGGGGTGAACAAAGCCTCCGTCTTCTGAGCGAGTCTTTCCGAGAAACTTTTTAAATTTGTTGAGTTTTTCTAGTTTGGATTTCTGAATACTATAAATAGTAGCTTCTGCTTCAGGTGTCGTATGAGTACTAGCTGAAGCTTGTTCGATTACCTCAGTACGAATTTCTTCGCTCTTTATCTTTCCTTCCTTTGAGAGATCTTTAAGAGATTCCTTAATAGTTTCGGTATAGGTGTTCAGGTTCTGTTCGAAATTTTCTCTCATATAAAGTCAGTATAACAAAAAACATCAAGCGCTGCGTGATGTTTTTTGTTATTAATTAATACGATATTGATTACTATTGTCATTCTCTCCGTACATTTCAAGCAAGCTTTCAGCAGAGAGTCCGTCGTATTTCCATTCCCCATTTTCATCCTTTTGAAGCTTTGCGAGGTTTTCTTCAGAAGCGATAATATTAAACTTGTGTGCCACTTCAAGCTTTTCACCTCGTGAGAAATCAAATTCCATTTGTTGTTCTATACCCATATATAGTCAGTATAGCACCACAAAAATAAAAACAAACCGAGAAATTTCTCGGTTTGTTACCTAGTACTGGCAATACACTAGCGTAGACTCTTGTTTCAATACCTTGTCATCATGTTTGGGGATCCAATAATGCCACATATTTTTACTATTTTTGTTATGTTGAGACCCTCTCCACCACAACACCATAATACGAATATCTCCATTCTTACCTCTTACAAAGAAATAATTACTTTGCTTGAAATCAAGTGGCCCTGTCCGATGAACAGCATTTTGTTCTTGAGCTAAATGTCTCACCTGAGCCACTGTAAATATCATAGTTTCAACATTTTCAACTCCTAAGGTATAGACCAATTCTATTCGATTAAGAGCACATAACATCTCTGCACCAACAGCTAAACATTCCTTTGTGGCGATACAATCCTCAGCGAAAAATTCTTCGCCTAATATTTCTATTCCTTGAGCGAGATTATCGCCGTTTTTTGCATAGGGAGAAGAAGGTTGTAATGCTTTTTTCGTGGTAATTGATTCTAATGCTGGAACGATAGACTCTACACCTTTTGCAACAACAAGATCAGCTGGTGCTTTTGCAAGCATTTCTTTTAATGCATCTTTATTTCGAGCCAGATACAATAATTGTTCATACGTAAGGTCTGGTATAACGTCTGCGCAAGCCTTGATCAAACCAAGTCCTGCATACTGTGTGTTTAGCTTATTTTCCATTATAAATACGTTTTCTTTCACTCTACTTATTTTCAAGCAGAAGTCAAAAGAGTTAGACATGCTGTGCCTAACTCTTTATTGAGACTGGTGTTTGAACTGCAAAACCTCTCTGCAACTTTTGCATTTGATCTCTATTGTTCCTTGCACAGCATGCCCCTTAAAAAGGAGCTTCCCGCATTGGCATCGATATTCTTCAAGTGGAGTTGTTTCTTCCATGACGAGAGTATACGCAATGGAGATCAATTTTAGATAAAGTTTTTGAGAAATTCTACCGACTGTTTTTGACTGTCTAAGGCCTCCTTCGCTGCCCGTTCCGGATACAGGATAAATTGCTCGAGTGGGGCAAAGTTTTTAATGCTCTTCATCGAGTATAGTGCTGTGCGAGATTCTTCGGTATGAAACAATGCTTTCTTCGCGAGTGTTGGCAAAGTCGTATACCAGAATGTCTGCCGAAGCTCATCGATATCATTTTCAAGATGCACTTCTTTTTTCTTGTTCTTTTTGTTGAAATCTTTCAAGAGCTGCACCACTGCCGTACTGATATGCCCCCGAACCAGATCTTCCTCCCAATCATGCATGTCATCACTGAGCTGCATGGCTATAAGATAGTGTTCGAAATATGAAATACAATTCTTCACTTCTACTGAATCTATCTTATATTCTTCCATGCACAAGAGCGCGACAGTCCCGAGAATATGCCCCGATGCGGCGCGATATTTATGCACATAGTCTCCATAGACAGGAAGTGTTGCCGGGATTGTCACGACATTTTCTTGAACTCTCATGCGGCAATGCGCGGTCTCCCAGGCATTGGCTCCGTCAAGATTATCCATCAACTCATGAAAGAATGCCTTGAACCGAGTTTTCTCCGGAAGAACACTGGTGAAATATTCTGTATAAGACCGTGCGAATAAATTCGCTATAGGAAGAAGTCGTGTGTCAGCCGCTTCATCTTCATCCCAAAAATCATCATAAATGATAAACGCGGTCCAGAAGAAAATATTGGCAACACCCATTTCCACTATTTGTGTATGTACGCTTGCAGTATGTTTCTTACCAAGTGCCTGTACGGTGTAGTATGCCATCAGAGACATTTGTTTATCCGGATTTCCTGTAATCGTTCTTTCAATAACTGCAATGGCACGTTTTTGTAACTCTAGAGGGAAATTCCTCACTCGCTTCTTTATGGCAAGGCGAATGTCCTGGAGAATATTTTTCTCATCGGGAGTAAGGGTTCTTTTTTTTCGAGGAGTTGATCCTTTAGCAATAAAAGTTTTACCTAAAAATTCTGTCAGATTGGGTAACTCGATATCATACAGCGCAAGAAATCGAGCAATGCTTTCATTAGTTTCACTATCAAATATTTTTGGTCGCACACTTCCATCTGGAAATGTCGAGTAGTATGGTCCTCCTGGTTTACTTTCAACAGTAAAAAGAAGTTGTACTATTTTTGATAATGGCTCTCCTTCGAGGAGCTTCTTATCGTGCCGTGCAATAGTATAGAGTGCAGTGAATGTCTCATGTACAGAGGAAGAAAATCTCCACTCACTGTCATGACGAAGCAAGAGATCATGTATAACTGTATTCATAATAATTATTGAGGAAGCGTAACGGTAAATACTGTTCCAGTTGATGGAGTACTTACTACCGTTATAGTGCCATTAAAATCTTTTTCTATAATAGTTTTTACAATTGAAAGTCCGATACCGGTACCTTTGGTTTTTTCATTGGGCTTTGTGGTGAAGAATGGTTTGAAAATATTTTCAATGTTTTTCTCTTCAATACCTATTCCTCTGTCAGTGACGGTACAGACAACATCTGTTCCGGACTGTTCGATTGAAATAACAACTGAACAATCAGTCTGACTCTCGAGCTTACAGTCATATGCATCAATTGCGTTCGTGACGAGATTCAGCATCACCTGACTAAACCTCATTGGGTCACCTACTATTACACAGTCCTGAGTAGCTTGTAATGTAAGTGTTACTTCTGCCACATGCGCTTTATACGAAAGAATATCGAGCACTTGTGAAGTTTCCTCTACCAAAGAAAACTCTTTCTTTTCTCCATGCTTTCCTATTTGTTTACGAATGGCAGAAATAAATTGCTCCATTCTTTTGGCTGCAACAAATGCCTGATCTAAATAGTGCTGAGTCCGAGTGATATCACCGAGCGTTTCGCCTTCTGTTTTTGCACGCTCTACATTCAGCGATACTGCAGTAAGCGGATTCATCAGATCATGAAAAAGCCCCGAAGACAATCGTCCGAATTCAGCAAAACTATAGAGCTGACTAATCTGCTCCAACTGAGCTTCTTTTAGTTCTTTTGTTCGTTCTTCTACGAGCACCTCCAAGGAATCACGCTGTGCACGAAGCGAAGCTTCCGAACGATGAGCGCGCGCAAGGGATGCTTCGATTTCTCTATTAGAAAGCCAAGAAACGGTTGCTGCAACAACAAAAATAATACAGGTCATCAACGTATCTTGCTGTGTCCAGGGGAGCAATTTCCATGCGGTATCGGCAACGATAATACTGTGCAACTGTAGTTTCCCTACCACTACTAGTATTACTACGATCACGCTCGTTACGATAAATGAAAAACGAGTACTAATCAAAATTCCCGCCATGATAATAACCAGCATATATATCAACAATGATGCGGTAACACCAATACCCCACTGATATCCCATGAGAAATGAAAACAAAAGAAATATACCAATGATAATATAGGCAGAAATTCTAAAATGCCCTTTTCTTGAAAGTCCGTAAAGCATTACCAATACTCCTAATACGATCATGATAGGAATGGTAGAAGAGTCACTCGAACCAGAAAATCGAACAGGATCTATGATTGCAATGGTTAAGTTACATAATAACGCTACCGCAAAAATAACAATTGAAGTTAACAAAAGAACATTGAGAATAAATTCTCTTCTTTGAGAGTCTTCCCCGACAGAACGAGGAGTAAGAATATTTTTTACGAGAAAGGTTTTCATACTACAAAAATCGCACACTCAAAATAGTAGAGTGTGCGATTTTTAATTTATTATTATTCGTTAGACCAAGGGTCTCCAGCACTCATTGTCTTGGCAGTAAGAGCAGCAACTGATTGATTTGTACGTGATGCTTTGTTTACCAAAAGCTCTTTCATTATTGATTGCATAATATTGTTTGTGGGTGTCTAGCATCCTCTGTTTATAGTACCTAATAAGTATTACAAGCAGATCCAATCGACCAAGCTAGGATCTCAATCATTAGTATAGGATCAAAGCATCTTATATCCTATACCAGGGATGGTGTGGATAAGTGTCTTATCCTTGTCCCCTAATTTTGTACGGATGTTCAATACATGGGTTTCAACAGTGTTGGTAAGCGGGTCAGCATTTACTCCCCACACATGTTCAAGAATTGCCATACGTGATACTACTCTCCCTCTCTGTGACATAAGGCATTCCAAAAACGCAAACTCTTTTGGGGTAAGCGGAACCTTTTGCCCACTCACGGTTACCGTATGTTCTGCGACATCAAGTACGATAGTACCTATCTGATACACCACGTTTTTCATTTGTGCCGGACGTCTGAGAAGGGCTTTGACTCGAGCAATAAATTCACTAAAAGCAAATGGTTTGGTCATATAGTCATCTGCCCCTGCGGTAAGCATATCTACTTTCGTTGATACTTCTCCTATCACTGAGAGCATGAGAATCGGCATTGTCTTACCAGACTCGCGCAATTCAAGACAAACTTGTTTACCATTTTTCTCGGGCATTTGGTTGTCGAGAATGACCAAGTCATAATTGTTGATAGTGGCTTTTTGTAATCCAATTCTTCCGTTTCCCGCTACATCAACTTTATACCCTTCGTCTTCGAGAGCTTCTTGAAGAAACGCTTGCATGTCTTTGTCGTCTTCAACAACCAAAATATTCATTGCCTAGATTCTAACACATAAAGAAAAACTCAAGTTTTTTTCTTGAGTTTTTCTTTATCTTTATTTATTGTTTTCAATAATCCCTACCACATCTCGAGCGGAATTCTCCCCAATGAATCCTTCGAATAAATGGAGGTTATCGAGATTACGAAGTATAACCACCACAGAAACAATAGAAACCACAAACGCTGCTTTTAATACTGCTCCCAATACAAAACCATTTGAAGGAATAACACTAATCGCTAAAAGTAAAATCAATACGAAGAAATGAATGAGAAACCATTGAAATCCTGGAATTCTTTCTTGGTATAACATCACCATGTTTTTTCTCAATGTCTGACAATCTGCCAATCCCCCCATCATTCTCCCTAATGCCTGATTGCGAAGACTTTCTTGTTTGACTGAACCAATTTTTTCTTCAAGTAAAGAATGGATCGATGAAATAGTATTAGATTTATTAAGAAAATGATAATCCCATGATTTCTTTTCGATTAGCACATCGTAATGGGCTTTAATAATTTCACCTGTTTTTTCTTGTACTTCAGGGCTTACGTTTTGTGCAGCACGATACACACTTGAAAGCTTCCCATCAAATGATCCTATCGTCTCACGAATTTTTGTATACCGTGCACCTTGTCGAGTAATAAAGAATCCTGTAAAAATCGAAAAGAAGAAAGTAGTAATGGTAATAAAAATTTTATCTGTGTTCTGTCCACCAAAGGATACAAAATAATACAGCACAGCTAAACCAATAAATAAGACAAACAGTGTAACTTCCATCCGGATTGTATTCATGAGCAAAGTATAACAAAAATCCCCTGAGTTTCCTCAGGAGATTTTTGTATGTGGCGCAAACGACGGGACTCGAACCCGCAACCTCTCGCGTGACAGGCGAGTGCTCTAACCAGTTGAGCTACGTCTGCATTTGTTAATTCTGCCCTACGGGCATGGTGTCGATGGGAGGGAACGATCCTCCGACCTCAGCTTTATGAGTGCTGCGCTCTAACCAACTGAGCTACATCGACGAGCGAGGATCAAAAGAGAGCTTGCTCGCTTTTTGTCCGAGCGACGTCGATGCAGTGTTAGCTACATCGACTGCGTTACTGTTATTTAACAGCCTAGAGAATATAGCATATGGACAGTAAATTTCAAGCACCTTTTCCAAGAAAACATAAAAGCCGGTAATACCGGCTTTTATGTTTTCTTGTTGCGGGAACCCGAATCGAACGGGTGCCTTAAGGTTATGAGCCTTACGAGATACCACTTCTCTATCCCGCGATGTATTTGATTACTACTATATAATAGAGCATTTCTAGTAGGCTTGGATTGTACAATCTATACAAAAACAATGCAAGCCTATGAATTTCTTCGGAGCTTTCGTAATAGTAAGAGAAACAGTCCAAGTAGCAGTAATGCTCCCCATTGCCAGTTACGAACAATCCAGGTAATACCATCTACACCAGTGTTTTTTGCAGTAACCAATAACCCTTTAGTGGATGTGTCAGAATCCTTTATAACTGCTTCACTTTCGATACCAAGCACCTGCCCTTCCCTCACCTGATTTGGAGAAGGATTTGTAGAAACTTTTTCTGATTGTAAACTTTCCGCAAGCGCAGCAGTATAGGTATCAACTTTTTCAGTAAGATCGAGAATTGTTTGTACCGTGGTAGTCTTGACCGTCTCAAGTGTTAGCGGTTTTGAGGGTGCTTTAGGAGGAAGTACTACAACTGGTTTTTTGATTTCAATTGATGTCTTTGTGTGTGCAGTAGTCACCATAGCATCTGTTCCTTCAATACTCACACTCAGCACATGAACCCCTTCAGTGGTTCGCCATGAAAGACTGAGCGGCGTAACACTACGAGACTTCGCGATAAATGAAACTTTACCAAGTTCAGTTTCATTATCTCGAAATACGGCAACTCCTTCTATCTCTCGATCGGACTCATTGTAAAACGCACTATGAATTTTAACCTCTGTATCAAACACTACTGGAGTAGCGCCATACCAAATACTTCCTACAAGACCAGCATTCAACGGAGCAGTTTCAGCATACACAGGAGTTGTAAGTAATACCCCAATAAAAACAATACTAGCAAAAAAGTTCTTACTCATTACCATTCGTTTTTTAACGTGTCAGGGATATACGAGTATTCGGTCTCAGATGTAATAATTCCTTTACTTGAGAGAAATGTATTCCCTATCATAATCCCTCCAATCACTGCCACCACCGCAAGTCCGTTCGTGATGAGATCAGGATGTTGTGTATTTATTTTTATTACTACCGTCAGGATAACAACTAATGCAATAACTCCTGCAACTATCATCAACACTGTATTGGTAGTGTGCGTAGGTGAAGCACTCGCTCGCTCAGTAAATGTAGGCGTAGCCGCGGGAGTTGTCTCTACTACTTCTGGTACTACTTGAGCTACTAGCGGAGTTTCTGCTCCGAGTACATTTTGATTTGCAACTTCTGTTGGAACTGGAGTAACTACAGCAACAGATTCTTTTGGTATCTCAGGAACTACAACTGGTACGGGAGCTGTTTTAGGAAGAGGGCTTGCGTACACCTGTGCAACAAAAATAGTTTCTCTTCCCTCGTACATACCTGTAGCAACACCTGTACCCACTTCGGTATACATACCTTTCACAATATTTGCGCGATGTCCTGCACTATTCATCCATGCAGTCGTAACATCTTTTGAATCACTAAAATTGATCGCAAGATTTTCTCCTGCGTATTGATAGTCGTACCCTGCTGCTTTGAGCCAGTACCACGGTGTTCTACCTTCTGGTGAAGTGTGCGCAAAGTATCCCTTGTCTGCCATGTCTTGTGCCTTGAGTTCTGCCGCATGAGTAAGTGCAGCACTCACTGTAAGTTCTGGAAGAGATTGCTGTTGCCGTTCTTTATTAGTGAGTGTACCGAGTACAGCAGGAAGTACGGCAGCCATATTAGTCTTTGCGTGTTCATAAAATGAAACAGTCGGTAACAAGAATACAAAAATCTCAAACACCAAGACCATAATAACAGTCATACGAGCACCTTCTCCGTGAAGAAGACGAGGTCTATAGTCATTCCCTTCGTGCGGTACAAGACGGTGTTTGAACCAATGTATCATTGTCTTTATTATACATAACAAAAACCGCTCTGTACAGAGCGGTTTTTGTTAATAAGTAATTATTTGTTAAGAGCAGCGAGAGTTTTAGGACCCACGATACCGTCAGCTACGAGCAAGTTTGCGCGTTGGAATGCCATTACAGCAGCCTTTGTCTTAGGACCGAATGATCCGTCAACAGCGAGCACTCCGAAGTTTCCTGCATTGAGGAATTTCTGAAGTTCCATCACACTAGTCTTGTTTGAAGAACCAGCTTTCATGAAAACTGTGAAGTTGAATGTTGTTTCTCCGAGTACTTGTCCTTCTGGAGTCGGAGTAGTTGAAGGAGTTGTAGTTGGAGTAGTTACTACTGGTGTTGTAATTGTAGTATTTGAGCTAGATGATGATCCACCACCTCCGCCACCAACAACACGAGTACGAGGTGCTACGCGAATTGAGTAACGCTGTTTTCCATCAGCAGAAGACATTGTGTACTGAGAGTCAGTATCTACAACAGTTCCCTGTTCAGCTGGTGTATCAATCCAAATTGCAGAATTTTCTGCTTTTTCAGAATGAGTACTCTTACCATTTACTGTAAGAGTAGAAGCTGTTGTCTTACCTACATTAATTCCACCCCATCCGTTATTAGATGTTGTAATGTCTTTTACAGTAACACTTGAAGCGTTTACTGTAACACCTGATTTTGAATTGTTTGAAACAGTAACACTATCAAGAAGAACATTCGTTGAATTGTATACATTAATACCGTGACCATTTGGGTTCGTTACAATAAGACCCTTAATAGTTACATTTGAAGTACTATCAATCAAGATTCCTCCTGTAAGAGTCTTGTCTGAAGTCTTAATAGTTACAGGACGAGTTACGTTTGCAATAGCTACTGCTGTAATATCTGTTCCGAAAATAATTGTTGAGATATTTGTATCAGCAAGAGCAGCAACAAGTTGCGCTTCTGTAGTAACAGTTACAGTGTTTGTATTTTCAAGCACCTTGTAATACTGCTTTTGAGAACCTTTTGTAATTTCTGTTAAACCAGAAACAGTAAGAGTATTAGTTCCTCCATCTTGCCAAATTGTAGGAAGACCATAAGTCTCGTCTGTATTTGTAAGTGTTCCAGTAGAAACAAACGTAGAGTTATTTGAAACCTCAATACCTCCAAATTCATTTCCTGAAACATCCACAGATCCTTCAAGAATTACAGAAGAACCGTTAACAAGAAGACCTGCATCTCCTGATGTTAATGTAATATCTTTAATTACAACACCGGTAGTATTGTAAACATGAAATACATAATTTCCACTCCATCCTCCAATAGCATCAGAACTGAAAGTAACAGTATTAGAGCCTCCATTAATAGTAAGAGGTTTATTGATTATTACCTTAGTAGCAACACTAATGTTATCACTTATAGTAATAACATCATTATTTACAGCAGCATCTATAGCAGATTGAACATCTGTATATGGATTTCCAAGTGATCCAACTGGATCAACACTAGGTGCAACAGGTGCTGAACCAACAAAGATTTCTGCCGCCTGAACTTGTGTCACTGAAACAGTGAGTGCAAGTGCAAGAGCCATAGCCGCAAAGCCATATTTCTTAAACATATTTTTCATATAATTTTCTTTTAAGTACGTAATAAAAGTTCTAAAAACAAACAAACAGGGCTATGTCTTTATAGACTTCCCCATTAGGATGAACCATAGCACAGTAACCTCAAGAAAAAATAAAGTTTTGTGTTGTAATAAAAATCCCCCTACTAGAGGAGGATTTTTGCGAGTGCGACTAGTCCGATACCAGCCCAGATGACATTCATCACCGCAGGTTCGTAGGCATTCTTTCTAAATGAGGCAATCGCTACTCCTGCCGCACCAGTGAAGTTCAATATGGGAATAAGGGGGTGTTCCACACTGAGGAAACTAAAGGTAGTAAGAACATAGGCTGTGATTACAGCAACTAGTCCGTACCATCCAACAATACTATACAAAGTTTTCATGCACTGAGTGTAAACGATTAATCAATAACCTCCAAGTCTCTGAAAACAATCTCGTAGTATGAAAGTACGCGTCGACTCTCGGGTTGAGTAAGTGTGAAGTCGCTTCCATCGTGTGCAATACGGTTACGAACTTTATGAGCTTCCCATGCTATTTGAATAGCACCAAAATCCGCAGGACTGATCTGCTTGAGTTTATCCCCCACAGTATCACCATGGAAACCTTTTGAATCCAACACACGATCCATATAAATATCCGCTTCAATAATCGCAAGGCGCCAATCACTTGGATTCGGGGAAAGAAGTCTTTCACGAATAGACCTCCAGGTCTCATTTTGACGAGGAGTGTTAACGGCTGTTTCAATTGCTGTTGGCCCGCCGGTTGCGATAGGAGCAACAGGAGCTGGAGTTAAGAGCTTCGCCTTCTTTGCATCTTCTTGTTTTATTTCATACAACCGAACTAGGGAGTACAAAATAACAGTAATAAAAATAATAGTGAGTAGTGCGAGAATCACATACATGATCTGAAGCCAATTTGTATTAATGACCACTGTCACGCCATTATAAAAAGACTCAAGAAATGATTCAGTTGAAACGAGAGGATGTTCGGGGATTGATGGTTGCACGGTTATATTATCGTACATTTTCTACCGTCTTGCCAAGTGCGAAGAGTGTAGGTTCACTAAAGCGTGCTCCAATAAACTGAATGCCAAATGGCATTTCGTTAGTATCTTTTCCAGAAGGCACAGAAATAGCAGGAAGATGTGCGATGTTGGCTGGCACAGTAAACAAGTCCGAGAGATACATTGCGAGAGGGTCTCCTGTTTTCTCACCGAACTTAAATGCGGTACTTGGTGTAGTAGGAGTAATGATGGCGTCGTAGTCAGCAAGTACTGTTTCGAGCTCGCGACGAATCACACCGCGAAGTGCTACTGCTTTGTTGTAGTACGCATCATAGTATCCGTGTGAAAGTACGTACGTACCAAGCAGTATTCGGCGACGAACTTCTTTACCGAAGAGTGCACCACGAGTATCGTTGTACACATCGCTCAAAGATTTATCGCCACTGATTCGATCTCCATACCGTATACCATCAAGACGCGCGAGGTTGGATGAAACCTCTGCAGGCATCAATATATAGTACACCGCGAGCGAATCTCCGAAGTGAGGAAGATCTACTTCATCAATCTGGTATCCTTCTGCTTTAAACTTTTCTACAAGTAATTCGAAGTTTGCTTGCACTTGTGCATCACATCCGCCATTAATAAAAATTCCTTTTGGAATAGCTAATTTCTTTTTGAGAGTGAAAGACGAATCAGGACGAGCAACTGATGTACTATCAAATGCATCTTTGACTGCAATAGTGTTGTACATAATTTCTGCATCCTCTACTGTCTTTGCCAATGGTCCGATCACGTCGAGTGAACTTCCCATAGAAATAAGTCCATGACGAGACACACTTCCATAGGTTGGCGAAAGTCCTACTACTCCACAAAATGCAGCAGGTTGTCTGATTGATCCTCCAGTGTCTGAGCCGAGTGTTACCACAGCAACGTCTGCAGGGAGTGCCGCGGCAGACCCGCCGCTTGAGCCCCCTGGTACACGAGTCTCATCAAGCGGGTTCAATGTTGGACCATAGGCAGAGTTCTCAGTTGAAGAACCCATGGCGCCGTCGTCCATGTTCGTTCGTCCAATAATCACCGCACCTGCGTCAATGAGTTGCTGCACTACAGTAGAGTTATAGCTTGCGGTGTGATGCTCGAGCATTTTTGAACTTGAACCTGCCACATGACCAGCGAACATAATATTATCTTTGATTGCTACAGGAATACCAGTAAGTGCTGTAGCCTTCCCTGCTTTGAGCATCGCTTCAGCGCGAGCAACTTGTTCGTCGATATCAGAAAACACCTCACGATAAATGTTGCGAGTGTCTACGCGAGCGCGATCAACATACCCTTTTACAAGATTTGTGATCGTGATCTCGCCAGAGAGTATTTTTTTGTGGAGTTCTGAAATAGTGTTGTCCATATTATTCGATAACCTTAGGAACCATGACAAAGTGATCTTTGTGCAAAGGTGCTGCTTCTACAAGATCGTATACAGGCTCAATTGGTGCGACTACATCGTCACGAAAAATATTTACCGACTGGTTTGTAGGTGCACTTATATCTCCTAATTCAACTTTTTGAATTTGGTCAATAAATCCTAAGATGTTGCCAATGTCTGAGGCAACACCGGCGAGCTCTTCCTCGGGCACATTAAGTCGCGCGAGATGGGCAAGTTTTTTTACCTGTTCAATATCCATAATGGATTCACTATACCATGAGCCAAGGGATAATAAAATTACGGATTGGAATAGCACCCAGCGTTGTTGTTACTGTATGAAGTCTCAGAAACTCGCCCGGAAGTGCCGATACAAAACCAATCCCCTGAAGCTCCAGTGCTTCCGTACTCATTATCTTGCAGTTTAACAACCACAGAAAATTGAGACTTTCTGTCTGTACAGGTGCCTCCATTACAAGAAAGAATCATTTTATTTGTATTGGCGTCTGCCGTAGTGTTTGTCGGTAATCGTGAGGTAATACTATTACAAAGTTCGATTGCTTTTGCTCTATTGACTGCACCTCCACCGATTCTCGAGGAGCACGCAGTAGCACCAGTCCCTGACTGACCATCACCACTTGTCCAACCATACCCTGCGAACGTAGAAAAGTCTCCTGTCTCAGCGTAGTGGTTCATTGCAAGCATAAACAATTGGCGCGCTTCTTGTCTGATCGCTGCAAATTTTGCTTTTTCGCGCGCAGAACTTAAAGATGCAAGCACTACCGCAGCGAGTATGCCAATGACGGCAATGACTACCAGGAGTTCAATGAGAGTAAATCCTTTTTGAGAAGATTTCATACAAAAAAATTATACCATGGAAATATGTTTCCAATTATTTCACCATCTTCAAAAAGGTTTCTTCATCGATCATTTTGACACCAAGCTTCTCAGCTTCTTTTTGTTTTGATCCAGCAGACTCACCCAAAAGGACATAGTCAGTAGCTTTGGAAACACTGCTTGATACCTTCCCTCCTTCTTTCTGAATCAGTGCTTTCGCCTCCTCACGAGAAAGTGTCGGAAGTGTGCCGGTCAGTACGAATGTCTTACCGACGAACACGCCTTCATTATTCTTTTGTATGGAAACAGGCGTGACACCAAGGTCTAACAATTTATTCACGAGATTCATACTCGATTCTTTTGTACGGAAACTTGCAATACTTGCAACGACTGCCGGACCGATATTTGGAATTGCATCAAAGTCTTCTGCTTTCCCGCTCCAAAATGTTTCAAACGTACCAAAATAAAGGGCGATATCTCGAGCAGTTTCTACTCCGACATGTTGAATACCCAATGACGCAATGAAGCGATCAAGTGGTGGGTGCTTTTTGTCGGCGATGGCATTGATAATATTTTGTGCGCTCTTTTCTCCGAATCGTTCGAGACCGCTTAAGTCCGCCTCAGTGAGCGCAAACAAATCAGCTGCGTCACTTATCAACCCTTCTTCTTGCAAGCGATCAATTACTTTTGGTCCCACTTCATAAATATCAAGCATGTGTACGAAGTGAATCATTGCGCGAGTATGCTTGGCCGGGCATTCGTCATTGGTACAATAATACGCAACTGTACTATCTTTGGTTTGTGCGTCGCGCTTTTCTACGGGTGCTGAACAAACTGGACAGGTTTTTGGCATAGTGAACTTCTTTTCTTTACCTGTTCGCATGTCGGTAAGTACTTGCACTACCTCAGGAATCACATCCCCCGCTTTTTGTATGACTACCGTGTCTCCGATACGAATGTCGAGACGTCGAATCTGGTCGATGTTATGAAGCGTTGCTTTTGAAACAGTACTCCCAGCAACAAGTACAGGAGTGAAATGAGCAAGCGGAGTGAGCACTCCGGTTCGTCCAACATTCGTGGTGATACCTATCACCTGAGTCGTTGCGCGTTCTGCCGGATATTTGTACGCGACAGCATAACGAGGCGCCTTCCCCACCACACCGAGCTCTTCCTGAAGCTCTACTTCATCAACACAAATCACAATACCGTCGATATTAAAAGCGAGTGTGTCCCGAATTTCCGCAATACTATTGATAAAATTTTCCAAGTCTTCTACTTTTTCTGCGCGAGCTTCTTGTTCAATAACAGGAATACCGATTGAACGAAGTAAGGTATGCCGTTCACTATGACTCACGGGCGCATCATCTTGTACAAAAATATCATAGCCAAAAAAATCCAAGTCTCTGTTTCGCACAATTTCCGGATCAAGCTGTCGAATACTTCCAGCCGCTGCGTTACGAGTGTTCGCAAATAATGGCAACCCTTTTTCTATTTGAGTATGATTTATTTTTTCGAGTGCTCGTTTGCGCATGATAATCTCTCCACGAATCTCAACAGAGTCTGGAAATGGTGCAGTGAGTCGAAGTGGGATAGTAGTAA
>Ga0247807_10000583_pt1 | contig 22784 bp, 19 predicted proteins | sample UWRJL074202C1_FD_179931 | JGI IMG/M metagenome (GOLD analysis project Ga0247807, IMG submission 179931) | Plant litter microbial communities from Arlington Agricultural Research Station in Wisconsin, United States - UWRJ-L074-202C-1 | ecosystem: Environmental > Terrestrial > Plant litter >...
TCTCCCAAGGGGGGGGAAAGATGATCTCGCAACCATAGCTGGTACGGTACGCACCGCTGCGGGGGCAAAGTGGCTCTTACCACAGGAGCGGTATGTGTATGTTGCGAGGAGGGAGCGAATTGGGGGCGATGATGAATCCTGGATCCTGTGTAATTTATGTTGTTTATCTTTTTTTTTTGTTTGTTCTGGCTTTGCCGTCGCGGGAGGGAGAACGTGGACGAAGAGGGCACGTAGACCAGAACCAACATGGCGTGCCTCGATCCGTTCCGTGTTGCTTCTGGTGGAGATGTCATTGGTGATGTTGCGGCATGGTGTGCTTGAGGTGCATTTACCGCTGCTCCTTACAAAATTGGAGATAGGTACCGAGTCTACTGGTAGGGAGTCTGTCTGAGGTATGGGGATGGGCACTCTGGCACGGGATGCAAAGTGTAAATGTAAGCGCAGATCTTGAAAATTCTACTCTATATGCATTCGGTAGTTGAGCCCGCGAACTATGCTGAAAATCGACGAAAGCATCTGGATATACGCTGCACAAGCCAAATAAGAAACGAGATTCCTACTAGGAATTCCCGCCCGGAACAAACTGCTAGATCTCGAGGCAAGAACCACCTAGATGATGCTCTTCTTTTCCAGCTCAGCAGCTAGGTCATCCACGTCCTTGTCCTGCTTCTGTGCGATTGGTTCCTCTTGAGCCACCTCTGCGTCTTCCAACAATTTTTCACGAAGCTCTTCAGCTTCTTCCTCCTCCTCCGCGTCCTCGGACTCCTCTTCTTCATCACTGTCATCCTCAAGATCACTGAGACTATCTAACCCCCACCTACAGATTATAAAGTTAGCAGATGGTCATGGAAATATCAAAGCTCAAGAAGGCTTGTAAGAGGACTAGGGGTATTTGAGCTTCTGCAACATACTCATCTTCCAAAACCAAATCTCCAGCCAGCTTTTCTTTGCGCTCCTCCAAGAGTTCCCGCAACTTCACAAGCGACAGATCGTCCTCGGAAAACTTATTGCCATTTAATTCGACTTTCTTAAGCGCAGGTAACGTCTCCTTGGCTGCCTTTGCAATGCCCTCAAGTCCCTTGGTAGTAATATCGTTGTACTGTAATCGCAGAATCTCTAGCTTCTTATTGCCACCCTTAGCCAATGCATCAGCGAAAACGACAGCTCCTTTTGCACTAAGCAAAGAATCGCCAATGCCAAGCTCTTGAATTTCTGACCAGCCTGGAGCGACCTTAGCAAGAGCTTTAGCACCCATCAGAGTAAACGTATTGTCCTGCAAATCTAAAACCTTGATTCCTTTGGTGTATTTTAATCCATCGGTGATCAAGTGGGAAATGCCCTCCTGTCTAATGCCGTTCTGTACCATCTTGATCTCCTTAATATTGCTGTGCAAGCTATAGGCCTTAGCCCACGCGGTCATGCTACCATTCTCCAAACGGTTACGACCACAGATGACCGTTTCTAGATATGGGACCTCTGTACCAGCCTTTCGTGCCTCTTCCTTTCTTGCATGTAAAGCAGTAAGAGCATCAGCGATGAGAATTCCAGCATGGGGACCAAGTCCGTTGTTATTCAAAATGAGGTGTTGAAGTGGCACATGGGAAGAGAGAAATGCGACCAAAGGTGCCTGAGTGTTCAGACCAAATGCGTTATCGTTCAAGTTGATCGTGTGAAGTTTTGGGAGTGTCAAGAGTGCAGTAAGAAGTGACGAAAGAGCTTGTGGAATTTCGTTCAGGAGACGCCCAGTGAATATGTCGGCAAGATTCGCAATCTGTAAAAGGGTTAGCCTTGTATTATGAGACATACAACAATTCCCATGTCCTTAAACTTACCTGCAGAGTCTTCTTTGTCTCAAGCACTTCTCCAATAACCTTGCAAGCTTCCACGCCCAGAGTGTTTCCTAGAAACCGGACCTCTTCAACATCTTCCATTGCTCTCAGAGCCTTAATATGAGGTTCCACATCCGCCGCAGTGTCGAGCTTAAGGCTTTTCCCCTCAAGGGAGAAAACTTTGTTATTCGATGCCATCTTCGTAATTGCAAAGGTGCTTAGAACACAAATTTGGCAGTGTAGATGATTTCGGCTTGCTATAGATTTGTTGTTGTTTTGGTGGGCGGCTCGTTGGAGGGGCACTTTCTTAATTGTTACACTAGACTTAGGACTGCCAAGATATGCGGCCGCCGGCTCGGACGAAGAGAGGCCAATATGTCAATGACAAATGCGCTCAATCACAACTTTTACTTTTTACGATTGACCATCACGCGTTTCATTTACCAAAAGCGCATTTTACAATCTGTGCAAATCTACTACAATGGGATCTCAAGCATGTAAGTTGACCCCTCGCTCTTTAGGGAATACCTACTGATTGCTTTAGCAACTCCATCAGGCCCAAGTGCCACCATAGACCTCAAACCAGCAGCCGCTGCTCCCAAGGTAATGTTATTCACGCTTTGCAAAGACCATTGGCTGACCCAACCAAGCCTTGCTGTGTATGCAAAGAAGAAAAGGCCAGCCGAGACGAATGTATGCTCTTCAGCAATGCCGCGGATCCTCAAAAGGACTGCGCGACAACGATCGATAAATACAAGATCTGTATGAAGGGCTTTGGGTTTGAACTACCTTAAGAAGTCATGGAACTGTAACGATAGCACAGAGAGATTGCACGGACGGATTGTACGAAAACATAGGTGTATTTGCATTTACCATGGCGCATGGGTTATACTGTACATAGAGGAGAGCTAGCATAATTCACAACTCTAGACGCTTTGGTTAAACTATCATAGTACTCACTTATTGTCCTTGGACTTGGATAATTAGACAAAGGAACGGGCGTCTTTGATCGTGTTGATCTTTGGGTTTGGTTGAGTATGCTTGATAATTGCACTACCACCCATGTATTGAATCCTACACAGTATAGTTTTCAGACTCCATAAAGTCTAATATCCCAAACGCCATGCAAAATGCAACATCAAATAATGGTATCATAGCCCCGCAAGTACGCTCTGGATTCCCACGCTACCATAATCATCCCTTTTCATGATGAAAGCTCGGAAATCTGCTTTTTGCAATTTCTTACCCGCACCTCCGACCGCCAAAGCCCTTGACCTCTCACGAAGAGCTTCGGGTCCAATGATGAACAAGTTGCCAATGTCGCTCAAGAGCTCCATATCTTGCTCCACATCTTTTGTCAATGTCAGATCTTTAAGAGTTGACACATATTTAGACATGTCCTTCGTGACCATCAGGCCACCAGTGGCGTTGACCTGGAACTTTTTAAAGTGCTCAAATAACAGATCTCGTACACTAATAGCAAGTTCACAAGAGAAAACCTCTAAATTTTGCCCGTCTATAGCCGTGGCCGAGTAACTAGCGACCCGAGACAAGAAAGTACAGATTGATAAACATGTCGCTGTTGCCAGTGCTTCGAAATAGCCGGAGCCTGCACGCCCGCTACCGTCAAGATCGCTATCTTTAGGTCTGAAGTCAAGCTTCTTTTGTCCTGCAAGCAGCTTCGTTATCCAATTTATCACCACGGTGATTGTACTTCGAATAACGCTGTTGGCTTTTAACTCGATTCTTTCTATAGAAGATTTGGCTTGCTTCTCCATTGCAATCCTAACTGTGATATTTGTCTCAGCTAGACGAATAAGCACAGTGTTGATGAAACGTGACATAATATTTGTGATCGTAATTGCTGGTTGTAGCCGTGGCAGGTATGCAAGGTCAGGTTCAGTCTTGGTCGATTCCTGTGCTAAGGCCTGATCTGCGGCTGCTTCAAGAGCTGTCTCGATATAAACTTGGCCCATACTACTCAAAAGGAGGTTAAGTAAAGCCTGAACATCCTTAGACGTTTCAAGCCCGCTCACTAACTCTAAAGCTCTCCTCACTCCCTCAGCTAACCACTTGATCATGCGTTTTGCGTTAGGAATACTTAGTACACCGTCTTCCTCTGACACCTCAATCTCATTTTTGTTTTTGTCTGTATCACGGACACCAGCGAGTCGTAACATCATTGCTTTTTGAGTTGCCGTTAGCTCTCTACTCTCAAGCTGATCAATATATGCATCTTTTGCAGAGGATAGAAGCTGATTTCCTTGTTGGGCGAGAGAGGCCATAAATCCTGTTGGGACCTTCTTTCGTCTTGAGTGAAAAATGGTGTATTTGAAAAGCAAAGATGAATTTAGCTCCTCGAGATTTTTCCTCTCCCTGTCGATATAAGAGCTTCCCATGAGATATGGCATAAATAACTCGTCAAGTTGCTGGTCGAGGCATGATGCTATTTGAGCAGAGCACGCTTCTGGATGTTCCGTCAGGCCATGTGCCTTCAAGTCTTCAACCAAAGTGCTAATATAACTCCTGGAAGCATGCAGAGACCGTAAGAAGGCGAGTGATGAGATCGTCTCTGCTTTCTCTAGGACCATTTCCAAGCGTTGCTGAATAGATTGCTGAAACACTCTCTGAATAAATTTGATTAGGACAACTTCATAATATGGAAATGCCCGCTTCATGATGGAAGACTCCTCTTGCATGACAATTCTAATCTCATCGATCAGTGACTGTAAGCTGGGTTCTACTCCAGGAGGTTCCGCATCAGGATCTGCTAGACTGTCCCACGTTTCATTGTCTGTTGTGACTTCTTCAGTAATGAGCTGGTTGCGATCGATAAAGAACTGATGTTGGTTCACAAATGCGGCCACAACGCTAGCACCGCCATTGAAATCGTGCAATACCTTTGCACATTCCGACATATCATCAAAATTCTGCTTCCGATAGCTCTCGTCAAACTGTGTAAGTAGATCCTTCTCTAACGTTTCTGAGAATTTCTCTATGATCTCTTTAGTATTGTGCCCTCTATTTCCAACGACTCCATTTGATATCCCGTTGACTCTTTTCCCACCTCCATTTGTCTGAGCCCAAGATGATGGATCCAGTCTTTGGCTCATCTTCATAAGCTGCCTAGCAATAATAGCGCATCGCACCATGTCCTTCCCTCCGCCTCTTCGCCGTATCATTTCTTCTAGAGAAGTAAGTTCTCCTCCTTCACTGACTTCCGTCCAGCATTGAATCAGAAAACTTGCATCTACAGCGCGCCGTCGTTGCTTGTCTAATTCCTCAAGCCTCTCGCCGATTTGTACCGCAATATTGCCCCCGGCGTCGGATCCACCCCTTCGACTGTTTCCGTTGGTACCATTCGTATTGTTGAGTGTGCCATCCAAAGCATTGAAAGAGTCTATTGACTCATCTAGCTTCTTGCCTAAATTGTCTAAAGTCTGATCGTGCTCCCTTTCGGCGCGTCGTACAGATGTGAGAAGGTCGGTTTCCCTTTCACCCAATTCTTCTGATAGCGACGCAAGTTGTGCAAGTGCATCTAAAATGATTAGACTTATTGAGTAACGGAGGGGGAGTACATACTTTCGAAATGTCTGATTAAAGGCTTTGGATCGAATGCATTCTGCGCTGGTATGGAGCGTCTGTTAGCTGGGATAGCGCTCTCCGACAGCTCTTCCACAAAGTCTCGCACGACAAAATCTTTATTGGAGAAGTTCTCCAATGTGAAGCTGGGCCCTTTTGGAAATAGTGTCTTTGCGCTTCCACTGTTGTGAGAACCGCCGCCAGCACTTAGAGATGCCATTGCGAACGCCCTTCAAGCCCCTCTACCACATCGACACCTGGAAGCTCCGTGTACTGGTATTTCGGATTTTTTCAATGGTTGGCCTGGATTTCGTGTGTCATTATTGTTAACAGGTGGAGCTAATGTCAAAGCTGTTGATCTTGGGACTCGTGGACTGTTACGTAGAAGGCTCGGCTATGCAATGGGTGTGGTGGCCTTGTCGCCCAGCGTTCCGAACCTTGGTATATTATGATGGATTTCAGCAGAACAAACTGGTTTCCTCCAAAACCCAACACAAGCATATCTCAAAGCAATTCGGCTTCTGGAAACGCATAACATCATGCCTATAGCAACCAGAGAAACAGAGATATTCAGACGGGATGCAAAGGGAAACCATTCTATTGTAACCCCGGCCGAGCGAGAGAAACTCATAGCAGTGAGTAACCATATGGAATGCACACTTAGAAAAACCCGGCTAACATATATCAGCCATACCTACCTGACCCTCCCACACGGATAGCTTCTAGACGCAAGAAGAATGCCCAGATCCCAACAATCCAAGTAGATGAGCCTAGCTCTCATTCGAGGTTAGGAGTTCGGAAATTTCTCAAGAATCAGCTCCACGCCTTACTCTTTGGTATCGTACATACAATTTTCTCCGTTTACATACGGTTTCGGCAGGCATATCATGCGGTAAAGGACCGCATATTTGCAATATTGTATTATCACCACCGTACGCCAGAACTCATACAAAAGGATGTGAAGGGGTTGTCACGATTACCAAATCACCTTTCCGTAATTCTGAAGCTTGAAGACAGAGCAAAGGGAGGGGCTGGGCTTGAAACTCTTGTGGATGAGATTTCTGAGATATCCGCGTGGTGTGCTTGTGTTGGGATACCTGTACTCTCAGTGTATGAGCAGAGTGGTTCGTTGAAGCGGAACCCAAAGAGAGTATGTGCGGGCTAACATATAATAGGTATCCTTAAGGGACATGTACAAACCACGCATAGATCAATATCAAGGAAGTTCTCTTCGTACTTTGGACCCCAACAACCCGCATTAACTCTACGAGCTCCACACGTACCGTCAATTGAATCAGCACCTACCACGCCTATCACTCCTACAGCTGGATTGGCCGTTGAGCATCTATCTGTACTACTACTATCAGAAGAAGACGGCCGTGACTCACTTGTCGACCTTACGAAGACTCTCGCTGAGATGACGCAGCGCTCAAAAATTTCGTCGAGTGACATCAGCATTGAATTGGTAGATGCTGAGATATCTGAAAGCGTGATGAGCGAGCCAGATCTTTTGGTATTGTTCACTCCCGGTATTGAATTATCAGGGTATCCACCATGGCAATTACGACTTACGGAAATCTTTCATGTACAAGACAACCATGGTGTAGGATATCAGGTATTTTTGCGGGCGTTGTATAATTTTGCCAATGCGCAGATGAGATTCGGAAGATAATAAATAATGGACAACTGTATTTAATAAGCTAGAATATAGCTACGACTTCCATTCTTTCATTTCCCGAGAGCTTTTGTCCCATTTGAAAACCGGGCCAGTGCCAACATTGTAGTTATAGTAGTTCTCTGTACCGCCCTTGATCATTGCTCGTCGAAAGGTGATATTAATTCGTCCTCCATCATCAGCATTTTTCCCTGTTCGTTTTGGTATTGAGTGAAGCCAATTAGACTGAGTTTTTCCTCTCATCAATATCATATCTCCACTGGCTAGAGGCAGTTTGATGGGAGTTGTTTCTGGTGGCGGAGGACCAATGTCATTTGGCGCGACTGGCTTGTGTTTCATTAAGAAGTCCCTTCTAGCACCAAATGAGAAAGATGCGATCGCAGGGTCTGTACCCAAGAATCGTTCATCGTCGCCTTGAACATATGCAGATTAGCGAGATAGAGCTATAAGATGTTCCAGTAAAGGGGCTTGTTTATGAGGGCCCTACTGTGATAAGATATGCTGTCTGCCCCAGAAGCGTAGTAATTAACGAGACAGAAGTTGAACTTGCAACCAGTTGCTGCTTCTGTTGAGATCCTAAGATCATCCAAGCACTTGGGTATTGGCCGAGGTGGATATTTCGAATAGCTCTGCTCTTTTGTTACTTTCACGCGGGTTTTTGTATCAACGACTTGTCCCGTCTCGTCAAAGCGTGAAGTTTCATCGACACCAAAGACGGTAGTATATCTACCGCGAATGAATATCAGTTTGCCTCTTCCAATCAGTTGACGTACCGGGGAGTTCGAATATCTGTCTCTGTACCGTATCGTTGGATTCGATACTGTACTCGGTAAAATGGCAGTTCGCTTCGAAGAAACTGGAAAATTTCACGTTCTAAATACTTTGGGCAGTAGGGTTCGAAATAAAGCAAATCCAGATGGGCTTGATCATTAATCGCTTTGCCAATAGACGAAGGAAGCGAAACCAGATTTGCTGAGATGGTGCTCGGGAAGTCAGGAACGGGGAATGGGTAGGTAGGGTGATTTGATAGTTCTCTCTACTATTGTATCAGATATGAAGATAGATAAGCTCTATAGATGTATGGCACACAATATCCACTTACTAGATCAACGTTGGGTGTTTCGCCGCAAGCAGTAGTGTTGCTATCCTCCACTTTCTTTTTCTTTTGCGCTGGACTGAAAAAAGAGTCTAGAGTTCGCTTCTTTGATTCAGGCATTACGATACTGGAAAAGATGAACAGGTGGGGTTTAATTAGCACTTAAGTCTCTCCCCTACATGCAAATATATGATCACTTAGAAGCTCAGCCTTGTATGCTCTTGACATCACCACATAAATAGTGGGCCTCACTTTTAGGGTTTCCGCAGAAAATTATCAGCCTTGCAGCCATACCACAGCCGGCTCAAGAGCTATTCCAGCATTAATGATCTAGAAATGCAAATATGCAGGTACTTCTTCCACCCCATAGCTTACAAATGGTTATGACTTGGAGATAATACTCGACTAACAAAATCACACAGAAATCCCCAGTGACTAGCTCCTGCGCCTCGGATGCCATGTCTATCTTTCGTCCTTCTGTTGCCAGAACAGTAGGCACAGTTCTCGATCGCACTCTATTTAAGAAAACGGTTCCTATTGCTGCTGCACGAGTTGTAGATGCCAAGAACATAGCAAAATACGTCAAAACCCTCCAAAGTAGTCGTGATATAATAAATCTGGAAAGGCTCAAACCAACAGTTCTTGACCCAGATTCTACATTCGCGAAGAAGGGAGGGAAATGCATACTGCTGAAGCCGGAAGTAAAGCCTGAAGGTTCGTTCTGCAATGCATCAAGAAAAATTAGAGAAATCTAACTGGAAGGCAGATCCATCGACGTGGAGTGAGACTATACAGAAAGGCGTAGCTGCAGAGGAACTACAAGTTTTGCCATATAACGTACAGCTCGACTATGACTATTACTCATATTGTAAGAAACTATATACTACATATATTACTCAAACAATCCAGCTAATAGTTCTTAGCTGAGATTATGCAAGCGTTGCTTCCGGAAGATCTTCTAGATGAGATACCTAGTGGGTTTGCAGTTGTAGGACATGTTGGTATGTAGCTACGCAAAGAGCGCATGTTCTTTGCTAACTCATTGAAGCACATCTTAATATTCGAGATCAGTACCTACCATACAAGCACACAATAGCGGCGGTTGTTAAGGATAAGAATCCAAGTATACGGACAGTCATAAACAAAATAGATTCTGTTGGCGAACAATCAGAATTTAGAACATTCGAGTACGAGGTTCTTCTTGGGGAAGATGATATGAATGTCGAGGTGATTGAGGGTGGTTGTCTATTCAAATTCAATTTCGCCAAAGTCTACTGGAACAGCCGACTAGAGACGGAGCACAAGCGACTTGTGGATCTATTTCAACCGGGCGAAGTTGTATGTGATGTCATGGCAGGAATTGGGCCATTCGCATTACCTGCTGGTAAAAAAGGAGTATTTGTCTTTGCCAATGACCTTAACCCTGAAGGTTACACCTATATGAAGAAAGGCATAACTCAAAATAAAGTACGTATCCTTCAAACACACTTCCTCCAGCTGAACATAATATTTCATCACTACTAAGATCAGCATAACGCCAAGTTAAAGTGCATGCATCTGTCTTTGACTATGCTCAGATTTTTCAACGCTTAACTCAGCATCCATCTATTCTCCGCCAACTTAAACTTGAGCTGACAATATTACTAGGTTGAAAACTTTGTGCGTCCATTCAATCAGGATGGGCATACTTTCATCAGCTATGCTGTGAATGAGCTCATAGAACTCAGTGCTACAGGGAACAACACCGTAACTATCCCTGCGAAACGCAAATTCAAAGCCAAACCTTCGGAGGTGCTACCTCCCACTATCCTTACCTTGCCCACGACCGTCAACCATTTTGTAATGAATCTCCCCGCGTCTGCCATCGACTTCCTCGGGTCGTACAAATCTGTCTATCATGGGAAGGAAAAACTATTTGAGCCCTATACCAAGGCCAAACTGCCAATGGTACACGTACACTGTTTCTCAACTAAAAGTGCAGATAATGCTCGGGAGGCGGTCGAAATCTGTGGGAGAATTAGCGAGAAGTTGGGCCATAAGGTTGAAGTTGGAGATCCAGATTTATCGATCCATGATGTCCGCGATGTTGCACCTAACAAGAGGATGTTCTGTGCAAGCTTTAGAATACCTGCTGAGGTTGCTTTTCGAGACCCGTCAACGTAGATATAAAATACTACATTCTATTCTATATATTTCTAGTCATTTCTGTCATCTGCTGCACATTCTAGTGGCTCAATACCATAGGCCAAAATTACTCACTGCGTTGATCGCGTAATATATATAGTGTGAGAACTCTTGATCGGAAATATGTATAAAATTAGACAATTGATGAGCCTTGGCGTAGGAGGCCCCTGAATGATAAGCGAGTGTTGAAATGCACCTATCTACGAATACTAACGAGCATTAATTATTGCTTCCCTTAAATTATTATTGCACAGTGCATCTCTGTTTCCTGTTTATTCGCCGCTGTCCTTTGCTGGAAAACCAATGATATTGTACTGATTTCGGTAGACAGTCAGCGTATTCGGCTTCCTGTTTGAAAAGCATTGTTAACAATTACATGCTCAAAGATACAATAGGTCTTTCTAACTAACGACATCTACATAATACTTTATTCCTTAAGAAAAATATGAAGGCTAGTTTTAATTTCTCGAGGGTAGGACGTTGATACTGCTTCACTAGAAAAACATGGTATGCTAACTGAACTAGAACTTTTGTTGACTTCGTCGGAACATGAAAAGCAATCTTACTTTTGAAGCCCTACTAGTGTTTCTGAGATAGTGGCTAGGACGAGAGCATCCTGAGCTGCTTAAGAAATCATCGATCTGAGGAATAAACTTACTACAATCGATTGAGGTTGGCCAAGTTCGTTGAACACATTAAGTTCTCCTACATAAGCTCTTTAGCGCATTAGTCATTGGGAAGAGAGCTTTACTAATGAGCCAATTCACTTTCTCTTGGACTTCTAGAGTGAGAAGAATTGCTTACTACAGTACAGAGGCTGCACAAGGAGCACATTATGAGCTTGGGAAGGTGAAATACCAAAGATTAATTTCATATGCAATCTAGCGCCTACCTTTCAGTATCCGTGTTACCCTTTTTTTGTTATGATTCAAAGACGCCCCATTCAATTACACCCTTCTAGGCAAAAGCTGTATAATATGCAAAACTATTATATGCTGGGTCTGCTTAAGAAACAGGTACTATAACAACACACGTAACCGGATTTGGAGCTTGAGGTTCAACGAAGGTCTCAAGGACGTTCGCTCTCTCTTATTTTCGACATCACTTCCTCAAGTCAGTTGTTAGGTCAGTCTCAACTCGTTGCGGTCTCCATAGGTGCGAATACAGACCGCAAGGTGTATTGCAGCAATCGTCCGACCACGGTAGTACAGCAGGACTGACTAATCGAGAATAACAGCACGATCTCTAATCCCCATTGGCACAATAACGGCGGGAATTGGACTGAGGATTTTTGGTACAAATTACACTGGGTGTTGGCCCATATCTGTCTAGGATGATTATCTCGCCCGGAAAATTACCGAGCCCTTGCATGCATGCTTTGCTCGTATGTTCCATGCTTCCGAGCAACTTCCAAGTTAAACGCTCAACTCCTTTTCGACCACATTGTGATAGATAATCCATCTCCTGCCACTAAGCCTATGCTATTACGCCGCCCTGCAAGATTACCCCTTTATGCACCTCCGACTAAGATGTTGTTCACAGGAATATGTACTGTCAAATAGTAAGCTGGCGCGCTCTGGTCAAGCAGGGAAAGGGTTACGAACTGAGCTTTACAACAAATCCCACTGCGCCCATAACGACAAATCCAACTCCGACAGCCTGGCTAATCTGCGTGACAAAGTTAACGCCGAAGTTGGAAGGAATTCCTCGAAGAGACATGGTGAGAATTGTCCCACTCCTCAAAGAATCCAAGGCACTCCTGGTGAGAGGGATTACGAACCTTCAGAAACTCGCGCTTGTCTGGCCTAAGGAAAAGGGTATCAGTAAATTTCTAATTGGGCAGAGGTATTGGAAAATGAGTCAAGCTTACTTTTGGCATTTGTCTATGAACTGCATTCCGTCTACTCAACTCGTTAGCACACGAAACCTGCTGGGAAGGGAGCTTTGGGATTGGGAAACAATCTGGGCGCAGGACTGTGGTTCCGTATTCAATAGCTTGACATACCGGTGAAAAATTCCCGAGGGATGTTGGCGAGTTCTTGTACTTGATCCATGGTGATTGATTCTGTTTGTTTTGTGTGGTTGGAGAAGAAGGGGATAGTTGTTCTGATTGAGGATTGACTGTCGATGAGGCTCGTCTGGTTGCGAAAGATGCCAAGTGCCACCTTTCCATAAATTAAATGGAGTACGGAGTAGCTAGACTTAATCTAGCGTGCCAAGAATTATATCGGCTAAGAGGTGGCCGGACCATGCTGTACGGTTATTCACCGCCTGGCAGAATATATACCCTATATCATATATTGCTGAAGTTAGTGTTTATCCACGTGATCTATAAGATCTAGGTGGATTACCTGACTAACGAAGGTCAAGGGACTACTTGGCACTCTCTATTGAAGCATGTATATAAGGAGAGACTTCTCCCTACTTAGATCTGTAGTCAATATAATCATACTGAACCAGTAATTCTAGCATATATATGTGCACGATGAATAGAAGTAGTGCGTAGCTGGCATCATGCTATGATATGACAAGAGCAGTTTTAAAATCGCCATGTATAAAGGACCTAGCCCCTGTCCTTAGAATTATCATCCTCCACCAAGGCTTTGAGAGGATCATTACGATTGGAATTTTGCCCCCTGTTCAAAACTACAGCTTTCCTATACAATGGACATCATAGAGAATATATTTGAAGAAATTCCTCTCAGAGCTCTGACTAGTACGGTCCAGCTTCTAACTGGGCTGAGGTGCTTCTGATCTAGGTGGCTGTATTCACACAATTCCATTTCATGACTTTTCTTGTGGGAAAACAACGCCGTTGTCACGTCTGACACCATCCAGGATTTCCAACACTCTGATCGTCTCCGCCCATGGCATGACAGCATTCTCTGTTCTCTCTGCCTGAATGTCCAGAGCTACCGCGTCGGCCTCAAAATAGAACCCTGAACCAGGTTTGTCAAACTCAAACACCTGTTCTTTCTCATCACTTCCCTTTGGAACAAATCTCAGGCTCTGCGGCACAGAAGTAGCCTCACCATCCACATACAGAGTCCCTTTGCTTCCCTCTATCCTTGCAAAAGATGGCTGAGACTTCACACTAAAACTTGACGTCAAAATGCCCTGTCTTCCTGTCTTCGGATAAAGTAATACCATTGAGCTGGTAAGATCAACACCTTCGTCTAACGACTGTAATGCCACTACCTTTGGCTTGTCGGCTTCTTCTCCAATCTTTGAGTCCAAACATAAAAGTCCCCATGTCAAACTATAGATACCAATATCCAATAAGCTGCCTGCTCCGAGCTCCAGATTCTTCAACCTTGATTCAGGACCCTTACCCTTGATATCAAAATCAAGTCCAAAATCAACAAATGCCCTTACAATATCGCCTACAATCTTCTCTTCGTGCAGCAGCCGTTGAAGAGTTTGGATGACTGGGAAGAAGCGTGTCCACATTGCTTCCATTATAAAAACGCCCTTCTGCTTTGCAGCAGCAAAGACTTCTTTCGCTTCAATGACATTCAGCGTGAATGCTTTCTCACACAAAATGTGTTTCCCAGCCGCGATGGCATCGAGACAATTCTGTTTGTGGAAAGAGTGGGGAGTGCCAATGTAAATGAGGTCTACATTCGGATCATTGTAGCACTCTTGATAAGAGCCGTAGATGGTGGGCGAGAGATGTGGGATATTCTTGGCTACGAATTCTTTGCCTTTGGCAATTGAAGAGCAGCCTATTGCCTGGATAATGTGATTTGCTTTGGGGTTTGGCCGGGTGAGGATGAGATCCTTAACGACTTCAGTGGAGATCCAGCCGCAGCTGATGATTCCCCAGCGGAGAGTTGGGAGTGTGGTCATAATTTTAGAAAATGAATTAATAGGTAACCTTAAACACTATAAGCTATGATGTGATTTCGATGGTACTTGGTTGCAATATATGCTTCTCGACAATTGCTGAGGTAGTGATAGTACGTGCCAAGATCCCTAGAGCCGGCCACCCAGCTACGACCAAGAGTGGAGGAATTCACATGAACCTTCCCAATTTCAACTATATATCTTAGCTACTAAAGAGGGGAAATCTGGAGTCTATGTGGAACAGCAAGCTGAAAGTGGTCTATATTTGGCGTTATGCCGAGCTATAGTTCAAAAGTGTCCTTGCCCTATCCATATGAAAGGTGGCTCAAGGTCTGCTTCTTCCACACTCTACTTTCCTTCTAATTATTTCGACAATCATGACTGAATCTGAACTCCTGCCTCTGGATTCGAGCACTAGCGGTCAAGTTGCTTAAGGAATTCGAGGTGTTATCATAAGTCACAAGGATCTTGAATTTAGAGCTATCCTAATTATGAATTGCATTTCGATTAAAGCTAAGGATGACGACTTCTTTTGCAGAATGCCAGGGAAATACAGTGTTAATGCTGGTTTTCTCGAGATCTCCATTCATGATAACGGTTCAAAGCAATTGATGTACAGCTTAATTGGGTTTATTTCATAAAGTCACTATGTTGTAGTCGATATGATCTGTTGAGATTCCGGATCAAGAACACATGTTTTTCGAATTATGCAAGATCACTTTGTTTGCGGAAGTGAGGAAATGAGGATTTAACAAGAAAAAGACAGTTTGGTGAGCTTTCATTGTCTTTTGGAGTCACCGCAAAGTAGCATGGCACGTGGAGAGCAAGTAATGTCAATTTAGTGGATTGTATTGCAGCTCAATGAGTCCAAAAATCCCGATCCCCATATCTGAGCTTCATAGCTACTGCTCCCGTTGGTACAAATCTCCGCCATACACGACCACCGCCTCCCTAGTTGTAGAAGCCAGGCAATAAGGAAAGCCCAGCTCTTGGGTTATCCATGTCCACAAGACTGCCCAGCCAGATATAAAAAAGCGGCAAAGAAAAGCAAACGCCCAATAGCATGACCCAATATCTGGTTCTCCCGCAAACATGTACAAATGAAAAGATTCTGCATAGAGGAGTGAGTAGCAAACACGAAATATTTTTGGTCCGACGCAATGTAGGCGCAGAGGTTTGTAAATGCAACAGAACGGCCTCCAATGGTCCGTGTGATCTCAAAACGCCAGTTTCCTTGGTCTGCCATGACCCTAAAACGCCGCGCTTCATATATAAACTGAAAAGAAAAATTGCGATTTGATGCCACACTGGCAAATATTTTGACATAGAAAAGATGGTTATTGTCATTGTTTCCGAATATAGCCCCGATCTGGCATACTCATAGGGGCACGAGGTGTTGGCTCGTCTTCCATAGGGTTATGGTTATGAGAAGGTCTGGGTGTTTCTAATAAATCAATGGCGTTCTCCTTCCCGCTCGGCGATGAGAACGACTCTGGTGGTGTAGCTAATGTACCGGCAATAAGTGATGCCGGTGGCATCTCTTCCGAAACAGTAGGTGGTGGCTCGACTGTATCAGCACTAGAGGCAAGGTCAGATGAGGAGACGACGCTTCCCCGGCTATTGGTCCTCATCATTTCGATGCCAAGCTTAGAGCTGCGGTGCATAGTCTTTGAAGCACTTCGTGGGCTCTTTTCTCGAACGCATACATCGCCTAGCTCCTCATCTTCATCGTCACCCGATTCAGCACATTCATGACGATGTTTTTCGATGGATTCCCTTTTCGTACGAATTGCATCAGAAGATCTCTGACGCAACGGGATTTTGAATGAATCTTCCATGCGGGCCGGAGCAGATTGCTCAGTGAGAAGATGAGGCGGTGCTTTGATGAAGTCCTCGGAGTTGAGCAATAAATCTTCGCTACGGATACCAAGGCCACTTGTCTCATCCCATTCCTCTGTTGCTTTTGACTTGATAACAACTGGAACATCATCATTGTTAAAAGGCTCAGAATCACCAAACAAGCTTGAGTTGATAGAATCTGCTCTACTCGAACCTCTAAAACTGCTTCCAGGCATTTGTGCATATACCGATGAGGAAGAAGTAGGGCTATCCTCAAGCCTCAAACTCTCTTGTCGCAATCCTGAAGGTTGAGGGTAACCTATAGGACTGGAGTTAAGCTGTCCAGGGGTTGGAGCCTTCCATTGACAAAGACGACACATCACTTCAGTTAATTTCGAAGTTGTAGGCGGCTTTTCGATGAGTGCATCGAAGTGATGAGGTGCCTGTAGTTCTTTGAGATAACCTGTGACAGCTACGATCGGTGTTTGAGAATTCGCATTTTTGGTGTCGCGAATCATCCGCGCCACATCTGCGCCGTTGATTTTGTCTAGCTTAAATTCCATCATAATGACATCGAATTTGATCTCACTGAGCGCATAACGCATGGCCTCGGAACCATCCGATGCGGTTATAGTCCGGCATCTCAATTTTTCAAGCAGTTTCTCCATCACCATCCTAGAAACAGGGTGATCCTCGCAAATTAAAACATCAAGCGGGCGAAACAGAGGACCATCAGCTAAGGTTATGTGGGACATCCTACGAGAGCTTTGGCGACGACGTTGAACACGAAGCAAAGCATTAGCCTTATCCCCCTCATTATCAGACGAAGACGGCGACATATCGAAAACCTGGCTTCGTCTCTTGCGGTGGGAGAATAGATCTCCTGGGGTTGGGCTTCCTTCTTGGGATCCAACAGTCTGGGAGCGAGATCTGTGGGTAGGATTGCTTGCCTGTCTTGGGGTGGATAGTTTTTGAGGGGACAGTGCCAGAGGAGGCGGGCCACTTCCACGACTTTTGATCGGTGAAGCTGCCGCAGATGCAGATGTCGCAGCCTTTTGGAGTGTCGTGGTTACTCTAGGTAGCTCAAAGAAGCTTCCAGGCGCAAGAGAGTTATTAGACTGATGCGAAAGACCAGACGAGGTGCTAGACGTCTTTCGTCGACCTTCGCCATTTTGGCCAGCAACAAAGTTTACTAAAAGGGGTGATGACGGCTGTGATGCTCGGTTCGGAGATGAATTCGACTGGCTTAGTGTTGATGGGGAGTTTGGCCTGTTTGAAGCTTTCGCATTTGACAGTGTGCGTTGAATTGGCATGGGGAGAATAGGACTTCCTTCAAGGACAGGTGCAGCTGGAGAGATCGCAGAGGATGGGTTGGAGTTCGAACCAGGGCTGGTGACATGACCCTTATTCTGAGCGGCGATCGCTTCAGCACGAAGTTTTTGGATTACATCCTTATTTGCCTTCTCTAGTACAGGTAAATTTTTGAAGGCGAAGTTTCCGAAGTCATCCGTGACTACGGGCTCACTAAGCCTGCGACTTTTCATATCTCGGACATGGGGTGGAATATGAAGCGGCATAAGACCGCGCTTGATAGAGTTGACTTGGGTCCTCACGCGGGACAAAGCATCGTGTGGCCTTTCCGGGTACTCGGCACCAGGAGTATTTGGCTGTGGGGATGCTTGGTCCTCCATTTCTTCCGCAAAGGATTGTAAGGTCGCACCACGTGTGTCAAAATACTCCGTATCCTCTGGATTCTCTGGAGCTGGAACGAATTGGGCTTCGTCCTCGAGAAGCTTATCCCAATCCGTCCCCTGGAACCAAGGATGCGTCCTGATCTCCTCTCCACCGTTTCCGAAACTTTCATCAGTATTTGACCCGAGTCTTTCCCCAGGATCCATGGTAAGGAGTTTGTTAATCAGATCCTTTGCTTCAGCAGAAACATCACATTCTGCCTCGTCGGGCCACGAGATGTTACGGGCAAGAATGTTTTCAAACACTTCATCGGGAGTACCAGCATGGAATGGCGGATATCCGTAAAGAAATTCAAACAATATGCACCCGACAGACCACCAATCGCTCCTTTCATCTTGACCTACACCATTTACGGTTTCGGGTGCTAGGTAATCTGGTGTTCCAACGAACCGACGATTGCTATCATCAGGATCGAACAGTGCCATAGGAGGTGGCATCATGCTAGCCTGCGGAGGTGTGTTTTTCTGCTCTGAGCTCGACTGGCTAGCAGTATGTGTAAGAGACAAAAAGTCTGGAGAGCCACCAACGTCATTTTCGCTCATCTCTTCGATTGGCGACCTAAGCTGGTTGTGAGGAGGTTGCTGTTGTTCATTCAATGAGAAGCTATTGAAAAGGTTATTCAAGCTGTCGCTATTGCCACTATCGCTTCTCCCCGATGTTCGTCGACCATCCTTATTACTGTTATGAGTACTCTCTCGGCTGAGGCTGAAGTAAGAAGGCGTATTCAAGCCAGGATCAGAGGTCATCTGAGGGGTCGACCCTGGGGAGTGATGACCATGAAAGTCAAAAGAGGTTGATCTCGAAGAACTGATTGAAGTGGCTCTAGCAAAGGGACCTTGTTTGAGTAAATCCGGAGCAGACTCGTTTACAGTGCTATTTAGGACTCGTTTCTGGCGACCAATAAGACCCATTCTGGACAGGCCAAAATCTGTCAATTTCAAGTGACCTTTTTGATCGATCAACAAGTTGTCTGGCTTAAGATCACGATGAACAATGCCGCGGTCGTGAAGATGCTCGACTCCCAATATGACCTCTCCAAGGTATTTTTTGGCCCAGTCTTCTGGAAGACCACCGAGAATCTTGATAAGCGACGCACAATCTCCTCCATTAAGATACTCCATCACAAGATATAGGTAATCCTTGCTAGAAAATGTCCAATATAGTTTTGCAACAAATTCGCTTTCACCCTGCCACATCATTATCGCTCTTTCAGCTTTTACATTCGTGACTTGATTCTTGGCCACCATGTCTGCCTTCTTCAAAACTTTGATAGCAAAATAGTCCCCAGTAGATTTCTTCTTAGATAGATAAACACTACCGAATGCACCTTTGCTAATTGGCTTGATGATCTCAAAGTCCTTGATTGATGGTGGTACAGCGCGTGCTTGAGGCGCACTAACCGCATTCAAACGAGGCGAAGGGGGGAAGCGACTTGGATCAGAACCAGCAGCGGATGATTGTCGTCGGTGATGATGAGGTATAAGGGCAGGAGAACTGAACTCACTACCAGGCAGCATGGGTGATTGGGTAGGAGAAACAATGCCTTCATGAGCAATCGGGAGAGCACCGCGCGGTTTTGTGATTCGTAGTGGCGACGATGGTTGCCCAATACGCACGGGAGATTCTTGTCTATGTGGTGAGCTAGTGCCTGGCAAAATGATGCTGCGACGATTGCTGCGACGAGAACTTGCAGCCCTTCGGAGATCACCAAACTCGGATACGGGAGAATCAGTTCGTGGAGGTGGTCGAGACATTAATGATGACGATCTCACACTCCCGTCACTATCTCCTGCATCGCTTTCAAAGAACAAAGATTGCCGGCGAGAACCATGTGACTGGGAGACAAAGCTCATGGGGCCGGTATGAGACCGTGGGGTCGGACATTCTTTAGGACTGTTTGAGCCGGAGCCATTAGAAATACCTCCGGGTGAAGATGGACGAGCTTTGTTTGTTCCCAACTCTGCTTCTCGGAGAGCTGTTGCTAAGGAGGACGGCCCATCAAAGGAAAAGACACCTTCATCTTGTGCAGAAGGTAACTCCTCTTCCTCTTCTTCACTAGAAGAGTCGCTGAGATGGCCGGCGGCTATTTGAGCAGCCTTTCTCATTGCTTCGTCGACGCATTCTTGCACAAGGATCGAAAACTCCATACGAATGCGCTCAGAGTACTCAATGATTCTCCGATGGCGGAGAACGGCGTCAACCTTTGCCTTGGCAGCAGCCTCACTATCGGCGCACAGCATAGCTAGACCTTGCTCTTGCTCTAACGTATTTGTACTTGGCGATTGCCAATGGATTACCTGGGAGATTCGGCTTTCCGATTGAGGTGACTGAGCGCGGAACTCACCAGGAGTCTGGGCCAAGGCTTCCTTGATGGCTGGCGTACTTATTTCAATTGCTGTATCGCAAAGATCAAGTAGGAGTTCAACAATTCGAGCTTGAGGCCGTCGAATAGCAAATGATCGAGCTCGTGAATGTGAGAAACCAGAGGTAGGGCGTTCTATCGATCTTCCAGCAGGGGTACCTGGGGATACTGTACCAGATGATGAAGATGAAATACAAGTAGGACCAATGGAAAAGCCTTTGTACTCAGCCACAGGTACCAGAGGCTGTTGATCTGCTGAAAGGGGCCGGCTTTTACGAGCTTCAAGAGCATCCAGTACCTTTACAATTGCGTGGCGATGCTCCGTGAGGTTTTCCTGGCACATTTGTACTTCCATCTCTGCCTTATGTTCCTGAAGACATAGTTCACTGTGTTTTTCAAACCACCACGGTGGGATCTGACGTTCACAGATACGGCAAAGGACTGGCAAAGGTGGCGGAAGTTGCGCAGGGTCATTTAAACCAGCTTCGGCCAGAGTGTTCAGGTAACTTGCAAGTACTTCAGCACCCGATCCCAATGAATCGACAATCACATTAGGTAGATCTATTTGGATCTCCCGTGGAGCAATCCAAGGTCGGATCATCCACATCGTCTATTGATTTGTTAGTGTATGGCATCTAGTTGAGAGTACTTTTAAGCTTACATGGCTTTCCCCTCCCGATGTTCGATCGTACACCATAATACCCTGTCCCTCTAAATCAATTGTCTGGGCCTGACTCTCTGCTGGTCTTTCGCCCTCTTCGGAGTTCTCGGACACGTCGAGAGAAGCCAGCTTCGAAGCTGGTCCCAACTCAACTGTAAATCGGGCAATTTGACTCCGAGAATCATCCTTCTTCATAGATTCTACCACTTCTTTGAAAACGTCCTTGTTCTCGTCGACTAGGATATCCACAATTGGCTTCCCTTGAACGGATTCAAGTGTTGTGCCGATGACATCCGTCCATGAAGGACTGACCCATCTGATATTGCCATCTAAGCTGAGGTCCATGATAACGTTCAGAGTCTGCTCGGCAGCCTCTCGTAAATCTTCTCGTTCCTCTCGCATGTCCTGGCTGAGGGACCGCTCCATTTGGCTGCCAGCTGCTTGGGCGCGCAGCTGTGACAGCACTGGTGGGGCCAGCATTTTCTCACCTTCCTCCATTATTTGGCAGATTCCTTAGAATCAAACTTTGTCCCACCATCGACAGTGACGTGAGTTCTGCGATTGATGCTATGGCGCTCGCTATGAGGACGCGTCTCCCTGAGTTGACTCTAAAGCACCCTAGTAGATTTTTCGAAGATAACCTGAACAGAAGATAGGCGCTAGAAGCGTGCGAGAATAAGAGACATCATGAATATTTCTGATGATGTCTCTGTTTGTTGCAGCTGTTTGCGTGAGGAGGAATGCTGCTCAAGAAATTCTGAAGTTTGTCGAGATAGGATAACCGATTGCCAGGAAGGTGGTGGAAACCTGCTCCAGCAAAGGAGAAAGTTGGGGCCAACTCTATCTAACGTCAAGAGAGGTTTGATGCCTTTGCAGGACAAGACTCGAAAGCAATTGTCGTTTGTCGGTGATGTAGTGGTCGCTGAAGGTGTTCAGGTTGCCGGGAGGAATATCTCACTTGGTCACCACGCTAGCCCAGCGAGAGCAAAGGCGGGGGCTGTTCTGTTGTCGACCACACCAGCCAACCAACCACATTCAACACTCCTGCAGACTAAACAAAGACTTGGGGGACTTGGTCAAGGATGCCTTCTTGGTGTGCAGTGCTGTTTAAATGAAAAGTAAGCACTGAGTTTATACTAGCGAATGCAATTGAGCAAGATTGGCCAATTCATGCATTTTGATAACAGCGGCGCCGGTGTGAATATGCACTCGACGCAGTTCAGTCCAGGCGAGAACAGGATGCTTTCCTTTCCCTCCAATTCTATTCTTCTCACTTCTCATACCGATTACTATGCCGATATAGCACATACTCTACCCCCCCATGGGCCAAGCGGCGGATGGGATGCATACATGTCAGCGGCTCCTGAGACAGTGGAACAGAGACACATGGATTATCGATTTTATTCTAGTCACGATCAATTCAGTCAACGGAAGCTGGGCTTTTCATTAGGGCTACTGATGGTTTATATGTCCGCCTACCAAATAGCTGCGCAACAGCTAATCAAGAACTAATCCGCGGACTCCCGAGCACCAGGTATTCAGTATTTAGATATTACCTTTAGCAGAAACGATAGGAGCAATGGATCATGTTACAATTCCTTTCAAATTTCAATCAGATGCAAGCGTCTTGCCGGCAGCCGGAACCTAGACATGAATTGCATAAGGTGTCAAATTATCCAAATAACGGTCGTACAATCTCTTTCCACTTTCCCAACTCAATACTTTTCAGGTATCACCAGAAATTCCAGTGTGTATCATGACTGAGCCATAGGGTCCTTGGTCTCTTGTCACCGGAGTATCATAAGCTTCCGATCCTGATGGTGAGATTTCAGGCAAGGCCGCTAGATTGACGAATCTTCTGACACCTATCTGTCGATTCGTCTCGCATCTTACCCTGGCGCTCCTTCATACCGTATTACGTTCGGCGAGAGCGAGAGGGTTTAGAGAAGAGAACGGCG
>Ga0247807_10000584_pt1 | contig 22766 bp, 17 predicted proteins | sample UWRJL074202C1_FD_179931 | JGI IMG/M metagenome (GOLD analysis project Ga0247807, IMG submission 179931) | Plant litter microbial communities from Arlington Agricultural Research Station in Wisconsin, United States - UWRJ-L074-202C-1 | ecosystem: Environmental > Terrestrial > Plant litter >...
CGTATGTAAAGTCTTCATGCTTGTCTCATTCTTTTAACTAATCCGAACAGTTCGGCACCAACGGTGTGATCCACGGCGTCGACTCTCTTCTTCTCCCACCACCGCCAGCCCTTAAGATCGTCGAACTCCTCCCGGGCTCCTTTTCAACCCTACAACTCGCACTCATTAAAACCGGTCTTTTCGATGCTCTATCTGATGCACCCCACACCGGCGGAACTTTCTTCGCACCCTCGAACTTTGCGTTCCAAAAGCTTGGTCCTAGAATAAATGCTTTCCTATTCTCTAAATACGGAGAAAAATACCTTAAAGCATTGCTACAGTACCATGTCGTAGCAAATCAAACGCTATACTCGGATGCATACTATAAGGCAAAGGTGGAGTCCCAGGAGATTGGCGAGAAGGATATTCCAAAGGGAAGAATTCATGTCGATTTACCAACGTTGTTGGAAGACAAGAGTTTGAGTATCGATATCGCTCGATGGGGAGGTTTTATTACGATGAAGATCAATGGGTTCGGAAGCGTGTCGGTTCAGGATGGAATTGCAAAGGACGGTGTCATCCATGTTGTTAGCAGCCTGTTGATTCCACCAAAGACACCGGGTGGAGTTGCTTGGATGGGTGAGGAGCTGGACGTTGAAGACTTTAAGGCTAGGTTTGATGTCGAGGAAGCGGCTGAGAGAGAGGACCTTTGAGAAATCGTTGAACTCTAGCTTAACTGGCTGCAGGAATAAGAGATGATATATGACCATATTGGAATAGTATTGGAATTCTTCGCTCTTTTGAAATATACATAAATTAAAAAACCGTACACACTCGCATACATATTGCTGTCTTACCTCATGATACTACTGTTTCTTTAAACCTCATAGTTGACGCCCGAACAAGAACACCATTGAGATTCATTTTGCTGGCCCAATCTTAGACGTTCTACCTTCTTTAGTTTCAATCTCCAAAGAGTGGGAGGTGAACGCGCGTTGGAGGACCTAGCTTCGACGGCGCGTATTCAGATTGCAAATCCCCAGATTGATAGCCCCCGTCACTATACTACTTTAGCGCTATATAGTCATTGGAGAGTCAACGGATCTGAACACGATTTTTGGGAAATCTGTTTCTTCATGTATACAGTCGAGTTCACAGCATTGCCTAGTTGACGTTTCTGCAATCGGTGTTGCGCAACAGCACATGTGTTTCTCTTGGCTACTCTTTTACTCTTATCATCTGAGCATAGGTTTGAAATTGTAGCTACCTGTTTCAGAGGTTGTTTTCAGCATTACTGACGGCGATTTAGGAGATCCTATGGAGGTGTGAGGGTTCTAACTACTAGGACTGACACGATATCTAGAGTGCTGATGGAAACAGGGGTTCTAGGCACTCCTTGAATTTTTACAAGATAAGTTGATTCAACGCAGAGCTTCGAGAGCGAGTAGAGATAAGTCCCAGGTCCATAATGTGATCGAAGGAGTTATGTTGCTGCCAATGTTCCACCATGCGTGCTATGCTTTCAAAGACGATAGTCCAGTCAAGTAGATTTGTGGTATATCAATTGGGATGAGCAAGACCACACGAATAGTAGAATTCTTGTGGAATCTGTATCTTCTATTTAGGGCTCTTGACGGTGCACACCGATGAAAGTTGGTAAATTTATTTCAGGTTGATTGGCAGGGGGTGTATCAACGACTATTGTAGTCCGTAGAATTGCTTTAAATATCTAGTCTTTCTAGACTTTGGTCGAAGCTTTCCTTTGGGAATCTGACATATTGAACTACATGATATCAAGGCACACTAGTGGAGGCGGACGGGATGAATTGCCGAGGCGGATGTGCAAGTCAAGCTTTCGAATGTGGAGAACAAATTCACAATTACGTCTTGGGGCATAAAGTTTAATTCTCCAATTACACCGGGTATAACGGAAAGAATAGATCGAGTCTAGAACATGTATTAATTGTTGGTTGGTTGATGTCCGTGGCTTTCTAAGGATCGTACATCTGTTTGTCCACTGTGTCGTCATCATTATTTTGTAAAATTCAATCAAAATCTCAGCTTCTCAATCTCAATTCACTTACCATCATTGAAAACCCATTTCTTCACGATGTCACTGTCACGCCATGTAAGCCAACTCAACATGTCCACGAATTTCCCCTCTGAACTGCTGTGAGCATGAAACTCACAGACGCAGGTTGATCCAGATGCCATTATCGATAGTCTCAAGGGCATGCATATGAGCGAAGCTGGTCAAAAACATGTTCATACACATGGTGGAATGCATCACATTACGCCATACTCGACACGCTATGCTAGTAAACAGGAAATTTCAAAATTTCGAATTCCCGACAAAGGCGCACCCGCTGATGCCGTCCATCAGATGTTGAAGGATGAGCTAGATCTAGACGGACGGCCAAACCTGAACTTGGCTAGGTGAGTCATTCGAGATTCTTTGTAAATTTTGGCATTTGACAATTGGTATCAAACAGTTTCGTCGGGACCTATATGGAAACTCAGGCAGAGCAGTTGATGTTTGAAAACATCTCCAAGAATATGTCCGATGCGGATGAGTATCCCGCGATGATGCAAATGCATTCCCGTTGCGTAAGTATCATTGCAAACCTCTGGGGTGCTCACAAGGGAGAGAAAGCTATTGGTTCCGCTACCACTGGCTCTTCGGAAGCCATTCATCTGGGCGGGTTGGCCATGAAGCGAAGATGGCAAGAAAAGCGTGAGAAAGAGGGAAAAGATAAGTCAAAGCCCAACATTATTATGGGTAGCAATGCACAAGTAGCCTTGGAAAAGTTTGCGCGGTATTTTGAAGTAGAGGCCAGAATCCTTCCCGTGTCGGAGAAGAGTAGATTCCGACTTGATCCCGAATTGGTCAAGCAAAACATCGATGAAAACACAATCGGGATATTTGTGATTTTGGGAAGCACCTATACTGGTCATTACGAGCCTGTGGAAGAAATCTCAAAAATCTTGGATGCCTATGAAGCCAAAACTGGAGTTGACATTCCCATACATGTTGATGCAGCCTCAGGTGGCTTCATTGCTCCATTCACACACTCGCAAGCCGGAGGACCCAAGTGGGATTTCCAGCTTCCACGGGTTAAGTCAATAAATACATCTGGCCATAAATTTGGCTTGGTATACGCTGGTGTAGGATGGATTATCTGGCGCGATGAATCATACCTTCCCAAACACCTTATCTTTGAACTCCATTATCTTGGCGGAACTGAAGAGTCATACACGCTCAACTTTTCTCGGCCAGGTGCTCAGATAATTGCGCAGTATTTCAACCTTATTCATCTTGGCTTCCAAGGATATCGATCGATTATGGAGAACTGTTTGTCTAATGCACGTTTACTCTCAAAATCCCTCGAAGCAACGGAATGGTATACATGCGTCTCTGATATCCATCGCAAGAAAGGAGTATTCTCATTCTCGAAAGATGGCCCTATCTTCTCGAAAGAAGGTGAAACATCCGCAGATTACAATGAAGGACTTCCTGTTGTCGCCTTCCGATTTAGCGACCAGTTCAAGAAGGCTTTCCCACATCTCAAACAGGAAACTATCTCCAATCTGTTGAGAGCAAAGCAATATATTATTCCCAACTATCCACTACCGCCGAATGAGGACAAAACTGAGATATTGAGAGTCGTTGTGAGGGAAAGCATGAGCTTTGATCTCTTGGATCGCTTAATCGCAGATATCTGTGCAGTTACTCAAGGATTAATCGAGAGTGATGTGCAGGATTTGAGTTTGCTAAATGCTAGTAAGGATACAAGCCTGGAAAAGCATCTGTCTAGTAAGGGTGTGCACCATAAAAGGGGGCAAGGAAAGGGTGGGAAGAACCCTATGAGCCAAGGTGTTCACCGAACTGTTTGTTGAATCAGAATGCAATATTAAGGATGAAAATAGTGACAAGGCCGCTCAATGTGATGGCACAACGATTGATGTATTCTCTTCCATACAATCTTCGTCCTAGTATTTTCCCTCCTTGTTAAGATCATATGTCAAGCTACCTATTCGTAACAATTAACTGAGCCACCAGAGAAATAAACGATCCGTTATTAAAATTTAGGAGATCAACCACAAAAGCCGTGAAAGTGCCACAATCATAATTATGTTGTAATCTTCTCAAGCGTAGGCATTGAAGCCGATCGTTCATTGGCATTCTCACAGCATTAATAGGGGTTTCTAGCCCAACCAAAAGTCAACCATGCACCGTACCTTATCTATTTTACAATCTCATTATCCATTAAAAGAGTCATTTTCTGTGATATCATGAATATACAGCAATAAACATGTGGTTAGCTGGATTGGCCTCGACGTATATATTGAGAACGTTGGTGGCTGCCTTGAGCACTGCCTCTCACGTGACCGTTTCGGAAGGGCCTCGGACGGAAATTTCTGTTACAACTCTATTTCAATTTATAGCGTTTCTGCTGGATCATTTTCATACTTTATTCGCCCCCATCCGTAAGTGGCAATAAACTTATAGGTCGTGTAAACGCTTAGAACTTGACATAGAGTTCTACCGAGATCCTCATATGCCGGTGTCCAATGTGCAGTACATAGGACTCTCGAGAATCTGAGAACACCATCCTTTTTGCTTTTGTTGCAGAGATTGTGACGAAACTATCTCAGTTTAGCAGCTCACGCCGGGAAAGGTTCGAATATGGATGTAGGACTCAAATCTATTCCAGCCAGCCATAGTCTACCGGCTAGATATCAAAGTATGCCTGGAGAGAATACTGCGTCTGTTGGGTTGTCATTATCCACAGGGTCAAAAAAAGGTTTGGGTATAAATGATTTCAAAATCATATCTACCATAAGAAAAAGCCGCTCTGAACAACTTTTGCTCGCAGAAAGTCGGCATTCAAAGAAGATATATGCGATCAAGGTCCTAGAGAAAATTGTTCTGATCGAAAACGACGAAATAGAGATCGCTAATAAAGAAAAACGAATTCTTGGACTTACCACTGAAGAGAATCATCCATTCATCATTCGTCTGTATGAAACTTTCCAAAATGATACACGTCTATATTTCGTAACAGATTTTGTTCCTGGTGGAGACTTGATGTGGCACATACATAAAGAAGCATTTACTATAGAACAGGCACGGTGAGCTCTATCCCTTGCCCCTTTTTGTGCTTAACCAAACTAAGAAACGGAAGGTTTTACGCTGCTGAAGTATGCCTCGTCCTGAAATTTCTTCATCAAAAAGGTATCCTGCATCGGGATTTGAAGCTGGACAACATCATGATGGGACTTGATGGACATATTAAAGTGATAGGATTTGGACTATGTGCAGAAGAAATGCAGTATGGAAGCACTACGAAGACATTTTGTGGGAATACGGAATTCATGGCACCAGAAGTATGTATCCCCACTTTTCAATCCCAAGAGCTGCCTCACATTAAAGTTTAGGTTCTTTTGGACAAAGAATACACTTTTGCTGTGGACTGGTGGGCTTTTGGGGTCATAACATACCAGATGAATTTTCAACAACAGCCTTTCCGCGGTGAGGATGAAGATGAGATTTACGATGCAATTCTTGGGGAAGACCCTTTCACTCCCTTACACTCTCAACCAAATACCATTGAGATATGCCGAAGATTGTTAGCAAAAGCCCCAGAGCAAAGACTTGGATCAGGACCTACAGATGCTCAGGAAATCATGGCGCATCCATATTTCAGCCAAATAGACTGGGACGATCTGTACCACAAAAGACTGTCGGCGCCCTTCAGACCGACTATATCAAGTGAAAGAGATACTTCAAACTTCGAGATAATTGACACTTGTGGACGCAGTACAGACGGTTCTATCCCGGTACAAAATGGTAAGTATTGCCTAAGCATTGATTAGTACACGTGTATGTAAAGCTAACGTTTTGACCACCCTAGTTATTTCAGACTCGGTGCAAGCGGAATTCAAGAACTTCTCCGGATATTTCTTAGAGATTTAAGCATCTACATTTGAGTTAGGGGTGGTAGAAAGTGCAGATTGGTGGCTTTTGCGTCTTTGGCTTGACACACAGAAACGAATTTGTGCGTGTATCCAAAATATATGTCACGTTGAAGCTACTCTTCTGTTTTATACAAATACGCAAGCTGTGAAAGCAGACACAATTCGTAAAATCAAATGTTGTTTTTTCTCTTTAAGGACAGGAGTAGGTTTAATGCAGATTTTGATGATCTTCAAAATATGGCTTTGGACATCCTGAGCACCATAGAACTGAGTTTGATTATATTCAAGGCCCCGAAGTCTTATCACTAAGCCGATTAGAGATATATACGGAGAACATTTGAGTTTATCTATGTTGCTGATTATTTGTCAATCGTTTTTCATACTTAAAACGTGACAATCCCCCGTTGACTCTCCTCGTACTTGGTTCCTATAACCGATCACGAGTCTTGACGAGATATTTTTCAGCATTAGTCTCTCAAAATTTCTTTATGGCTTTATCTTAGAACTAGAAGGAAGATTGTGAATTTCTATCTGCCCAGGTGAAAATTTCAGTATGCTCAATGAACCTTAAAATTAAAATAGCAGAATATAATTACTCACCAAAACACACTCTGGTAGGAAGCTCGAGCTATGACGTAAGCAGGAGACGTCAGGCCGACTTGTAATAACTACACATACAATTTACCTATTATTATTCATGAATCAATTGAAACGCAGTATTCTGGTCTCAAATGCCACCCATAGCTCATTTTTCGAATTCCTAATACCTAGTCAAAAATCTTTATCGCGCAAAGCGCAGTGTTTTTCCAAGATGAGTTGGATGGATTCATGGTCACGACCTTCCAAACACCAGTCCACGCCTCCACCTCAATACCTCCTCCCAGGCGGGGAATCGACTCCATATTGTCATTCTTGTGGGCGAGTCATTGGTAACTACTCTACAACCATAATGACTGCTATTTTCTCATAACACGTACAGGTGCTCGCAAGTCACATGCTGTTCCAAACGCCACCGCCACTCCAGTAAAATACTGTTCCACTAAGTGTCGAAACAAAAAGCCCGGGAAGGTCGACCGACAAATCGAAGATGCATTTGTGTCTCTACTGAATGGGACCGTTAGTGGGGTACCAGAAAGTATCAACAAAGTTTCCAAGAAAATGAAGGGAGATCCTCGAATTCTAGTGCCCTGTACAGCAGCTGAGACTTTAATGTTTGGAGATCGACATGATCCAGAGAAGGTGTTCGGGAGGAAAAAAAACAGACCTAGACGTGGAGCTCCGGATGAAGCCGAGTGGAAAAGCGTCGACATGGAAGATCGCCCCGAACCCGAGCCGTTGGGTGAATATGTGGTAGTCGATGGTGATATGCTGGCAAGGATGTCCATTCGCAGTGGGACAAGGGTACGTCCACCCCAAGAGATTTCAGAAGTTAATGGCGGAGTGGGTGGCGAGAAAGGAAAAGCAGAGAGAATCGAAGAGACTGAAGAAATGCTTAAAAAGAGGAGAGAGGGTCAGCAACGCGCGACAGAAAGAGAAATGGTAAGATGTGCTGCTCGTAGGGGCGTCGCATTCGGATTTATAATCAAGAATGAATCAGGTGGAAACGAAGTAGGTGAAAGACGCAAGTGTGAGGCCGTTATGCTGGGGAAGGTGGTCGAGTCTAGTTTTGCTAAGGGAGACTGGAGTATCCGTTGGAGGGAGTGATAGATATATGCGAGATTGCAAAGTATGTAGATATCTGTGGCAATTTGATCAAATTATGGAGAAACCTTGTAGTCAACATACTAGAGGCCTGGCGATAGTAGTCTTTCCTAGAACCGTTCACCCACTTATTCTTTTGATAATTAGACCATCTAGATGACTTACAACGATGCTAGGCCATTTAGACTCGTTACCGTAGCGAATGCCCAAAAGCTTTCGCAACATCGTTCATGAGCTGTATCACCTGCTGTGACAACGCGTTACCCTCATCCTGACTATCTGGACTGTCTCGAGATCCAAAAAGAGCATCAAAGGCATTCAAGGAGGCAAGGGTTAATGAACCACTACATCTCACTTCGTCGAGCCCAGCCTGTATCTCCAAGATCATATGGACACAAACCTGTGTTAATAGTTTTATCTGGAGACTAGAACTCACACCACTGAAGCCATCCATGTACACTTCTGGTAAGTGTGGAAGTATGTTAGATTTTTCCGCTGACTGGGCGGTGGCTATTCTTAATAAAAGCGAGCCGATGACGCTATAATTACTTAGCAATGCGGCATTGCACGAGAGCAGCTGAAGCGCAGCCTGCGTGTCAATCCGTGATTTAGTAGACAAGGCTTGGCTAATTGTGGGAGGGTCAAAAAATTGCGAAGTGTTACTGCGTTCGTGTAGATGCTGGTTAGGATCTTCCGAGTTTGGGCAAGAATACGCAAGTAGCTTAAGATCTTTCAGCAACGATACATAAGCTTCTGACTGTTGAAGAGTCTTGTTGAGGATAATTTTGAGTCGAGGTCCCGGCATGGCATGCTTCCTAGCGCAATTTGATTCTTGGGCTAACATGACACTGAGAATCATAATTCGATCCAAGGCTGATTCAACAGGGTTAGGTTCTTCTATTCCTTGGTTCAAGGATACACCCAGCTCGGTAATCTCCGTTTCACCCGAGGAGAGATTCGCAGTGCCAATATGCTTTTCAATGCTGGAGCCGGTTTCATATGAGTGCTCCAGGTGCTCCGAGTTTGTGCTGGTAGTTTGGGAGTTTGAAATATCAAAACCAATTTGATTGTCCACAAATTCAGAGGGAAGATCGAAGGAATCAGTTGCATTGAAATCTCCAGACAAAGCATTCCTAAATGAGATCATCTTCGGGTCTATGATTCCGGTGCTTTGGACTAGTAGTGTTTCCCTTTGCGAGTTATCACAAGAATATAATGTGTTATTGTTCAGATAGAATAGGGATAGAGGGTCTTCTACGTCAAATTGTGATTTCTGTTGTTCATGGTGCTGTTGGAAGACTTGTTTGCTTTCATCTTTTCTATGCGAATTCCTCTGCGTCTCGATTTCAGTAACGTTGCATCCCTGGTCTTCTTGGCTCCCTTCAGTGCTGCCGCTAGTATCTTCGCGGTGTCGCTTTCGAGGCTGGGAGATGTTGAAAGAAGTCCGAGATTGATTTCTTTCGTGACGAGATTGAATAGTTGTTAGGCACCGCACCTGTACCGACGTGCATCGGCGGCACTGTGTAGTACGATGACCAGAGTCAGTGGAGAGTGGTCGTTCGCATCGAAGCTTCTGATCTCTGCATCTATCACAAGCCGATCGCCGGGAGTAGTCATCTAGTCGAAACTGGCTCTCCATTGTCGCTCGCTCTGTCTCAGAAAGTTGCGTGGTGTAAAAATCTCAATTATTTGTCATAATGTTACCAGGTGTGAGGTATTCAAAAGCATGCACTAGGGGGTTTAGGCCATTGTCGGGACACTGTTCGTTGGATTACATAAGAAAGCTCGCCATACTTCGTTAAAGTGTCCCGTCAATTACCTCACCTGTTGGGCATCGCATAATAACTAATGATGTTGCTTTACAATTATATCTTTCGCTTACAATACAATACAATTAGTCTAAGTAAGAAGTTCAAGGCCCAACAAACACTGTGTGGTAGTTCCCGTGCAACTAATTGTTCATCAGTACCCTTTTTACAGATCTGAAAGTTATTCTACGGACTTTCGGGCGGAATGTGATTAAATTTATTGCTATTTAAGGCTTTGCTCTAACCCTAGGCATTTTTTGAAGAGCTCTACCTAAATTGTTCTACCGTTGCTGGCACTTTTGCAGCAATATATTGTGTTTTCAACATTGACATTGGCTATGTCTCATTCACGAGGTTTGGCCATCTGTTTGAAATGTCAGCTGAATATTCACATGTAATGTTGATAACAGAATGGAGCTTTATCCCATACTTGAGCTAGGAGCTGGTACAAACTAACTCAAGCTAGCTTCTACTTGAATATTGAGGTCAGAAAGGCGTAATGACATGTAAGGCTTGCTCATATAGTTCGCTCATTCTTATCTTGAGACATATTGATATAAACTGTATTATTGGTAATCTCATCTTTATATCCTGAGCATAAATATTTCAACCATCGGGTCCGCTAATGTAAGATAAAGTATTCATATGAAATAGTCACCGCCTCAGATTCGACTCTCACTTTCCCACACAAGTTTTCTAACAACAATATCAAAGTTCTCCTGCTCCAATTCCAACTCTTTGTTAAGAAAAACCTTTTGTTCATAATTTCCTCCAAACCCTTCTCTATTAAGGGTTGCAAATAGTAAGTCAACCGTCGCCATGCCGTCACCTCTTTCAATTGCTTTCTTGGCGTCTTCGGCAGCTTTCGTAGCATCTTTTGTCTCGATAACCCAATCTGACTCCTCTGTACCAGTTGCACGAATAACACTATTCAAGATATCTCTCTGGCTAACGAGAAACGAGCTGAAGTAGACAAACTGATTCTTGAATGTCTGTAGCTCTGACTCCGGTAGACTAAGTAGTGCAGCAAGAGACCGCCCCACCTTACGAAGAGTCGTAGTGTTGATCTTTGTATCTCCATTGAAAATATTCACCTTTCGTGCTTTGACATCAATCCCCCAGTAAGACTTCTTGAAGCTCCAGTCAAACCATGGTCCATTAATAATCCCAATCCAACTGCTAACTCCAAGTTGATCAATATATTCTCTATACTTGTTCTTTTGGGACATCATGCTAATTTCCTGATTCAGTTTCTCGTGCAGATTGTCGGCTGCAAACTCACAGGGGATCACCCACGGCACACCAGCTTGTGCGGCAGCATTGATAATAAGGGCTTGCGAGTCGAGGGCCATGAAAGATAGAACTAGGATCACAACGTCTTGGTCTTTAAGCGTATCGACGAGGAACCGATTATGGCTATAGGCTCCTCTACAAACAATAACATCGGAAGGGAAGACCGCGGCTGATTCGGTGCGAGTGATGGCAGTGATTGTATGGATACCATATAACTGAAGAGCATGCACTATTTGTGAGCCCAAGCCTCCGCTTGCTCCAACTAATGTAATTTTACGCCCTTGAATTGCTGACATCTTCAATGAAGTTGTTCAAGAGAGAGAATTTAATCTAATTGAAGTAATGTAGAACGAGAATGACTACAGTAATTTGAGCACTGAATCAGAAGTTTGCTATGGAGCTTAAATATGTGTTTGTAGATTAATTGTAGCATTACGTTGGGAAATTACAAATCAGACGAAGTTGTACATTAAAAATCTAGCAGAACGAAATGCTCTAAGTGGTCGTTATTCAGAAAGCAAATTGATGCTCAATAATACTGAACTGATTTACACTTGACCATATTTAGACTGCAATGCAGATATCTTGAACTAAACACTAAAACCTCCGACACATGTTTTCCAGAAGAAGAAGTGGATACCGAGTCGGAGTCGGAATTCCGAGGCTAGACTACTTTCGACCAATCGGAGGCACCTGATAGCAACAAAACTCTACCAACACCAGATTGGGAGATGTCAAAGGATCTGGAGACTGCGATTATTGCCACTTGATTACCCTCAAGTTAAATCATTGTAATGGTAAGGCGGCCCTGTCTCCTTCTGTCTCATCGTCCGTAGCTAATAAAGAGTAGTGACAGCCTAGATGGTGAAAGGCAAAACCGGCATAAATGCTTTTCTGAAACTCCACAAATCCCAGAATCTCTAGCAGGAGCCTCTGGAGAAAATAAATACAGCAAGAAAACGGCGGGAAACCTAGCAGCGAATTCACCAGATACAAAAGTACAAGATTCCAAACGCAGATACTGCAAAGAGTGTAAATCAAGGTCAGCAGCTAGGAAGGAGTAAAGTAAGTTGGCGTTCTATTTCCCAATAGACTTACTTGTATTTACCGCTTCTATTCCGCTTTTACTAACCATCACTTCCCTTATAGGAGATGCTCTAGGCCGTCAGCTGGAAGCTGGAGGCTTTACGTCATGATGTTGCAGACTTTCAACGTCAAACGACGTCGGCAAAGGTCTACATTTCGATCAGTAAGCAACATGTATCTGGACGACGCCTCTTACGTCAGAAATTACTACTCAGCAGGATAAGTAATCTCTTTTCTAGCACTTGATTAGTGGTGAAACTCCAAGAGATAATATAAAACCATTACTAAAATTGAATAGATATCGTCATTTACCAGCTCACCTTGCTGAAATGGTTGCTGATGCAGTAACAGCTAGTAGATGGGTTGATCCGGATGCTTAAGAAAGGGAAAGCTGGGTCATTACTCTGATTCATATTAAAACTATATTACAGGCAATACATCAAGGATGATTAAGGTCGAAACGCCTAGATGGAGCAATATGATCGCGTTTCGCACAGCCAAAAGGTTCTTAAAAGCGAGGAATTAGGAGTTAGGGACTAGACTTAAATCTGTTAGAAACGTGGAAATAGCATTTGAACTAATATTGAAGGATGTTGTACTAAACTAGTTTTGGCCACCATAGTTTTATGCACTTCATGTTGAGGCAGGAATGATTAGGCATAAATTCGATTCCCGTGAACTTCTCAGTCACGAACATTTGGTAGGAACAGAGACTTTCCCTTGGAAAGACAATGAACCAACCGGGAAATTGTTGCAGCTACTATCTTGTGACAACCAAAAGAAGGAGTGAATTAAACCCGTGGAAAATCCTAACGGTCAAGTTTATATTAAAATACTCAAAGTATTGGGAAAATCATAAATGATTAATAGCGTCCTTGAATGTATCGCCAAAAGACATCTCGCAAAAGTTAACGAGTGGTATTTTGTGAAACTAAGGTAAATGACAGAACAGCGTCCGTGATGTCTCCGACAGGGCGCATACCCGCCCCACATTAGCATGCTCTCCCTTGACCCTCCAGATTTTAACCATCTTAAACCACAAGCTTAAAAAACATTGATTGTTGATCATACCGTCACGTCCAAACTTGTATATCTATTATGGCACACCAGGAACCTATTAGATCCATGATACGGCCCGTTCTTCTACTTCCTAAACATGTTGAACCAACGTCCTCAAATGCGTGGTTGTTAACACAAATGAAGGACATCCTCAACCTTTCCTATGCCGCGACTTACTGTGCGCAACCTACTCTTTTCGGGTCTGATCACACCCGGATTGCCGACTTGTCTCAGATTGCAGATATAGTTGGGTCTGATGGCTTTACTCTTGTGTTGATATTGAACAAAACACGCGAAGAGGATTCAGAAAGCATAGAGATCGCCGCAACTGTAACTATTAAAAACTTTGGAGATGGGGATATCAAAGAATATTTTAAGTGGACCAAAAATATTGGAGGCAAACAGTGGGCCGACAAGTCAAAAGCGACAGGAAAAGAGCAACAGCAACCTAGCCCACTTGTAACATCAACTTCGAAGCCTGAAGTTACAGCACTAGGAGTACATCCTAATTATCAAAAACTTGGTCTCGGGGTGACCTTGTTGAAAGAGATTGAGTGGCTCTTGATGAACTTCCCCCCAGGTCGTAGTGTCAATGACGGAGGTTTCGATGGACTGATTAGTCTTCCTGAGGATGTACCTTCACTTGTGAATCCTTGTTTGAAGGAGGATCAGAAGAGTGTCACAGACTTTGGAATTGACATTGACGCTCTACGACAGCAAATGACTACTAGACAGCGAAACAGAATTCCAAGGACTGCAGTTTTGACTTGTGTACGAGAGCTTGGCAATGAAGCATACTATGAGAAGCGCGGCTACAAGACTGTACACACAGGGATAGTACCCGTCGGCATGTGGGACTCCAAGAAGGAGTGCACTATGGCCTATATGGAGAAGCAGCTACTATAATTCATTACTCCAAGCGAAGGTCGTGACTAGACTTGGAGTAGCTACCACAATCCGACTCAACTAACTCAATTGTTTTTGACAAAATGGATTTTTGATTGTTATTGTGTAGTGAGGTTAGATTATTAATGAATATATATAGTCACTTTGACATGGTGCTTTCGAGTTTTCAAGTCAAGAACATATTATATACTCTCACCATCAACTGAAATATAAAGTGCACAAAGTGTCCCACATTAATTTGACCCTCCCCAAACCAAATCAATGTACCGAGACAAGAATACTCGATAGCATCGCGATCCCTTCCATTGAAATCGAGTTAGTAAAGCGTACATGGCGAAGCATGTTTGGACCCCCACATTAATGGATGGGCCATGAATTTGATAACATAAGAAGCGTTGAGGCTCGCATGTCACGTAACTCTGGATATATTGATTAATCCAATAGTATAAAAAGATTTATACAATGTATTATGTGCCCCTAGGCAGGCGCTAGCCATTGCAGAGAAGTATGGGCCCATGGACCTAATTTGATGCCCCATTAGCTACATTTTTGACAAGTTTCGTTGACCGCAGACATTTGTGAAGGCTTTCGAACATAAGGGGTATCATTTCATGGATTTTCCAAACAGTTCCTTCGTTATAGAAGGCATTTCAAAGTACAGTTACTGGTGTGTACGTCAAACATTCGGAACTGGTTCCAACTACGAAGATACACTACTCATATTGTCTAGTTGGCGAACTAGCTCCAATTGACATGGAGCTACTAATAAACCCTATCATTTAGCTGCATTGATTAAGTCGTGAAAACTTTGCGCATTCGACTAAGTCCCAGTCCATTAAAGCACTTCAATTGCTTCGCTCCATCAACAGTTCTTGGCGCTACTAATTACTAGCAACGAGATGTCAGCTTGTTTTTGGCAGTCACAGGGTTAGCTACCCATACATGGTACTGGAAGAGTCTGAAGGTGGAACAATAATGAATGAAGTCATTACATTTTAGCGAATTTTCACACATGCATAAGGCACTATAGTTAGTTACCCGCAGCTGCTGATCAAAAATGTGACCTAAAGTGTCCTACGTCATTCTAACGATTCAACTCACGCTGCTATGCTATCCACACAGGCAATGTCTAGTCACTAGCATCTCACCTATGCATTTAGATGTTCTCTATAAGCATAATAATACGATATTGCTAGTTATACCAAGCATAATACTCGCCTTTGTAACAAGTTTTACCTACGTTGACAACAAGGAGTGTATATGTAGACATTAAATACGTTTACTTGACATTGCTTTTCCCCCCCTCAATCAACGCAGCCTGCGAGTCGCATCCCGATTGTCGTTTGTGTTCCTTATCGCAAAATGAGCATCAATGAACTCTACAATACGCAGGATAATGCCAAAAAGGACACGAAGGATGTATCAATCAGCCAGAATCAAGAGTGGAAAACACTTATGCCCTATAAGGTTCACCAGAAAACCGATTTCCATGTAGTCTATAATGCAAGCTGTCATTGTGGACGGGTCGAGTACAAATTGAGCAGGGAAAAGCCATTAGATGCAAAATACTGTCATTGCAAGACTTGTCAGAAACTACACGGTAAGTAAAGAATCTATATGCTTCAACACGTAAGGCCTAGCTAATTGGTCCTCTTTCCCTTCCAGGAGCACCCTTCCAATGGGCAGCGATCTTCCACAAAGAAGATATCAACTTTACTAGCGGGCACAACAATTTGGTGTGGTACAATAGCGGAAACCAGGTTGTTGAACACACGCTACCCTGTAAAGTCACCTGCTCGTACTGTCGGAGTCCTATTTTGGACGAGGGCCGCAACATGATTTTGCTCTTCCCGACTTTAATCAATTTCAAGTCTAAAGAAGAGTCGAAGCACTTTGATCCATCGTAAGTACTGTCCTAAAAGCCTGACTTCATGTGGTGCGTGGCTTGGAATGTAGCTCTGACTCGACTTATGCAGCTGCCACATATTTTACGGCAGTCGTGTCGTGGACATTCTGGACGGGAGACCTAAGTGGAGCGGGGTCAACGAGAAGAGCGACCTAATGAGGGAATGATGAGACAGAGGAGGAGAAAAAGGAAGTGAGACATGGAATGTTTTAGAGCTTAGGAAAAAGTCTAGAACTTCTACCAATTCTTTCAAAATATTGTCCACTATTTGCAAAATCCAATGATTTTAAACATGTGTCAAAAAGAGAGCGAATCGAATTTAAAACTCATTAAATACACACTATGGCGGCTGAAGTTGGGTCACAGCATAGACATCAGAACACGCCACGCCTTATTCCTTCACTAATTCACTCTCGTCCTTTTTCCCCTCCCATTTGGGCAAGGCATCATTCACATCCATAACACGCTCTTTGTAGAACATATGATATCTACAGCAGGGAACATTTAGTATCTTTCTACAATGCTTAGCAAGTACATTTTAAATCACAGAACTTACCGTCCTGCGAATACTTTTTTCTCCGCTTCGTTTTTAAACTTGATAGTGGCTGGATAAATTAATATCTTATTTCTTCCTTCGTCCATGATCGATGCGTGACAATTTGAACAAGTAACCTTGCAAGGCAACTTATGTCGAGTACTTTTCTCTATGCTGTCGTACCAGCTGAGGTCATGATGGCCGTTTGTAAAGTTGATATCCTCTTTATCATATATAGCCGTCCATCCAAAGGGCGCCCCTAATGGTGATTAGTCTCGGACTACTGAATTCCTGGAGAGTCAATAGGGGCTTCATACCATGTAGGGCGTGGCATGTAGTACAATGACAGTATTTTGCGTCCAGAGGCTCGGTCTTTTTGATATGGAACTGAACCTTTCCACAGTGACAGCCTCCCTCGAAGCGAGACTCAAAGGAACTTGTTTCTTGGATTCTATACGGTGCTCGAAGCTTCCACTGGTTCTCTTCGCCTTCTATCTGCTCTGTTTGAGTCACATCATGACTTCTGGTATTTGGGGCCATGTCGCTAGAAAGTTCGCTGCTGTGCTATTGTTCTAATAATGGTATACAGACAACAATGTTTCGAAGAAAACGGAAATACAAGGCTCAGATGGTCAGTTTATTCATAAGAGGCGTCACAACCTCTGTGAGACATGCACTACCAATATTACTCACGTGATATGTTTCTGTAAATTAAGATCTACGCCAAACCTTATTCGTAGCGGGTTATCGTGGGGTAAGATCGTGACTTCATGAATATTCAGGTTCCCGAGCAGCTCGTCATCTCAAAATATGATGACTTCATCAACAGACACATCCGGTCTCGACCGTTTGTATTTTCCTAGTGTATAATTGCTAACGGAGACTCTAGGGTCATTGCATGATTGATAATTGGAGCATGGATCAATAATATAAGTAGAACAGTAGTCAACAATTTCTTTGTTTGCTACTCTACTGCGAGTACTGTATTACCATGCCATCCATGACTACACGAAGATCTGATTACCAAAATTTTATCTGATGTATTGTAATGAAACACGAGCTTGCGTCAGACATAACGGCATAAATATACATTATTATACATAAACGAAGCGTGAATAAAGATCAGCAATGTAACAGGTTAAGTAGGCTAAGATATTCACTAGTCAACTTATATACTTTAGAAAACTTATAGTCCGACCCAACTTACAAAAAGAAATCCCTGAATCCGAATCTTTCCCAAATCTGATGTATCGTAAATTTAATATATTAAGCCCCACAATATCGTTTACTAAGAACATTAGACGCTGGCCTACTTTGCTATTTTTATCTCAGTAAAGAAATTTTACTGAAGGGTTGAGAAAGATTTGACATCGTGAGTAACCAAGTACCTAATTATCTCAGTAGTTCCACACGTGTCGCATTTAATCAATCGAGGAGTTAAGGTTAGTTACCATGCACCGACAACCGCGGCGAAAATGAGAATTTGACCAAATAGGGCAACGTCAAAATAATCTAATGTAAAATACCGTGAATCGAATTTCTCTATCCTTGGCTTCAATGGACGAAAGGAGCATCAGCGGAGGTCGGGTTCTGAACTAAGTTCATTTCATTGTAGACTTTCCTCTTATAAGTCCACCAGGCTAAAGGCCAAGCAAGGTCCTACTTACTGGTGGAATAAAAAGATAATAGTTAGTTGAGGCAAGTAAGAACCGGAAGTTCAGAGCTTGGGCTGATTGATTATCAAGGTAGTACAATTAATCCGCAGGATTTCCTGAACCTTCACAGTTGTAGTATGATGAGAAACAATATGAATCATAGTTTCAGATGTCAAATATTTGGCTGCTATCGTACAGAGCAGTATCCGTTACTTAGACTTCTCTTCATTTATGTCAACATAAATGGTGGGAGAAAGTCACCTAAGTATACGGTTAATGCCACGATAGCTCAAGTTAGAGTGGCCTGTGGGGAAATTATATGTGAGTTATCATGGAAGCAGAGTAATTCTCAAATTGAGATATTTCCTCAGATCTAAAGCTAAAAGGTTCCTCGGTTGCTGTCGTATGATCATAAGTATCTGTAAATTGGAAGGTTGGTTGGTTCAGCATTCCAATAAATATAACTACAGTATCCTTCAAAGACATGTTAATGATTGTAACGAAAGTCATAATATTCATTCAACAAAATTCGATGGCTCTAACCTAAAGAAAAATAAAGTGATGACGGGGAAAGTTATTGAAAGACTTTAGTTTAAAGGCGAACGCCGCTAGTTCCTTTCTTCACTCCATTTCCTGTGATGGTTAATGGAAAAAGTGTGACATTCATGCCTCAAGTTGACATAACAGCTCAAATAATCTGTTCATCCGCGAGCTAATTCGGCAGGGTGCATTTCAGCATCTGAGTCCATGTCTGAAGATGGGTGCATTGCTGGGTGCATGTCTTTCGAGGGGTGCATTGCTGGGTGCATGGAGTTTGAGGGGTGCATTTCTGAAGATGGATGCATATCTGAAGATGGATGCATTTCTGGATGCATGTCTGAGGATGGGTGCATTGCTGGGTGCATGGAATTTGAGGGGTGCATGTCTTTCGAGGGGTGCATTTCTGAAGATGGATGCATTTCTGGGTGCATGGTTGAATGAATTTTGGCTTTGCCAGAGGAATCTAGGTAATTATAGTTTTAAAAGTGATACTCAATATATTTGTCCAAAGAAGGATACTAGATCACTTACGCATCTCTTTACCGGGTCCTTTAATTTGATCTAGTCAGCATTTTACTTAGCAAGATTAACTAATGCTTACGAGTCGCTGATCCAGGGTCTTTGTTTCCATTCATATCAGCATTCCAAGTCTATATTTCACTGAAAATACATTGGAACTCACGCATTTCGTTTTTTGGGGCTAGGTACATATTGAAGGTTAGCAAATGCTTTCTTTACTTCTGGCGTGTGCAAGGTGCTTAACTTACGCATGTAAGCGTCCTGGTTCATCTCCTGAGAAGGATCTAGCAAAAATTAGTAAGTGCCTGCTGAAGATCTAACTTATTCAGCTCGTGTACTCACGCATGTTTAAGTAGATCTCTGAATCATGGTCTAGAATTGAAAAGAGTCAACTCTCGTTATAAATCCTGTGCTGGACAATAATAGTACTGACGCATTTTCCCTTCAGGATGCATGTGCATGCTCTCTGATGTATCTGTATGTTTTTGGTATTGGTGTAAGCCAGTATCAAATCACCATTATAAAGAGAAGCCGTTCAGTAGCTGGAAAATTAAGAGATTTTAACTTTGGGAATGTATCGAACTTACGCATATGTTCTTCATGATGCATGCCGGCCCAATCGGCATCAAGGGTAATTACGGATTCGGTTCCAATCCAATCCAGATATCCGATACTTTTGAACATGGCTTCACAGTGCTTCACGTGTGCCTCTGTATCTGAGCGAGCCTCAACCTGAACGCCTGTAAATTGAGTTCGAAGTGTTTTTCTCCAGTTGAAAGTACAGTGTGCAAGATGCCATGATTGAGTGTTCCAGTAAGATATGCCAGTTTCCGCAAGATTAGCAACTTCCTCTAAGGTATAGGTATCAGTGCCATCGGAATCAGTGTAATAGTACCATTCTCCGTTCGGCCCGGGCCCAGCGTGATCAAATTCATAGGTGAGTTCCTCATCTATACAAGCTGGCTGAAGCCATGCCGAGGCAAGCGAGTCGAACTTACAACCCATAGACATGGCTTCTGGAATAGAATTTCCGCAGGCGCAGGAAACCCTTCCTGGGAGTTTGGCATGGTATAAAGCATTCCAAACGCGAGTTGATACACTAGCCAAACTCCAAAGTAGGAGCCAAGTGATGGTCAGTCTTTTCAACCATATTGAAATGCGAGATCGATGAGAGCGAGCAGAGTTCGTCTGAATCTCAACATCAGAGTCTAGAACGGATTCGAAGCTATTACGGCCTCCTCCAAGAAGCTTTTCGCCTTCCATATTGATCAAGTATTTGTTTAATGTTGCTAAAGATATCAGTTCTATTGTCTGAATAAAAGAATTTCAGAGGGGTATACAAATGTATGACTGGATCGAACCTTTTCAATGGTTTCTAGCAATCGTTCAACAATGGATAATAGTTTCGATCCCAAGGGGGGACTGCACTTTCAAGCTTGTTTTAAACTGTAACTCGCATAGTTTGGCAAGCGTATCCTTTTTTAAAAGTTGTGTAGTCCTTTGCATAATCTCCTGAGGTGGTCGTCCACTAGCATTTCTTTGCTCGATTGAAGGCGCAAATTAGATACGACATCCCCACGTACTCAAATCAGCATTCTCAGTTTGAAAGCGGGGTACTTGCAGATATTATCTGTAGCTTACGATGATCAGATTAGCAACGCGTACATCAATCAGAGGTGCATGGATGCTGATAAGTCAGTATCTGGGTCGAAGCGGAAGGCTCTCCCTTTAGTAAGCTGTGATCAAGCCGAAAGCTGTTGAGTTTTCGATTGTTTCGAGTGGGCAGGCAGTGTTAAAAAAATCTGATTAGAATTAATTTCTTCATCAATAAACAGGAAAGTCATAGAAATGCTCACATGCCCAGTACAAGGTATGCACGTCGGACTTTGAGTTTTGCTTACTCTTATATCCGTTACATGCTATCTTGAGATTATACTTACGATGTAAGTCTCAGGCGCTAGTCATGCAGGTGAGACTCACCAAAGACAGGCTAGAGGGGAGAAGGCAGGAAAGAGGGGGCATAGCGCATATCCAAACTGCATATAAAGGTTTTGTGACATTGTTGGGAAGCAAATGTGGCTCCCGGACAGAATTCTCATATCTGTACCAGAACACATACGATGGCTGCAGCAACCAACCCCCCTAAAACGAATGGAAGCACTGGCTATAAGGAGATATTTACAGGCCCCAAAGGCTTCGATTGGAACTTAGAACTAGAGGGCTCCGAAGGCCACCCAAAAGCTTCTGTGAATCAGCCCTTTTGCTTGGTTTTCTCCCTAGATGCTGATTCAGTATATTTAGCATCCGAATTACCTTCCAACATGGGATCCCAATCAAAAATATCCTCCCCTCCAACCATTTCTCCACAAAGAACATGCGCTTGATGCAGATTCTTCTTTTCCAGATCTTATCCCGGAATCAGCAAGCTTAGAGCACTTGACTCCAACTATTGGATCCGTCGTTTGTGGCATTCAGTTGAGTAGCTTGAACAACACCGGAAAAGATCAACTAGCGCTGCTCTGTGCGCAACGAAAAGTTTTGGCTTTCCGTGACCAGGATTTTGCAGATATTCCAATCCAAGACGCACTTGACTTTGGTGCTTACTTCGGACGCCACCACATCATGCCTATCAGTGGAACCCCGAAAGGGGCTCCTGAAAGTAAACACCAACTTCTGACAAATTGTCATCCACAGGCTAATTCCAATTAAGTTCATATTGTCCATCGAGGAGCAGGTGACACAGACGTCCAGAAACTCCTAGCCAATCGCACCGGCAGTGTTACTTGGCACAGCGATGTAACTTACGAGGAGCAACCTCCTGGCACCACTATCATGTATCTTCTTGACGGTCCAAATGTAGGGGGAGATACAATATTTTCCAATAATGCCGAAGCATACAATCGACTAAGCCCTGCATTTCAACGACGTCTGCATGGCCTTCGCGCTGTTCACTCGGCAGTGGAGCAAGTTGAGTCTAGCAGGTCCATGGGGGGCATCGTCAGAAGAGAACCTGTTATCAGTGAGCATCCAGTCGTCAGAACCCATCCTGTGACAGGAGAGAAAGCACTATTCGTCAGTCCTCAATGTAGGAATATTGTCCCTAGGAACACATTTAAAACCACTAATTGTCCATAGATACGCGATCCATAGTAGGGTTTAAAAAAGAAGAAAGTGATATGCTTCTCAAGTAGGTCTAAATTCCCTGCTAGTACTTACTAGCTCATAAGATATACCAGGTTTTTGTACGATCATATTGGATATGGCCTGGACTTCCATGTTCGTGTCAAATGGGAGCATCGGACTGTCGTTGTGTTTGATGTAAGATGACCCTTTCCGAATAATTTAGGACCGAATGCTGATCAATAATACTAAGAATCGACTGGTTAACCACTCGGGCTTGCTTGATTGGGCTACCGTACTACCGAACAGATCAAATGAAGTCTCACACTAACTTGTTCTAGGGCGAACGTCGACATCTTGCTAGGTTAACACCGCAAGCCGAGAGACCTTATGAAACTCCATTCAAAAGTTCCCAAACTAAGAAAGAGCCACGAGAATGAAATGACTAGTATCGTATTGAACAGAATACTTAGCATAACTTTACGATTACTTAAAACATGTTGAATTATTATCGACATAGTTAAAAGATGGAAAACGAATATCTCCTGATTTATATTATAATAATGACAACATGCGTTTACTCTACATAAATATTATAATAGATATAAGAAGTATTACAATTTCTTGCTAATCCTATATAAGATAGACTTGAGGTCTTTTACCGCAAAGTGTGTTAAATT